>Ga0302194_10000327_pt1 | contig 31649 bp, 21 predicted proteins | sample II_Bog_N1_1_FD_200227 | JGI IMG/M metagenome (GOLD analysis project Ga0302194, IMG submission 200227) | Peat permafrost microbial communities from Stordalen Mire near Abisko, Sweden - II_Bog_N1_1 | ecosystem: Environmental > Terrestrial > Soil > Wetlands > Peat | place: Sweden: Abisko...
TATAGACAAACTGCGTATACGTGCTGCCCAAGCCTTTTTCGACCATGCGGCCTAGCGCGTCGTAGGTGGCCGTGGTCGAGTTTACGGTGATGGGCTGGTTGAGCGCATTCCAGGTGAGCGTGGCCGGCGTTGCGGTTTTCTGGTTCCCGTTCGCATCGTAGGTTGGAGCAGGCGTGATGCCGCTTGAAACCTGATTGGTTGACGTGTTGTAGATTGCCGAGTAGCTCGTGCCTCCGTTGCTGCCCGCCTTGGTGATGTTGCCAAAGGGGTCGTAAGAAAAGGTCTGCCCCCATTGCGGCACGTCGTTGTTCACGCAACTGCTTGACGCTATGCGGCTCAGATCATCCGCTGTGTAGTTGCACGTCTGGCTTAACGGACTGGGGCTACCATCGGTATAGACCATCTGCTGAAGAGACGAATTGGCATTCCAGGTGAGCGCAGTGGTGACCGCATAGGCGCCACTCGTTGGTTTGATGTTGTAGGTGAGGTTGGTTGGCCGGAAGGTGTAAGGATCGTAGGTGAAGTTGTCCACATCGCTCCCCGAGCCGGTGCCGGCATTGCCATAGGTAATCTGGGCGGGCAAACTGGCATTGTTGTACGTCACTCCGGTGACCAGATTCAGGCCATCCGTGCCGTCGGCAGCAGTAGCGGGTCGGCCCTCACCGTCCAGGCTATAAGTCACTTCGGGAATCCCTATGTAGGTGCCGGGGCTGTAGGTAGTCGCGACGTAAGGCGTAACCGATGCAGACTGCTCAGTCTGCGGACCCCAGACATAGAAGGTCGAGTTGGCCGTATAGCCATCTATCTCAAATCCTCGAGCCCCTCCCGAGCAGTTCACTACACTCAACGGAATCGAAGTGGCCGTCCAGGTGTAGCGCTGCCACGATGTCGTGAGCGCAAACTGAGTGCCTGCGCAGTCGTTTAGACCGAAGCTGACGCCCTCGCCGCCAACTGCTCCCTTGAGCCACGCGCTGACAGTATAGGTTCCGCCAGTGATCAATCCTGCTTGAACAGATGTGAATGCGCCCCAGGGATTCGAAGTGCCGCAGGAGAAGCTGCTGGGCATGGTGAATTGAGTTGCCGTATTCGATCCGTCTGGCGCCGTAACAGACGGCGTATCGAGCACCATCCCGTTCGAACTTCCCGCACAGTATTCCGTCCAACCGCTCCCGCCGAATTGCGACGAATCCGTGATCATGTTCGTAGTGCTTCCGGCAGTGTTCCCGACAAGCGACCCGGAGAGAGAGCCAACTGCTCCGTTGGGGTAGAAGGTCTCCTGGGTGAGGAAGTATCCGCCGGAGTGTGGGGTAGACTCCCACATTTGCGATTGGACACCACCGGCAGTGGGTCCACCCGTCACCGGGCTCGCGCTGAAAAAGGCGTCGGTGAGCTTGGTTGTGCAGGCCGATGTGCTGCAGGTGTAAGCCTCGGCAACCTGGCCCATGGCGTTCGTCATGGCTGCTCCACCCGCTGAACTTGGCAAGCTGGCTGCGTCATATACGGCGTGAGTGATTGGCGTGACGGAATAATAGGGGCTGGAAGGGAGAACGTAAGACGAGGTCGGCCGGTGGAGCTTGTCGTAGGTGAAGCAGGTCGAATTTCCCATGTTGTCAACGGTTTCAATCAGGTCTCCCGGTGAGGAGCCGCTGCAACCGCTGGCCGAATCGTAGGTGTAGGTCGTGGTGCCGGGAGATCCTGAACCGCTGCTCCACTCAGGAATGCTCTCGGATTTCTTTCTCCCGAGCCAATCGTAATTGACCATGCGGGTCTGCATCGGGCTGGATTGGGCGTTTTGCTGAACCTGCGTCAACCGGCCGGCGCCATCGTAGCTGTAGTTGGTTAGATACCCCGTGTACGAGGTCGAATGCCCGCAGGCTCCGCCAGCTGGCGATGTGGATGTAACAACTTCGCAGACGAAGGTGAGCCACCCCGCGCCGTTGTACTGCAGGTTCCGCTTCTTGACGTTCTCGGAACCTGGCGCCGGACCGACCGCAACCAATAGATTGTTCTGCGCATAGGTGTATGTCTTGGTTCCACCACCACCATCTGTGACTGTCCAAGTGCGGCCCAAAGGTTCATAGGTAGTTGCAGTCCCTGGGTTCGAGGGTACGTCCTGTCCAATCATCGAGCTTTGGTACGGAAGAGTTGTCTTCGCAACCCGGCCCAGCGCATCGTAGGCTGTAGCGACGGTATCGTAGCTGCTCAACCCCTGCCCTTTCTGCGTTTGCTGGACGATGGTCCTGCCTAGCGCGTCGTAGGTGGTCACGGATGTGCTGGTTGATGTGCTGCCATTGAAGTTCATTGAAACTGTCGAGGAGTTGGATGAAGAAGTGGGATAACTGTAGTTCGTCACCGCGGTTGTGGCATTGTTGGTGACGGCTACGGGCCGCCAATAAGGATCACTCCCATAGCCGTAGGTAGTCGTATTACCGTTCACGTCCTGGCTTGTGACTTGGACACCGCCAACGCAATTCCACGTCGCAGAAGTGGCCAACGTAATGCTGCCAATCGTCGGGCTGCTTACGGAGGTGGGGAAGGAATTGCCGCAACTCGAGCTTCCGTAACTGTAGGTTGTCACGCCGCCGTTGGGGTCGGTCGTCGTATATACGTTGCCGGTATCGTAATAGCTGTAGTACGTCATCAGGTAGCTGCCCGAGTTGATCATCTGCTGGACGGAGTAGATGTTCCCACGAACTGGACTGCTCACATGATTTGGCGTGCTCGTGGTCGAAGTAACAGCGCCGGTATATGTGTACTTGGTATCGGAGACGGTGCTCCCTCCGCCATCGGTTACCTTGACCTCAGTTGGCAAATCCCCGCCGTAGCTGGTCGTGTAGGTAGTGGTCGTAGTCTGCAACAGGGCTCCCGAAACACCGCTTGCACCGTAGTCGTGGACCGCGTGGGTGAGGATGTTTCCAAATGAGTCGTAAGTGTTGACGTAGCCGGCGGATGGCGATGTACCTGAGGGCCACAGAGTTGCGCCTTGGATATTGGTGAGCGCGGCTACGGCTGTCCCGCTATCCCCGCTTGTAGAACTGCAGGTTGAGGGGTTGATTTCGTAGCATGTGTAAATGCTTTCCAGTAGGCTTCCTCCGGAAGCTGAGCCGGAATAAACCTGGCGCTCAATTTCATAAAAGCTCCCTACAGGCAAGCCACCAGAGCCGTTACTTGTCAGGAATATGCTTACATTCTGATTTGTCGCACCCCCATAGGACGGTGCAGTTAACCGGGCAGAACCAGGACGATGAAGTGTAAAGGTTATGCTGGACCATGGCATGCTGATTCCCGGAGGAGTCCACCCAATTTCCGCTGGGAACGCCGTTTGTAGCTTGTCTGCTTTCTGTCAGCGAGCCGCCGGACATTTGCAGGCTCAACTGGCTTGAACCCGAGGTGCTGCAGGAACCAATGAACGTTCCTGTGTCATTGCTCGAACCTGCATAGGACTCTGCTGTCCCTGTCAAGCTGATCGCTTGGATAGTGGCTCCGCCCATCCCAGATAACGCGCTGGCGAGGACTGAAGTCGGAGTTGCGGACTGCTGGCCTACAAGGCAACTGATTGAGAAAAATGAGATTAACGCGAGAATTGACAGACTGCGTGTGCGGGGCATTACCCCTCCTTATCACGATTGCAAACATTTCTGTGTGACATTCCGACGGCGGGCCCAGTGACTTTGGTGCGGCGAAAAACGCTACGGTAGAAGAGCGTTAAGGTGGCCTTGACGAGGTTAGAGGACGGATCGTTTGGAAACTACATTTGAGTGAAGTGGAATGTCAAGAGGTTTTTCTATAATTCACGCGAAATTTCTCTTGGTAACCAAGGGAGTTGATTCCCAGGATAATAAGGCTTATGTAAACTGCAAGTCGTGGGGCAGTCGAAAACTACCCCACGACCTGCAGTTCTAAGGTTTGGCTGGATGCGAGTTCTTCCACTGTTGTTCCATTCGAGCCACTTTTGCGCGAAGTGGGTCCCAGTAGCTTTCAGGAATCGATGACTGCAATACTTCGTCGATGATGTCGGCGAAGTATTGCAGGCTGGTGATTGGCGCATTGACCCCTGAGTTGAGCATGGCGACATACTTGCGAGCGCATCCGAGGAGAATTGCCCGCGTTACCTGCTCCTGCGAGACACCTCGCCAATGCAGGCCAGCCGCGATCTTTTCGTCGGCAGCCGAGAAGCTGGCGTGAACACAGGCCGGGGCCAGGAACAATTCGCGAACCTTCTGTACGAACTCGAGTACAGGAGCAGAACTTCGGGGTGGCTGTTGCCTTTGGTATGGCCAGAAGCGGTCTCGGATTTCGAGTACGAGTTGCGAGCCGCCGTTTCTGATCACGGTGCAGACGGCCCGCTCCTCCAGTTCATCCAAGTTAATTGCGACCGCTGTTGGTGCTCTTATCATCGCCCGAGCCAAGTCTTCAACCGTTGCACTGAGGCGTCCGGTATGGCGATTGGCCATCAGGCAGACATAAACGTAGAGCCTGAAGGCGCCATCGGAGAGCAGCGTTAGGGCCTGCGCAAATTCCCGGCCGGCTGCGAACCATCCAGTGGGCTGTTTGAGGATTAACCGAGGGTTGCTCATGAGCGACCTCCAATCAGCTCCGCCGCTTCCTTCTTCTTTCGCATCGACTCGCCGTTCATCTCGATGCGATAGGCATTGTGGACCAGGCGATCCAGGATGCTGTCTGCGATGGTTGGATCGCCGATCTGCGCATGCCAGCTCTCAACAGGCAGCTGACTCGTCAGCACCGTAGAACGCCGGCCATAGCGGTCGTCACATACTTCCAAGAAGCTGCGACGCTCGTCGTCGTTCAACGCAGTCATGGCGAAGTCATCGACAACGAGCACATCTGTGCGAGCGATGCTCTCCAGCATCCTGCCCAGACTGCCGTCAGCCCGCGCCTCGACCAGGTCGCGGAAGATCTTGGCCGCGGACCGGTACAGCACGCTGAAGCCATCGCGGCAGGCCTTCTGCGCCAATGCTTGCCCAAGCCACGTTTTGCCGATTCCAGTTGGACCGGTAAGCAGGACATTGAGGTGTTGAATGACCCATTGCGAGTTGGTCAGTCCCCGGACCGTCGACGAATCGAGTTGTCGGGGATAGCGGTAGTTGATGTCTTCGACGCAGGGCTCGGCAGACAGCTTCGACTTCTTTAATCGACGCACCAGTGCCTGATTCTCACGCCATGTCCAGTGGCTGTCAACCAGCATGCCGAAGCGTTCTTCGAAGTTGAGGCCGCGAGCCTCGGGCTGATCGAGTTGCTTTTGATATGCATCCGCCATTCCTGTCAGGCGCAGTGCGTGGAGCTTGTCCAGAGTAGCTTGGTTTAGCATTGGCCTACCTCCTTCCACCCCAGCGACGAAGTGGGTGCCCTCTGGGCATCGCCGGGGACCCCGGACTCCCGGCACGTCCCCTGAACTGCGTAATACCCAGGGCCGCGAAGGTTCTCATGCTTTACCGGAGAAGGCATCAACAGCAGTTCAGGCACCGGCTGACGGTCCAGACCGCTTTGCAACATAGACTTCACGCTTTGAAAGCGGTAGAGCTTTAGGCGGACCGCCCGTGTGCAGGCCGCTTCCAACCGCTCAGCGCCATACTTTCGCTCCAGTCGAATCACGCCCAGCGCCGATCTATACCCCATCTCCGGGTGCGGCTTGCTGGTCATGATGCACTCTACCAACCGCGCCGTGAAGGGACCAACCTTGCCCGCCCATTCGATGATCCGCGTCGGCGTCCACTCCAGATATTGCTGATGCGATTTCGGGCGGTGCGCCGCATTCGTACTGGCTACATGTGGCTTGCTGCTGCGCACATGACTGGCTACGCGCTTGCCTTGGTGGAAAATCTCCACCGTCCCTTGAGTGCTTCGCGCCTCGACCTCCTTGCCAACCAGCTGATACGGCGTGCTGTAGTAATGGCCGCCCAATTCGATGTGATAATCCAGATTCACCCTCGCCTTCTTCCACTCCGCATAAACGAACGGAGAGAGCGGCAATGGCTGCAGTACCGGACGATCTATCGACCGAAAGAGTTCCGACCGCGAGCCGGCAAGCTTGCGAAACGGCCGGTCATTGAGTTTGTGAACCAACCCCAGGATGGCCTCGTTCAAATCAGCAAGGCTGAAGAACTGGCGCTTGCGCAACGCAGCAAGCACCCACCGCTGAACGATCTGCACCCCGACCTCCGCCTTGGACTTATCCCGTGGACGATACGGCCGTGCGGGTAGAATGCCCACGCCATAATGAATCGCCAGATCGCCATATGTGCGATTCAACTCGGGCTCGTAGTAGCAGGGCTGCTTCACCCCGGACTTTAAGTTGTCCGGGATGACAAGCTGAGTTGTTCCCCCGAAGAATTCAAATGCCCTAACATGAGCATGACTCCAGTCCCACAGGTTCTGCGTCCAGGTCGCCTCCGCGTAGGTGTAGTTGCTGGCGCCCAGGACCGCTACGAACACCTGGGCCTCGCGAACTTCGCCAGTCTTGGGATCAATCACTGGTACCGTCTGCCCGGCGTAATCCACGAACGTCTTTTCTCCGGCGCGATGTTCGTGCCGCAGCACTACGTCTAGTTGACGCTGCCATTCGCGGTAAAGCTCGCAGTACCAGCTATAGGCGTAGCCCAGCGGATTCGCCTGCTTGTACTCTTCCCACAAAAGCTGAAGGGTAACATTCTTGCGGCTCTTCAGTTCCTTATGAATCGCCGCGCAGTCGGGCGAAACACGGGTCTTGGGTGATGCGACTGGCAGCGGTGGGTACAAGCGCCGCTCCAGAGCAACGTCATCTAAATCGGCCGGCAAGGGCCAATTCAACCCCGCCGCTTTCAGTCGTTCAAGACACCGCTGGACGGTGCTTCTGCTTACCTTGCAGATCGAGGCGATCTGCCCCGGGACAAGGTGTGATTCAAAGTGAAGCCGTAGGATTTCGCGTATTTTTCTCATTGGTTATGTTCCTGGGAACATAACCCATGGAATGTGCCCGGCCTCGTTATGTGGCCGAATACACCAAATGTCCTTTGTCCTTCGCACATGGAGTTGTGTCCGTGGGCACATAACATTCAGCTGTCTGCGTAATGATCCTTTTCAGTTGTTTTCTGAAAGGAGATTATTGTGCTCAGCCACTATTTCATTCGCCCAACCACTGTGGACCGGATCCGAGATTGCTGGATCGGTGAACCGATTGAACGTTACGTTACTTGGCTGAACGAGAAGAACTACGCGCCTCGAAGTGTGTTTGTCCGTGTGCCACTGTTGGTGCAGTTTGGAGGATTTGCACAGAGAGCGGGTGCAACCAGCCTAGACGATTTGCCAAACCTCATCGAGTCCTTTGTCGAAGACACGTTGAATCGCCTGAAGCCTGAATCACCTAAATCCAAGCGTCAGGTTGCAGCCCGAGGACTGCGGAATCCAATTCAGCAGATGCTCCGATTGGTTATTCCAAACCATGAAGGCAATGATAAAGGCAGGGACAATCCGTTCAGAGAGGCTGCACCTGGCTTCTTTGAATTCCTGCGACGAGATCGCGGGCTTTCTGAGGCTACCTTGGTTCAGTACCGGCACTGCCTTCGGCTGTTTCAGGATTACCTGCAGAACGTAGGCCGACCATCGTTACCCACCCTGTCTCCAGCGGTCATCATGGCCTTCATCACTAAGAGTGGCGATACTCGCGATGCGCGCTCAGTACAGAGCCTGTGCAGCATTCTGAAAGGTTTCTTTCGCTATCTCTATGCCGAGGGTTTGATGGGATGCGACTTGGCCAAGACAATTGAATCGCCACGTCGATATCGATTCTCGAACCTGCCACGCTCGATTACATGGCACGAAGTCGAGCAGATGTTGGTGAAAGTTGACCGTCGAAGCACCGTCGGCAAGCGCGACTATGCCATTCTCTTGCTCCTTGTCACATATGGTCTGCGTTCTCGTGAGGTCGCTGCACTAACCTTGGACGACATAGACTGGAAACGTGACTGTATTCATGTCCGCGGGCGCAAAGCCGGACATTCGACAGCGTATCCCTTGACGCCAGCAGTGGGAGAAGCGATCCTCGAGTATTTGAGACAAGGACGTCCGGCGACAAGCGAGCGAGCGGTGTTTATGGCGGTTCACGCGCCGTACATCCCAATATCACGCGTGGCTGTTTCGGCACAGGCCAAGTGCCACATTCGCAGAGCCGGTATCAATGTACATCGTCCGGGGTCCCATACGTTGCGGCACACTTGCGTTCAGCGACTAGTCGATTCCGGATTCTCGCTCAAGACGATCGGAGACTTTGTCGGGCACCGTACTCCAGATGCCACCAAGATCTACGCAAAGGTTAATGTCGAGGCCCTTCGCAGGGTAGCCCTCGGAAACGGCGAGGAGGTCCTATGAAGAACGCAACGAGAGGACCACTGGCTGAAAGCATCGACATGTATCTGGCGCACAAGCGCTCGCTGGGCAAGCAGTTGGCCAAGACAGAACCAATGCTTCACCTGCTTGACGGCTACCTCCTGGCACATGGGGTTGCGAAGATTGACCTGATCACGCCGTCTCATCTCGAAGAGTTCGTTACCTGTCGCCCACGTCATACTCCTCGCAGCCACAACCAACTCATTGGAATGATGCGAAGGCTGTTTGATTGGATGGTGGTGCATGAAGTTCTGCACGACTCTCCCTTCCGTTGCAAAATGCGACGTGCCACCTCGACACGCCGACCGTTCCTTTTCAATCCGGAGCAAGCACGTAGTCTTCTCGATGCGGCCTTACAGTTGCCGAGCAATTCACGAGCGCAGAACCGAGGAGAAACGTACAGGGTCATTTTCGCAATCCTGTATGGGCTGGGACTTCGCGTTGGAGAAGTATCACGCTTGCGCCGCCATGACGTCGATCTTGACAAGCAACTCATGGTTATTCGGCAGACGAAGTTCGGAAAAGATCGCTTGGTTCCTTTTGGTCCGAAGATGGCCAGCACTATCGCAGGTTTCCTGAAGTGCGAGGAATCGCGTTTTGGCCCTGTCCCGGTTGACAGTCCAGTATTCTCCTTCAACAAGCGGAAGAGGACACCAATCGGAACAAATACGATCAGTTCTACGTTTCGCAGAATAGTGCCGGAGCTTCAACTCACCGTTCAACCTGGCGTAGCATCACCACACCTGCACTGCCTTCGTCATTCGTTTGCCGTAGGGACGCTGCTCCGATGGTATCGCGAGGGTGTTGATCCTATGACGCGTCTGCTCGATCTTTCCACGTTTCTCGGCCATGTGAGCCCATCTTCCACGGCCGTTTACCTGACCATCACCACAGAACTGCTGGAATGCGCAAGCCAGCGTTTCGGTCAATTTGCGGAAGGAAGTCGGAAGGAGAGTGTCCGGTGAGTTCCAGCACTTTGGGTTCTATGCTGACGTCGTTCTTCGATAACCACCTTCGGTTACAAAAGGGGCTCCGCCCAAACACGATTACAAGCTACGCAGATGCGATGCGCCTACTGCTTCAGTTTTCTGCCGCAAACCGCAAGAAAAAGGTCATCCAACTGAGCCTCGATGATTTTGACACTGGCATTGTGTATCAGTTTCTGAATTCACTCGAAGAAGGCCGAAGCAATGCGATTCAGTCACGCAATCAGCGATTGGCGGTCATCCGCACATTCTTCGCATATGTCGGCCAACAGTGCCCGGAACGAATGGAGCAGGCCCGGAGAATAGCCAGTATTCCACGAAAGCGAACCGCTCCGCCCGAAACCATCTTCATGGAGCGCGATGAGATCGAGACCACGCTTTCCAGACTGCCGACGAGTGGGCGTCATGCGTTGCGTGATCGAACTCTGCTGGTCTTCCTTTACAACACGGGAGCACGCGTACAAGAAGCAGCTGACGTGCGCGCAAACAACGTGCAGTTCAATCCAAATCCACGCGTACATCTGCACGGCAAGGGAGATAAATGGCGAGTCTGCCCGCTCTGGGAAGAGACTTCCACCCTTCTGCATGAACTACTAACTGAGGGTGCCGCAACCGACACACCAGACAGGCCAGTTTTTACCAATGCGACCGGTGCAGCCCTGACACGATTCGGAATTTACAAGATCATTCGAAGGTGTACCACGCAGATCATCAAGAAGCGATCAGATGGCCGGTTAAAACCGATTTCTCCTCATGTATGGAGGCACAGCACTGCCGTTCATCTTCTGGAAGCCGGTGTCGAAGTAAACGTCATTCGCGCTTGGCTGGGTCATGCGAGCCTGGAAACTACCAACCGGTACGCCGAGATCACGCTTCGTACAAAGAGGGCTGCATTGGAAACATGCACTCTATCAACGAGCCCAGACGGCAGAATTCCACGGAAGCCTCGTTGGCACACTGACGCTTCGTTGCTGGACTGGCTCAAGTCGCTGTGACGTTATGTGTTCTCAAAGGGCGCGGTCCCCTTGAAATCAGAGGCGTCCTACATGCCCGGCCACATAACGAGGCCGGGCACATTCCATTGGTAACCGACTTTCGGGCAACATGTTCTCCTTTGATTTCAGGAAAACATCTGCCTGGGATTACCAACGTCGCCCGCTCCGTACCCGACCCACAGACACCTCTACGTTTCATCGGGGGCTGCCGTTCCGTTCGATGTGGGCAGCGATTACGCCATGTGGGCACCGATTACGGCAAAACAACAAAAGCTGCCCACATCACGACGGAATCTCTGCCCACATCAAACAGAATCAGGTGCCCACATCGAGCGGAATTGCCTGCCCACATCGACCGGAATACGCACTCGTAAAGCAACAGATCGGAGAGCGAAGATTGCGTTCCCTCGATCTGAGACGAGAGGACGGCCTCCTTTCGGACGTAGGAATAGAGGAAGAGCTTGAGGTCAGGGAGAGAGGATGTCGTGCCATCCAGCCGGCCGATGGCCTGGTTCGCCTCAGCAAGGATGGCTTGAAGCGATGCCAGATCGAGTGTCTGCGGATTGGGGGGCAGGGGCGGTGGAACGAAGGCCCGGACCCTCTCACCGGAGAGAGTTGAAGCCACATGACGGCTTCGGGGGGCGGTATTGGGCCGTTTATCCATGTTTTCATCCGTTCCCCTACTATTAAAACATATATAGATTTACTTTAATAACGAAGCCCGCTATTCAAGGGTGCGAAGAGGGCACAACCCGGAGAGTTCCGCGGATGGCTACAACCTGCAATTGTGAGTTCACCCTGAGCCTTTGCAGACCGGAACTCCGGTCGCCATGCCAACTTGTCAATACCGATTAACGAGCGGTCCTCGCATTCTTGCCAGGGGGGATGATGCACGCCGTCCTGTTAGCTCCGCGTTAGCTGTTGAGGCCCAGGCTGGTAACAACGCGCCAACTGACTTCGCGTCGATGCTCCCCTAAAGTTTGGATTGTGAGCCGGAGAGTCCGGTCCATTCCACCAAATCAAGGAGGGTGCCATGCACTCAGAACAACACCCGCATCATCATCACGAGCACCATCGCGTTTACATCTTCATCAACAAGAAAAAGTTCGAGCTGGAGCACTACGTCCAAACGGGCGAGCAGCTGAAGCAGCTGGCTGGCATCCCGCTCGGCGACGTTCTCTTTCTCCAGCGGCCCGGAGAAGACGAGGTTATTCCCAACCACGCCAAGATCACTCTGAAAGATGGCGAACACTTCCACAGCCAGCCCCCAGCCGATTACGGTTTGGGGGCTGCACTTCTGGAGGAAGCGGGTCTAGCTCCGAACCGTGCCACGATGCATTCAGAGCCGGGTGGCTGGGTGTTTGTGGTCATCTCGAGCTACGAACTGCCGGTGGGTTTTGCACCAAATCGGGTTGATCTCCTCGTGAAGCTGCCGCCGGGATTCCCGGATGCCGCACCGGACATGTTCTGGGTTCATCCCGCGGTGTGTGGCCCGAACGGGATTGTTCCGAAGGCGACCTCGCCCGAGCGCTTGCTCGGCAAAGAATGGCAGCGGTTCTCTTGGCACTTAGCTCCGGGCGCATGGAAGCCGGGCGTCAGTGAATTCCGTGACTTCATGCGCTGCATCTACTCCCGCTTTCTCCGAATGAATTGAGGTCGTTATGAAACTACGCGCAATGGAATTGAAATGGCAGGCCTTTATCGACGGGCTTCGCTCGCGAAGTGACGTGGAGACGGCAGGCGTGATCTTGGCCGAACGGCTCAGGGGCGGCAAGGTGCTACTCGTACGTGACTTGATCGAGATACCCGAAGAGGGCTATATGATTCGACGGGGCGATCAGATTCGGCTTGATCCCGTGATGCTAAACCGCATCACAAGACCCGCCCGTGACGGTGGTCTTTCGGTGATCACGGTTCACACGCATCCCGGCACGACGCATGCGTGGTTTTCGGAGGCTGACAATGCCGGGGATGCTCGATTGATGCCTTCGCTCCTCAATCAAATGCTGGGACCGCATGGCTCAATGGTCATTGCAGGCGATACGGGGAATGCCATCGGACGGGTATGGACGGACGAAGGAGGGCCGTTTCCGCTTGAATTGCGGTTGGTCGGGAGAATGTTGAAGAGCGCCGCCCCGGTTGAAGGACAACCGGGTGAACCGAGCTGGTTTTCAAGACAGGGCCTCGCGCTTGGTGACGCCGGTCAAACTATACTTCGCAACCTCCACGTCGGCGTTGTCGGCCTGGGCGGAACAGGTTCCGTGGTGTTTTGCCAGCTTGCTCACCTTGGTATAAGGCGAATCACGGTCGTCGACGGAGACCTTGTCGAGCCGACGAATGTTAGCCGCATCCTGGGCGCTACCGTGCACGATGCAGGGCGGACATGGAAAGTCGATGTCGCGGCCCGCTACGCTGCGCAATTGGGCTTGGAAACCGAAGTCGTATCCTTCCGGGGGCATCTAGGAAATGACGTAGCGGTTGAGGACCTTGAGGGGTGTGATGTCGTACTGTCCTGCGTGGACAAACACCTGCCTCGTGCCTTGCTAAACAGGTTGTCCTACGAAAAGGCCATCCCCCTGATCGACATGGGAAGCGCATTTCGCGTCGATGTAGACGGTCGCATAACCTACGGAGCAGGGCGGGTCGTTATCGTCGGTCCTGACCGCCCCTGCCTGGCTTGCTGGGGTCACATAAACCCAGATCGAATTCGGATAGAGTCGTTGTCGGAAAGCGACCGTGCCCGCGAAGTTGCCGACGGGTACATAGCCGGAGCTGAAGTTCCGCAACCAAGCGTAATTTCCTTCAATACGACTGTTGGCGGAGCCGCAGTCGTCGAATTGCTTCGGCTGGTAACAAGGTTCTCTGGCGTTGACGACCCGCCATTACGGTTGGCTTTCGATTTCGAATCGGGCACAGTCCGCAGGAATAGCCTGCCCAAGGGGAGCCGCTGTAGGATTTGCTTGCCCTTAAGCGAACAGCAAGACACACTGAAGAGGGGAGCTGGAGACGGCATAGATGATGATTTCCAGCCAGACGGAGGCAAGAGCTAGAGATGACACTTCCGCTCGCATTTCTTGACGTAGCAGCGATAGAAGAAGTCACGGTGGATGTTTGGACGGAGGTGTTCGAAGCCACGGGATGGCCGCTGTCGCTCGCTGAGAAAAAGGGTTCCATTGGACACGCGGACATCGTCGAAGCGCTCCGGAAAGATCCTCTCACTGACGAACTCCTGCATGCCCTTGAAACCCTTAATGAGCTAGGTTCTGACGCCGGCCGCGACGCAATTGTGGCAGCGATGAATGATCGCCATATTCCTCTCGACACGATCTCGCAAAACTCCGGCGAGAGGGAATTTTCCTTGCGCTTCTACTTGGCGCAGCGGAAAGACGCTGCGCTTGTTGATGTGTTTGCCCGTGCACAAATTCAAATACAGGAAGGTGGGGATCAAAAGCGCTACAACGATTTTCTCGGGAAGGACGCAAGGAGTTTTGCAAACCTCTCCGCCAAGATAGACGCCCTTCGCGAGCACGTTTTAGAACATTGCAAGAAGTCCGACCTTGGCGAGCACGTTCATGTGCAGGCCTTTGAGGACGACGGCGTATTTGTGTTTAACGTGCTACGCAGTCACCACACCCGAAAGCCCCTCGCGGTAGTAGCTGGGCAGGCGGCTAGAGCAACCATCCAGTATCGACCAGTGCATGCCGATATTCTTCGTTACGAGGCGTCGGTTGGCCGTCTACGCATCGCGGCACGCGCAACTTCTATGGTCAATTTCTACCGCAGGGCGCTTGGAGCGGTCTTGTTCGGTGACCAAGCATTCTTCGATGGAAACTCCGTGTGCAGCCTTGACGTGATTACGCAGTGCGGTCGATCAGCTCTAGAGAACCATAACCTCCTTTGCGTAGGGCGTGTATGGATGACGGAATGCTTATGGGAACGTGGTGACCGGAATCTTCTGTTTTTCAGATCAAACGACTGTTTTCGAAGCATAGAGGAGCTCAATCTGACATTGACGGAAGGCAGACTCTTGCAAGCGAAGCTGAAGGTAGAAGTGATCGGGAAAAGCACGCGCCCGGTCACCGTCAACATTCGCATCCCAAGCCGCATCGAGGTCAGCCAGAAATCACACGAACATTTGATTGAAACACTGCTGAAGGCTGTAGGTATCTACAACGCCGCCCCGCCGGCTTCCACAGTGAGTTTTTGGTTGCTATATCCGTGGAGGCATCCGATTGCGGTTTGGCGAACTCTGCTGGGCAAGGATACAGATGAGTTGATACAAAACGGTGTTTTGAACCCTACCCGGCTCGAATCCGTTGCCGCCGCCGAAAATACGGCCGCAGGCCGCGTTCTGTCAGCTCACCCTTTGTCGGAGGGTGAATATTATGGCGTGAGCCAAGCAGGCGAGATTCCTTCCCGCACACTGAGCGCGACCGATCTCGACGGTTTCGAACTCATGCCGGAAAAACTACGGTTGTACCTTCGCTCCAGGCTTGGGATCTTTAACGGCGGTAGCGTGTGGGACGGGAGCGAAACCCTCGACCTGGGCTTTCTTGAGCTGGGTGTTCACAAAATTCATATGGTCTATGCCTTGCGCCAGCCTGCAACAGGAGTTGGCGATCACATGCGTGCTCACTCTGGCGGGGTACCCTCCGTCTTGTTGATACAGGCATGCGAAATCTACAAATCTGAGCTCGCAATCGTCTCAATCGATTCTGCTCTACCGACGAAGAAGGATGTTATACGCGGCGCGATAAATGCATCCAGTCTCGCTGAAAGCACTCCGGCTATTTATTGTTGTCCCGACGGCGCGCGGCTTGTGGTTGACACACGTCTGAAGAAAATTTGGATCGACGATGTCGAGTTGACAGGGCTTCAACCGGACTTTCACCCTTTCCGTTTTGTCGAGGCGATGGCGCGAAGCCAAGGGCCGATGTCAAGCGAACAACTCAGTTCAATTCTTTCTCCTGGTAGCCTCGACGGCAGTTTGCCCGCACGTCAGGCCAAGAACCAAGTGAAAAAGGTCATCGCCGCGGCTATGAGCGGTGCAGGTCGAAACTTCGATGAGGACCCGTTTCCTCCTGCGGGTCAGGGCTGTTATCGGTGTGCTTTTCCTGCCTATGTGGTGTAGCAAATGAGACCAGTAGTTGCGGTAACATTTCTTATGTAAAGCGAGATTTATTCTTCATTTGCAAACAGTATCTTAGGTGGTTGGCAACTGTGACCCACGAACAGCAATCCCGCTCTAAAGGGAGCCGTCGAATTCAAAACAGTGTCTGTTGGATGGGGTCCGCCTTGCTCTTGGGCCGACGCTTAGAACCCAGGACGGTTCTACCGCCAACCGAAGGCGATATCTGCCACTCATGTTTTAATGCGGCATCGAAGTCCGCTAGAGGATCTCGTGCTTGCTCCACGCCTCGGGTCAGGCGATCGAGTCGCTCGAAGCCATGGAGCTTCTCCAGGCGGCCGACTCGGGCAGCTTCCAGCGAACGCCTGAGCACCGCCAACGATTCGTCGTAGGTCTTCAGCGGTACGGGAAATGGGTGTCCGTCCTTGCCCCCATGTGCGAAGGAAAAACGCGCAGGATCTGCGAACCGGCTCGGCGCGCCGTGAACCACCTCGGCGATCAACGCAAGCGATTGCAGGGTTCGCGGCCCGAGACCTTCCAGTAGAAGCAACGAAGCGAAATCGCGAAGCTCCTGTTCATGCGCGACTGCCAGCACGGCCCCAAGGCGCTTCAGGTCCACATCCTTCGCCCGAACATCGTGATGGGCGGGCATCACCAATTTGCGCGCGTCATTGAGCGAAGATTGGACGGGCTCCTTTGCGATAGCAAGCAGCGCCTGCTGGGCTTTCGCTGCCCGCGAATCGACGAGATTGAGAATCTCGCCCTGCGGCTCGCCAACGATTGCATCATGCGGGTTGGAAACGAAGTCTCGCACGTTTGGAGAATGCCAATGGTACCGCCTGGCTGAGTGATCCTGGGCGTTCATGCCCTGCTGGACAACCGCCCACTCGCCCGATTTCGTGATGACGAATGAATGCAGATAGAGTTGAAATCCGTCCGCGACAGCGTTGTTGTCGATCCGAGCAGTGAGCCTGCTGGTTCGCGCCAGTGCATCTCCATCAAGACCTGTCTTCATACCAAAGGACCGAAGTTCGTCCGGCGTACGGATCGAGTGTCGGCCGCGTCCGCCGCACACCATCAATCCCAATTCACTAAAACGCGGGTTGAGGCCGCGCTTTAGTGCTCCCAATACCGAGGTCGTAATTCCGGATGAATGCCAATCCATTCCCATGACCGCACCGAACGCCTGGAACCAGAAAGGATCGCTCAGCCGAGTGAGAAACTCGCTCGCACCGTATTCCAGGAGAATGTGCTCGGAGATAGCTGTGCCGAGCTCGGTCATGCGGTTAGCTAGCCACGGAGGTACGTGGCCGCCATGGAGCGGAAGGTCGGCTGTCCCTGAGCGCTTCACGTATTTGCCCTCCGCCGAATACTTCTCTATGTTCGCCCTATCTTCGCTTATAATCAACCCCATGGCCGGCGAGCTGTTAGCGACTGAACCCGCGGCACTTCGCAAGATCGTCCATGTGGATATGGACGCGTTCTATGCGTCTGTCGAACAGCGGGATGACCCGGCACTACGCGGCAAGCCCGTGGTTGTCGCCTGGAAAGGGAGGCGGTCCGTTGTTTGCGCGGCTTCGTACGAGGCGCGGAAGTTCGGCGTGCGCTCGGCGATGCCAGCCGTGACCGCAGAGCGACTTTGCCCGCAAGCCGTCTTCGTTCCGCCTGACTTTACTCGCTACAAGGCCGTATCCCTTGCAATCCGGGAAATCTTCAGTCGTCATTCGGACGTCATAGAACCTCTGTCGCTCGACGAAGCTTACCTCGACGTTACAGAGAACAAGACCGGCCTGCCAACCGCAACGAAAGTCGCCATAGCGATCCGCCGGCAGATTCGTGACGAGCTTTCTCTCGCTGCATCGGCGGGTGTCGCTCCGAACAAGTTCCTGGCAAAGATAGCTTCCGACTGGCGTAAGCCCGACGGACTCTTCGTCATTCAGCCGAAAGACATCGACACATTTCTGCCACCGCTGCGCGTTGGTCGCATTCCAGGAGTCGGCAAAGTGACCGAAGCGCACCTTAAGCAAATTGGAATTGAGACGGTAGGGGATTTGCGGTCGTTTGAGCTGCGTACGCTCGAAGTGCAGTTTGGGCGCTATGGTGCTCGTCTCTACGAACTCGCACGCGGCATTGACCAGAGTCCGGTAACGCCGGACAGGCCGACGAAGTCCATCTCGGCCGAGGACACCTTCGAGCAGGACATTCCGTTATCCCAGACCGAAGATCTCATTCGTCTCCTTGCCGAGAAGGTCTGGCTGGCATCGCGCCGGGAGTCGCGCATCGCACGAACCGTAGTGCTGAAACTGAAGACGAAAGAGTTCAACATACATACGCGCAGCTTCACGCCTCCGGCGCCTCCAACATCCTACGAGGAGTTGGCGTCGATTGCACTTTCCCTGCGTGATCGTATCGATCTCGGGCCGGGGAGGCTCTTTCGATTGGTAGGAGTTGGGTTGGGAAACTTCCGAGAATCTCCCGAAGCGGTCCGAAGTTTTCCTCTTCAAGAGACTGTCCGTCATTCCGGTTGAGTATTACGTTGCAGCCTGCACGTTGAATCGATCAAGCTTTTCCTGAAAATAGGTCCTCCAACTATCGGGCAATCCTTCTGCTGTAATCGCGCGTCGAGCTTGACGAACATCTTCGGGGCCAAAATCCTTCGCCACGTACAAATGAGTGATCTCGGAATTGGAAACAGAATCTGGCTCATGGTTAAGCAAGATCAAGTCATCCCACGCACCAACTTCGCCTTCCGCGTTACGGCTAGACAGAATCGCATGTAAATGATTCTCAATGAGCGCCCGTTGGCAACAGTTGACGTTTCAGCGAGATTTACATTACGCTCGCCGCTTGCGTTGGGCGAACGGCCCTGGTGCCGAGAAAAACCAGCGGGACCGCAATCCCATAAATCAGGACCACTGAGAGCCAAATAGCGCCAGGCCACTGCTTCTGAACAACAAAGTAGAAGGTCGAGAAAGCAAGGGGAGCCACGATGGATGCCGGGCTTACAGCCGATGCCAGTACGCCCTGGAATTGGCCTTGACAGGCTGCCTCAACCTTTCGGGTCGAAAGTGCCTGAAGTGCCGGAGTGCCGAGATCTGTGAGCGCGAAGATGGGGATGATGGCGAAAACGATCCAACCCTTGGTAGCGAAGGCCAGGACGACAAGAGCGACCGCTGAGCAGGCGACTCCGACGAGAATCGCTCAACGTTCGCCAAGCAGTTTGGTCGCCCGCCCCGGCAAAAATATCTGTGCCACTGTTTGACAGACCCCGAACGCACCCAGCGAAAGGCCGATCCACAGGCCATTCTAGTGGAACACGTCGAAGCCCCACAGTGCCCAGCAAGTGCCATAAGCCTCTCCGGCCTCGCTAAAGATGAAAAACAAGAAGACAATCGGCAAGACCCGTTTCATCGAGAAGACCCAGCCGAGCGGCCGAAGTGGGTTGAGCGCCGCGAGATCAATCTTCGTCTTTTGCGTCGGCGCGTGCGACTCCGGAAGGATGAATAACGCAAGCAGAAAATTGCATGCGTTCAGCACGGCCGCGGCAACGAAAGGGAGGCGCAGCCAGTAGTCGCCCAGCAGTCCGCCGAGAACCGGACCAATGATAAAGCCAATGCCAAACATCGCGTTGAACAGGCCGAAGCGGCGGCCGCGCGTACGCACCTCAAATCGAATCATGAATTCACGGGAGTCTACTGTGGGGGATTTTGGGGGGACCCTGAATGCAAATAGAGGGTAATGCAGGGTAAACGGGGCTCACCAAATTGCGCTCTAAATCGTGTAATTAGAGTACGCTAGGGCAAAGCGGTATATGGGGTGGTAATGGCCGGGATAGGCCTTCTAAGCCGGGGGTTGTGGGTTCGATCCCCGCCTCGCCTACCAGCCTTATTGTTCAAACACATACACGAACTTCTGTCCCGGTTGGAACATTACAGTTCCCGTGAAGCTGGTAACAAGGAACAACGCTGACGAGTTTACGAGATAGGCTTCATCCACACCGGCCGCAACTCACAGACTTGCTTGCGATTTGAGGGTTCGGAAACGGACAATGCCGAGGCTATCCTCTCATTGCGCGGCATTCAAGCGGACAGGAGCGCCGTGGCTGCCCTGTTGGCGGGTGCACCTGCTTGCGGGGTGCCGCCCTCTGACACAGGCATTGTCAGCATGCGTTGGTATTCCCGCGTCAGCAGGCCGCGCAGCCGATGCGCAACGCCAGCATCACAGTGGATCTTAAGGGATTTGCAGCGATCGATGGCCGTGCGCAGGTCACTCAGAAATGCAACGCAAGCCGGGCAAGCTTCAATATGTCCGCGCATTTCTTTTGAGGTGCGCGGCTCCACTCGGCCATCAAGATACTCTGAGAGATTGGCAAACAGATCGCGGCATTCGGTGGGGCGCTTCCCAACCGCCTTGGCCGCCGTCATACGGTTCGTGCTGATTGGCTTTGTTGCCTTCGCCTGCTCAGGGGCGCCTCTGAGCAGTTGGCTCATCTCCTTGCGCACGCTAAGCCGTGCCCGATGCAGCCGAATCCGCACCGTACCTGGCTGGAGCGAGAGAATCTGCGCAACCAGTTCGGTGCTCAATTCTTCCATATCGTGCAGTACCAGAACAATGCGCAGTGCCGGAGGGACGCAGAGAATCGCCTGATGCAGAAGGTAGTGCTGCTCGGCTGCCAGCAGATTCCTCTCGGGGCCCGTGGCCGCATCCTCAAGCAGTCTCCCCAACTCCGCGTCGTTGGGCATTAGCTCTTCAAGAGAGAGAACGCTTGCCGGCGCATTCGCAGGTTTGCGGCGCATTCTTGAGCAGCGGTTTTTGGTGACTGTGTAAAGCCAGACTGCCATCTGCTGCGGGGTCTGGATTCTCGTCAGATGTCCGAGGGAGCGGGAGAGCACCTCCTGCATGGTGTCTTCCGCATCTTCAGGATGTCCGCAGACCTTCATGCTGAAGGAATAGACCGTATTCTGAAGCAACCCGATCGCCTCTTCGACGGCTTCCGGAGTTTTGTTGTGCAACAGGTCGGTGGCTCGGATCAGTTCAGGTCGCATTGCGTGGGTTCACTGAGATGATTCCAGTATACCCTCCGCTCGAATCGCCTTATTGGGAACTGCCGCGGCCGATATCGTTCAAGCCAAAAGAGCGCAGCAGGTTCATGGCTGGACACCAGTTTGTGAATGCCGACTGCAAGAGGTTGACCCCGACAAGAACAGTCAGCCACAGCCAGTAAGCGGAAAAGAAATGTGCAAGCGCAAGCGACAACAACACCATAACGCCAGCCAGCAGGCGTACTGCGCGTTCAACGGTCATAGGGAGACTCCTTGTTCAGCTTCTGGTTCGGGCTCTGGCTTGCGCTTGGAGTGAACCATGTAATAGAGCACCGGAATTGTGGGCCACGACAGGAATGTCGATGCCACAGCTCCGGCTATCAGTGACAATGCAAGCCCCTGAAAGATGGGGTCTGTGAGAATTACGCTAGCGCCAACGACGACAGCGGCCGCGGTCAACAGCATGGGCCGAAAGCGCGTTGCGCCGGCATCGATCACCGCCTCGGCCAGAGGCATTCCCTGCCGGATGCGAAGTTCGATGAAGTCGACGAGGATGATGGAGTTGCGCACAATAATGCCCGCACCGGCAATGAAGCCGATCATCGAGGTTGCCGTAAAGAATGCGCCGAGCATCGCATGTGCAGGCATGATTCCCACCAGGGTGAGCGGAATGGGAGCCATGATGATGAGCGGCACGATGAAGGAGCGGAACCAGCCCACAACGAGCACATAAATCAGAACCAGTACCGCGGCGAATGCCAGGCCCATGTCGCGAAAGACCTCGATCGTGATGTGCCATTCGCCGTCCCACTTCATTGAGTAGTGATCAGTTGACTCCGGCATCGACGCGTTATAGCGTGCGAGCGTGTAGCCTGACGGAAGGGTGAGATGGTCGAGCTGCTTATTCATCGCAAAGATCGCGTAAACCGGGCTCTCTACCGCCCCTGCCACGTCTCCGGTGACGTATACCACTCGGCGCAGGTTCTTGTGATAGATGCTTGGCTCAATGGTCTTGTGCTCAACAATCACTAACTCGCCCAACGAGACCATGCTTCCGTCGGCGCCGGGCAGGCGGATATTCTCCAGGCCCTGCTCCGAGGAGCGATCCGCGCGGTCCACTGCGACGATTGCAGGCACCGGTTCCCGAGAAGCCTGGTCGTGAATCAGCCCAACCTGGGTCCCAGACAGAGCTAGCGCCAGTGCATGGGCCACATCGGAAACAGCGATGCCATGCTGTGCTGCTTTCACTTCATCCACACGCATTACCAGCCTGGGTTCGGGATCTTCGACATACCAGTCCGTATCGACAACGCCGGGCGTCTGTTCGAAGATCGCCTTGATTTGTTGCGCGACCTGGGTTTGACCTGCAAGGTCGGGCCCGTAAACTTCGGCTACAAGAGTCTGCACCACTGGCGGGCCCGGTGGAACCTCGCTTACTTGAATCCTGGCGCCATACTCGTTGCCGATTGCGTCCATCAACGGGCGCAGCCGCTTCGCAATGGCATGGCTCTGCACACTTCGTTTGTTGGCGGGCAGCAGATTCACCTGGATGTCGGCCTGATTCGGCTGGTGGCGCATGTAGTAGTGACGCACCAGGCCGTTGAAGTTATAAGGGCCGGATGTGCCGGTGTAAGTCTGGTAGTTCAACACATCCGGCTGTTGCGCGAGTTCTTCGCCCAATGCCTGGGCCACGCGCGCTGTCTGCTCAAGGGGCGTGCCGTCGGGCAGGTTGATCACCACTTGCAACTCGCTCTTGTTGTCGAACGGCAACATCTTCACGCGTACCAGTCCCAAGGGAACCAGTGCTACGGAAATTAGAAACAGTAGCACTACACCGATGAAGAACAAGGTGCGATTGCGCGCGGACTGAATCAGCGGCGTCATGATGCGGCGATAAAGCCTGGTGCGCCAGTTCTCGGTTTCAGGCTCCAGGACTTTCGCCCCCTCGAGATGACGGCCAACGAGGCGTAGCGCGGCCCATGGCGATACAACAAAAGCCACCAGCAGTGAGAACAGCATCGCCGCTGATGCTCCCACCGGGATGGGCCGCATGTAAGGGCCCATCAGGCCGCGAACAAAGGCCATTGGCAAAACCGCGGCGATCACCGCGAAGGTTGCCAGAATGGTGGGGTTGCCTACCTCGGCAACCGCTTCCACTGCAACGTCACTCATTGGCCGGCCATGATTCTCAGGCAAGCGGAAATGCCGGACCATGTTTTCGACTACAACAATTGCGTCATCGACAAGAATGCCGATCGAGAAAATGAGCGCAAACAGCGTTACGCGATTGATGGTGTAGCCAAGGAAATAAAACACCGACATGGTGAGCGCGAGCGTCACCGGAATGGCCAGCAGGACTACGCCGGATTCGCGCCACCCCAGGAACAGCGCAACCAGCAACGTTACCGAAAATGTGGCCAGCAGCAGATGCTCCAGCAACTCATCCGACTTGTCCTTCGCTGTTTCTCCATAGTTCCGCGTAGTGGTGACTGTAACGTCGCTGGGAATTGTCACGCCCTGCATCTCATGCACGCGCTTGAGCACGGCGTTGGAGATGTCGGTGGCGTTGGTCCCTTTGCGCTTGGCCACGGTAATGGTCACGGCTGGAAATTGGCGTGGACCCTGGGATGCTGCCGCGCCGGCGTTTGTCGTGCCGAAAACAACATAGTCTGACGGCTCCGCGGCGCCGTCGATTATTCTGTCGGCCACATCGCGCAGATAGACAGCGTGTCCACGCACTACGCCCACAACCACGGATTCAAGATCTTCACGTCGCGTAAAGAGATTGCCGGCATCGACGCCGATCTCCTGGTTGGCCTCGGAAAAATGCCCAGCCTGAACGCTCGCGTTCGCGGCCTGCAGGTGCCCTGCGATCGCCAAGGGAGACAGGCCATATGCATTCAGTTTTTCCGGGCTCAGCACAACACGCATGTTGCGTGGAAGCCCGCCGATGATCTTCGTCTCCGATACATCGGAGATCTGCGCGATGTTGTGTTGCATCTCTTCGGCAATGGCGCGCAATTGATAGCCGTTATAGTTTGCCCCCCAAAGCGTCATCGCCAGAATCGGTACATCGTCGATGGATCGGGCCTTGATCAGCGGCTGAGAGGCGCCGGGCGGCATGAGATCGACGTTTGAGTAAAGCTTGCTGTAGACCTTGATCAGCGCATCCTCCTGCGATGTGCCGACGAGAAAGCGCACGATCACCAGGCTCTGGCCCGGAGCCGATGTCGAGTAGACATATTCGACCCCCGAGATTTGGTGTACCAGCCTTTCGATGGGAAGCGTTACCCGCTCTTCCACCTCAGCCGGAGATGCGCCCGGCATAGCGGTCGCGATATCCAGCATCGGAACCAGAATCTGGGGTTCTTCTTCGCGCGGAATGATGGCGACCGCGAAGATTCCGATGGCCAGGGACGCTGCAATGAAAAGTGGTGTCAGTTTGGAGTTGAGAAACGAGTGCGCCAGCCGCCCGGCGATGCCAAGGTGTTGCGTCATGGTTGGACCCCTGTACCGCCCTCGACCCGCTTGCCGGCCAGGTCTCGGTCCGCAGGTGCGTCAATGAGCTTTTCACCGGCGGAAATACCGGAGAGAACCTCGACCAGGCCGCCTTGATTTGCGCCAAGAGTGACGGTTCGAAGTTGTGCAATCCCCTGGCTGTCGAGAACATACACACAGTTGAGCGACCCGCGCGTGACCACAGCGGAGCGCGGAATGAGAATCGCATTGCGAACGCCATTGGAAAATCCGGCTGTGCCATACATGCCGGCGCGGGCCTGGCTGGAAACAGGCAATTCGATCTTTACGAGAAAGCTGTGAGTGGATGGATCGGCGGCGGGGACGATCTCCGCAACCCTACCCGATGTAGCCGTTGCCCCCTCCCCGTCAATTGAAACTGAAACCTTCATGCCCTTATGAACAGTGGCGATTGCCGACTCATCGACAGTGGCGTCCAGTTCGAGCGCTCCTGCCTGGTCCACCTGAAGCAACGGCATACCCGGCGCGGCCATCGTTCCGGGGTCGGCGGTCCGCGCCGTCACCACGCCTGCGAAAGGCGCAACCAGCCGTGTGTATCCCATCGTCGTACGTGCACCATTCACCTGTGCCCGGGCTGCATCGGTCTGGGCTCGTGCCGCGTTCAGGCTGGCGGCCGCCGCAGCCGCGCGTTGCGATATTTCATCCATCTCCTGGGGGCTTACGCTCTTCTCTGACTCCAACTGCTTGTAGCGGGCCAATGTGCTCGTCGCAAGCGCGGAGCTTGTCTGTGCGGAAATCTGTCCATTTTCGGCTGCCGTTACGCCGGCCTCTGCCTGCTTCAACTGTGATTCCAATGCGGCGCCGTCAAGCACAATCAGCGTTTGTCCAGCCCTGACACTGTCTCCCTCATGCACCAATACCTGCTCGATACGGCTCAGCACTTGAGCCGAAACGATCGCCGTTTCGCGGGCATGAACAGTGCCGGTCGATTGCAGAGTCCGAGGCACCTGCTGCTGCCGGCTTTCGACGACTCGTGCCTGCACGGTTTGAACATTTCCAGGCGTCTCAACAGTTTCATGGCCATGGCAACCGGCCATAATTCCCGCAGAAGCGGCAAGCAGGCTTGCCCAAAAAAGACTCTTCATTGCAGTTCCTCCGCGGCATCGGGAGTCATTCTCCCGGTGGCATATAAAAGTTCGGAATAGGCCATGGTGTTTCCATAAACGGCATGCCAGTAAATGGATTGGCTCTGCCGTTCCGCATCCTCGGCTCGCAGCAGATCGGTGATGGTGGCAAGCCCGGCGCCATATCGGTTCTTCAAGATCCGCAGGCTCTCCGCAGATTGGTCCATCGCGGCGCGGGCCGTTTCCATCTGCTGCGCCGCCGTCCTCAGATGGATATGTGCCTGGTTGACCTGCAGTCGCAAGTGCTGCTGTGCCGCGTCGACCTGGGCGTCGAGTTTCTGCTTCCCGGCGCGTTCTCGGGCTAGCTCAGCTCGCTTGCCAATGGGCATAAGGTCGACGTTGATCTGGACCCCAGCCACCCAGTTGTTGCCGCCCGAACCGCCAAACGATGTGCGGTCTTCCTCCCAGTTTCCGTAGGCGCTTACCCGCGGCCCGAAGTCAGACTGTGCCGCGCCCACAGCCGACGCCTGTGCCGATTGCGCCTGTCCCAACGCCGCCAGGTCAGGGCGCATCTTTGCTGCCGTCGCAACCTCCTCTTCCAGCGTGCCCACAGGAAACGCATGGGCCTCAATTGGCTTGGGTCCGGTCGCATCCAGGCTTGGAACTCCCATCGCCTCCCGCAAGCAAGCCCATGCAAGTTCGAGGTCGCCCTGTGCGGCGATTAGCTCCCCCTTGCGTGCGGACACATTCACTTCAGCCGACATTTGCTCTGACTCGACCGCCAGCCCAGCCTTGACGTGATCGCTGACCGACGTGAGCAGGGCGGCGGCTGTTTCCTGCTCGTGCTCGGCAACATCGATCTCCCGCTGCGCGTAGAGCACTTGCTCATACGCCGCCACAACGCGTGAGATGATCTGCTGGTCCATCGCACTGGCCGTCGAGGCGGCACTTTGCTTGAACAGGTCGGCACGGTGAATATCCTTCTGCGTCTTGAAGGAATCGAACGCCATCCAGTTTCCGGAGAACCGTGAAGAAAAGTTTCCGATTGGCCGTGGAAGGTTCAGGGAATTCAGCGCGAAATCTGCCTGTGTAAACTGACGCTGCCGAAGGCGTGTGCCGAAGGCATAAACCGGATCGTTGCCGCGCGAAATGTCTTCGGTAAACGACAGTTGCGGCAGAAGCTGAGTGCGCGCCATTGTGGCCGCGGCGGTGGCATCCTGGCTGCCGGCTCGCGCAATTGTCGCATCCGGGCTGTGCTTCAGAGCTGTGTCCACCGCTTGACGAATCGTCAATGGCTCCTGCGAGCTTACGGCCAGTCCGCCCAGAATCACAAACAGAGAAAGGCCAAGAGCTCTATAGAAACGGGTATGGATGAGGTTCGGGTTTGTCTGATTGTTCATTCATAGGAATAAAGTCACGAAATGGAGAATCCGTTACATCCTGCGACAAAAATACTTCGCAGGGTCTCCGGCGCATATTCCTCATGCGCAGCTTCAGCCGGTTTCCCCGTAACCTGCTCAGAACCGGGAATCTCATTTCTTGAGGCGGCTAAGGCAGCACAGGGAAGCGAAGCTTTCCCTAGCCCGATTGTCCACAGCTCCCACAGGACTGCGGTAATTTGCACCGCATTTGCTGCTTGTATGCGATCCGCCGCGAGACTAGGCTTTTGTGAAGGGGAAGCGCCGGGAGCGGGCAGCGCCGCAGCCTGATTCCGGACAAGACCTACTGCACAGAATGTTGTGCGTTCTAACCTCTGAACTCCGCGCGGGACAAGGGCGTTTTGAGCTTTCCACAGCGAAAGCCCTGTGTTTAGCATCCAGGTCCGGGGAATGTCATTGAAATACAAGATATTGTGGTTTCTTGTTGACATCTACTACAGGGAGCGGTATTTTTTCATCTGCGGCTGTAATCGGAATGTAAAGAAACCAAGTGCGAAGACCCTCTGCCAAGCCGTTGAAAACAAGACAACACGCTGTTTGATGAAACCGCCTGTTTCCCGTTTTTCTTGAACAAAGCACCAGCAAACCCTCACCCTGGCTGCCACGCGCCGGATGAGTGAGTTTTTTCACCGATTTTTCGCCGATTGAGAGGATTTTATGAACGAGGCCCAGCAGCAGACTGCCACAACCGTCCAACAGACCCCTTACACCCAAAAGGGGCTCACCTTTACCCGTCGTTTCTCCACCCAGGGCGTTTCGCCCTATGACGCCGTCCAGTGGGAAAAGCGCACCGCTTCCATTACTGACACAAAGGGCAATTCGATCTTTGAGCAGAAGGATGTAGAGGTTCCGGTCGACTGGTCGATGACGGCCACCAACATTGTGGCTTCAAAGTATCTCCACGGCCAGATCGGGACTCCGGAGCGCGAGACCGGAGTTCGGCAACTCGTGGGCCGTGTGGCGGAGACGGTGCGCGACTGGGGTATTGCCGGCGGCTATTTTGCCAGCGCCGCGGATGCGGCCATCTTCCACGACGAGTTGGCGAACATGCTCCTCACCCAGCGCGTCGCATTCAACTCGCCGGTATGGTTCAACGTGGGCTGTGACCGGCTTGAGCCGCTCTCTGACGGCCAGAACTGGCACTGGGACCCGGTGACCGGGGGGGTGCGGTATTCGGCAACGGGATATAGGAATCCGCAGTGCTCGGCCTGCTTCATCAACTCGGTTGAGGACTCGCTGGAGTCGATTTTGACCCTCGCAAAGACTGAAGGAATGCTCTTCAAGTGGGGCTCAGGCACGGGCACCAACCTGTCCTCGATTCGCGGATCGAAGGAGACGCTTTCGGGCGGCGGCGAGGCGTCAGGACCGCTGAGCTTCATGCGCGGATTCGATGCCTTTGCGGGCGTAATCAAGTCCGGCGGCAAAACTCGCCGCGCGGCCAAGATGGTGATCCTGAATGTGGACCACCCGGACATCATGGACTTCATTGAGTGCAAGGCGAAGGAAGAGGCCAAGGCTTTCTCGCTGATCAAGGCGGGATATGACGGTTCGGGCCCCGATTCAGAGGCCTATTCGTCAATCTTTTTCCAGAACGCCAACAACTCGGTGCGGGTGAGCGATGAGTTCATGCGCGCCTATGAGTCGGACGGCGAGTTCACAACGCGCTCGGTGAAGAAGCAGGAGCCGGTGGCCACCTACAAGGCGCGCGAAATCATGAAGAAGATCGCCGAGGCGACGTGGCTGTGCGGCGATCCGGGAATGCAGTTCGATACCACCATCAACAAGTGGCACACCAGCAAGAACACGGCGCGCATCAATGCGTCGAACCCCTGCTCGGAGTACATGTTCCTGGACAACTCGGCCTGCAACCTGGCGAGCTTTAACCTGATGAAATATGTTTCGCCCGCGGGAGTGTTTGATATCGCGGCCTATCGGCACTCCATCTCGGTGGTCATTACTGCCATGGAAATCCTCGTCGACAACTCCGGCTACCCCACTGAAGCCATTGCCAAGAACTCGCATGACTACCGGCCCCTGGGGCTGGGCTATGCGAACCTGGGCGCGCTGTTGATGGCGTTTGGCCTGCCGTACGATTCTGCGGCTGGACGTGATCTTGCGGCCGCCTTGACGGCAATCATGTGCGGACAGGCCTATCTGCAGTCGGCAGTCATTGCCGCCAATTGCCCGCCGATTCCGTCGGCCACGCCGTTGACCGCATCCGTTGAGCGCCAGGGTGGCGCGTGCCCCGGTTTCTATGTCAACCGCGAGCCGTTCCTCGACGTCATCCGCATGCATCGCGCGGAGGTGAACAACATTGGCAAGTCACGGCAGAGCGGCGAGCCGTTCAGCGTGCCGCAACTCGATGCCCTGATTGACGCCAGCCGCGAAAGCTGGGATACGGCGCTGATCTTCGGCGAGCGCTATGGCTATCGCAATTCGCAGACCACCGTGCTGGCTCCCACCGGTACCATCGGCTTCATGATGGATTGCGACACGACCGGCATTGAGCCGGATCTTGCACTCGTCAAGTACAAGAAGCTCGTGGGCGGCGGCATGATCAAGATCGTCAACCAGACCGTGCCCTCGGCGCTGTTCAAGCTGGGCTACGACAATGACGAAGTCAACGCCATCGTCAGCTACATTGACGCCACGGGGACCATCGAAGGCGCGCCGGGCATCAGGCCGGAACACCTGGCGGTGTTCGATTGCAGCTTCAAGCCGTCCAAGGGCACGCGGTCAATCAACTACATGGGCCACATCAAAATGATGGCCGCAGCGCAGCCGTTTCTCTCCGGCGCAATCTCGAAGACGGTCAACCTGCCACATGAGGCGACAGTCGAAGATGTGGCCGAAGCTTATGCCGAGAGCTGGCGTCAGGGCATCAAGGCTGTGGCCATTTATCGCGATGGATCAAAGGGCACGCAGCCTTTGAACACCAGCATGGACGAGAAGAAGCGCGAACAGTCGCCTCTGGATGTGGCGGGCTCTCGGGTCCTTGCGCAGTTGGCTGCGAATCGCCCCGCTGCCGAAGCCGACATGAAGGCTCTCGAAGCAAAGATTGGCGAGAAGCTTGAGGTATCGGCGAAGCAGGTGATTGCAGCGGCCTCCGCATTCCAGTATGCTTTGGATCAGATTGCCAAGGCCGCCGCCGTGCCCCTGATTGCTGCTTCTCCCGTAATGCCGAGCCACCCCAAGGATCCCGCGCAGGACCCCAACGGGCCGCCGCGCGCCTTGCGCCACCGCCTCCCTGAAGAGCGGGCATCCATCACCCACAAGTTCTCAGTCGGCGGCCATGAGGGCTACATCACCGTTGGACTTTATCCAACGGGCCAGCCGGGCGAGATCTTCATCAAGATGGCCAAGGAAGGTTCGACCGTCTCCGGCCTCATGGATGCCTTCGCAACCTCCATCTCGCTGGCGCTGCAGCATGGCGTCCCGTTGAAAGTGCTCTGCGAGAAGTTTGCGCACACGCGCTTTGAGCCTTCGGGCTGGACTGGCAACGAGCAAATTGGCTACGCGAAGAGCCTCATGGATTACATCTTCCGCTGGCTCCACCTGCGCTTCCTCTCGGGCACCCAGCTTTCGCTGTTTGCCGGATTGGGGATGCAGACGGCGCAATTGCCGGCATCCCCCAGCATTCTTCCGGAGACGGATGCGGAGGACGAGCCCGTCGCATCGCAGCATCATCTGGCCAAGCTTGCCGAAGAGGTAGCCAAGCGGCTCAACCAGGTGAACAACCAGCCGGGAAGCCAGCCCGGCGGCGGAGGCATCGCGCCCGAGCCAGGTGCATGGCAAGGTTCGGCGGCAAGCCCAACCCACGCCCCGGAACTCAAGGATCGCGGCATCTATCACGCTTCAGATGCGATGCGCGAGATGTACGAAATGGGAGACGCTCCGAGCTGCTCAACCTGCGGAGCGATCATGGTGCGGAACGGAAGTTGCTATCGCTGCATGAGCTGTGGCTCAACCAGCGGCTGCAGCTAAGAACCTGGCAACGCGCCCGCACAACCGTCGTGCGGCCAAAATTTGACGGCAACCTCAGAAGAGCGCGTTCTTGTGAATCAGTTCACCAGGACGCGCTCTTTTGCCGATGGGCAAAACCCAGCAGCGCAAACGTCTTTTGTGAACAATGGATTTACAATAGCCGCTAAGTGACGCTGCCAATCGACACATCTCCGCTGTTCATTTCGCTGGCAACCACTTGCGCCGCAACTGCTGCCACTTTCTTTCTAGGATTGATCGCGGCGCGTTGGATGTATCGCGCGCAAAGCAGTTTTCGTGCGTGGATTGACGGAATTCTCACGCTCCCGCTGGTTCTGCCGCCTACCGTGGTCGGTTTCTTCCTTCTTGTGCTTCTGGGACGCCGAAGCCTCATCGGCCATGCGCTCGAACAGATCGGCATCACCATCGTGTTCTCATGGCCGGCGACAGTGATCGCCGCAACCGTCGTCGCATTTCCGTTGATGTATCGAACGACATTGGGTGCCTTTGAGCAAGTGAACCCAAATCTGCTTGACGCGGCGCGCACGCTCGGCGCCTCAGAGCGAGTCGTGTTTCGAAGAGTGCTGCTGCCGCTTGCGGCACCGGGAGTGCTGGCGGGAACGGTTCTGGCCTTTGCGCGGGCACTGGGAGAATTCGGAGCAACGCTCATGCTGGCCGGCAATATTCCTGGCCGCACCCAGACCATGCCGATGGCTATCTTTTCCGCGGTTGAAGATGGCGACATGCGCGCCGCACTGCTTTGGGTTGGTCTGATTGTCGCCCTTTCCCTGGGGATTATCCGCCTGCTCAATCGCCAAAATCGGACAGTAAGGCCAGCCGGGACGACCGCCGCGCCGTTAGCCGAGCTGCCCTGCGTCCCAGCGGAAGGGAATGCTTCAACGCATTTGCTCGAACGGGCGGAGTCCGCAATCCGCGCAAAAATCGAAATCGATATTGAAAAGAAGCTGGCGAATTTCAGCCTGCGCGTGGCCTTCCAAACTGGAAAAGGCGCAATCGGCCTGTTGGGTGCCTCGGGCGCGGGAAAGTCCATGACGCTGCGAATGATAGCGGGCATCGTTACGCCCGATCGCGGAC
>Ga0302194_10000328_pt1 | contig 31629 bp, 28 predicted proteins | sample II_Bog_N1_1_FD_200227 | JGI IMG/M metagenome (GOLD analysis project Ga0302194, IMG submission 200227) | Peat permafrost microbial communities from Stordalen Mire near Abisko, Sweden - II_Bog_N1_1 | ecosystem: Environmental > Terrestrial > Soil > Wetlands > Peat | place: Sweden: Abisko...
TCCACGTAATTGCCAAGCATCCTAATATTTGCAAATATGTTCATTTACCCATGCAATCCGGAAGCAGCAGGATACTAGAGTTGATGAACCGCGGATATAACAGGGAAAAATACTTAAATCGCATACAGGCAATTCGCACTATTATCCCAGGCTGTGGTATTTCAACCGACGTTATAGCCGGCTTTTGTACCGAAACCGAAGATGAACACAAGGAGACCATATCGCTTATGGAACAAGTTCGGTTCGACTATGCTTATATGTTCGCTTATTCAGAAAGGCCTGCAACACCTGCAGCAAAAAATTATAAAGATGATATTCCCGAAGAAGTAAAATCAAAGAGGATGCAGGAAATCCTTGCCTTACAGCGGAAGCATTCTATGGAGGGGAATAAAGCAGATATTGGAAAAGTGTTTGAAGTTCTGGTGGAAGCCCATTCCAAACGATCAAAAGAACAGGTTTTCGGAAGAAACACACAAAATAAAGCTATCATATTTACAAGTGAAAAACATAAACCGGGAGACTACGTCCATGTTCGGGTAACAAGTTGCACATCAGGGACACTAATCGGTGAATTGTTAAATTAATCAGCATGACGGTTCAGGAAATAAAAAACAGGTTCAGAATAATAGGTAATTCACCCCAACTCGACAGGGCTATAGATATTGCGCGGCAGGTAGCAGCTACCGATCTAAGTGTTCTTATTACGGGTGAAAGCGGAACAGGTAAAGAAGTCTTTCCACAAATAATTCACCAGTCAAGCGCAAGGAAGCATAATCATTACATTGCGGTTAACTGCGGAGCAATTCCGGAAGGAACTATTGATTCGGAACTTTTTGGACATGAGAAAGGAGCATTTACAGGAGCCCATGATACGCGCAAAGGCTATTTTGAAGTAGCCGATGGAGGCACCATCTTTCTGGATGAAGTGGGAGAATTACCCCTTACCACTCAGGTAAGACTTCTAAGGGTTTTGGAAACCGGGGAATATATCCGGGTGGGTTCTTCTAAAGTGATGAAAACAAATGTTCGCATTGTTGCAGCCACCAATGTGAATATGCTTCAACTGATGGAAAAAGGCCGGTTCAGGGAAGATTTATATTACCGGTTAAATACGGTTCCGCTTATTGTGCCACCCTTGCGGGAAAGAAAAGAAGATATACCGCTTTTATTCCGTCGTTTTGCCTCTGATTTTGCCGATAAATATCATATGCCCCCCATAAAACTTACACGCGATGCCGAACAAATGCTTACTAATTATTACTGGAAAGGTAATATACGGCAACTTAAAAATGTAACAGAACAAATTTCAGTAATTGAAAAAAACAGGGATATAGATGCCAAAACCATTGCCCCGTATTTACCGGATAATAGCATCAGTACATTGCCGGCACTTTTCCGTCCTTTGGGAACGGGAGAAAGCAATATACCGAATGAATTATCAGAAAAAGAATTATTATACAAAGTACTTTTTGAACTGCGGAAAGATATGGTTGACCTGAAAAGTATAGTGTACGGCTTGTTGGAAAAAGGAGAAAAAAACACCACGCTTTCCGGTGGCGGCACAAGAATTTTTCATAAGCTGGATAACGATATTCACAAGGTTGAAACAGCCATGCAACTTCACCCGGACTCCCATGTAGATGTGCAAGTGCAGGATAACCACATAAATGATGCCGAAATAGGGCAAACACTGGACCAGAAGGAGCGTGAAATAATCAGGATAACTGTGGAAAAACATCATGGAAACAAAAAAGCTGCAGCTAAGGAATTGGGGATTTCTGAAAGAACACTTTTCAGAAAAATAAAAGATGCGTAGTAAAAAGTACATATTATATAAAAAAATTGCGGGGGTGGTTTTTTGCAGTTTGCTAAGCAGTTGTCACGTTAATTATTCATTAAGTGGCGCTTCTATACCCGAATATGCCAAAACCTTTTCAGTGCAATATTTTAAAAATCAGGCGCAGCTGGCTGGTCCAACTGTTTCACAAGGGCTTACTGATGCCCTTAGAAACTATATAGCTTCACATAGCCAACTATCTCTTACAACGCAAGGAGATCTTGATTTCTCCGGCGATATTTCAGGGTATAGTGTTGCTCCTGTTACTGTCTCCTCCGCTGCCCCTGCACAATCTGCCACCACAAGGCTTACTATAACGATAGATGTTACTTATACTGATAGAAAAGATCCTAAAAAATGCTTTACTGCTTCATTTAGCCGATATGCTGATTTTCCAAGCAGCACTAGTATAACTGCTGTTCAGAATGATTTGATTACACAGATTGATAATCAACTTGTACAGGATGCTTTCGATAAGGCTTTTAATAACTGGTGAATACATTTAAGATATATGATATGTATAAGTTACGTTTCCTTTTATGTCTTACATCCTAAATCAGATATCTTATATCCTACATGAATGTACTTTTCTTCATAGCGAAGCGGATAATTGGTAAAAAAGGTAAAGGGGGAAAAATATCCCGCCCAACAGTTAATATTGCCATTACCGGTGTAGCAATTGGAATAGCCGTAATGATATTGACTGTGGCCATAGTAGTTGGCTTCCAGGTTTCTATACGCGATAAGGTTGAAGGTTTTAATGCCGATATTCAAATTAACAAAATGGATGACAACAATTCTATGGAGCCTTCCCCCATAGACCGCTTTCAATCTTTTTTAGGGGAACTAAAAGAACTCCCCACGGTTAAACACCTGCAAGTTTATGCTACCAAAAATGGAATTATTAAAACAAAAACAGAAAACGAAGGCGTAATACTGAAAGGTGTGGGAGATGATTATGACTGGACCTTCATTAAGAAAAACTTAGTAAAAGGAAATGTCTTTTATCCGCATGATACGGTGCCGGGTAATGGAATAATAATATCCAAAACAATTGCTTCGGAATTGGATGCCGATACAGGAAGCAAACTGCTGATATTTTTCATAACGCGCACCCATAACTCAGATTCAGCCGGGAATTACGGTGAAGAACAAAGAGTAAAAACATTTTACGTGAAGGGAATTTACCACACCGGCCTGGATGAATTTGACAGGAATATAGTTTACGTAGATATCGGACAAATACAAAGCCTTAATTTCTGGACTTCAAAACAGGTTGGCGGATTTGAAATTACCTGCAATAACTTTAAAAAGGTAGATGAAAATGAATCGGCAATTAATAAAATAATTGGACAGGATTTAGAAGCAACTAGCATACGAAAAGTAAATTCGGCCATATTTTCATGGCTGGACTTGCAAAATACCAATGCCGCTATAATCATTACCCTCATGGTAATAGTCTCTGCAATTGCTATGATTTCGGCACTTATTGTGCTTATACTTGAAAATGCAAATATGATAGGGGTGCTTAAAGCGCTTGGAATGACAAACTGGGGCATTCAAAAAATATTTATTATGGACGGTGCCTATCTTATTTTATTAGGACTATTTTTTGGCAATACAGCCGGCTTATTACTCTGCTGGCTGCAAAGCTATTTTGGGCTTATAAAACTCTCCCAAGAAACCTATTACATTTCACAAGTGCCTATTTATCTCAATTGGACATATGTCATATTCCTCAACACTATTGCGTTTTGCTCTTGTTTGCTTATGCTTATTCTTCCTTCTTTCATCACATCGCGGATTAAGCCGGCTGTTACATTGAAATACGAGTAAGTATTTATTCAAAGCAATTCCTCTTCTTTCAGTATATTTGAAAGGTCTTATAAACCTTTATTCATAAATATGCAATACTCCGAAAATATTCTTGGAACCATTGGGCATACGCCACTGGTAAAAATCAATAAAATAACAGCTGAAATTCCTGCTCTTGTATTGGCAAAAGTGGAAACCTTTAATCCCGGCAACAGTATTAAAGATCGCATGGCACTAAAAATGGTGGAGGATGCCGAAAAAAAGGGTTTGCTTAAACCCGGCTATACTATTATTGAAGGTACTTCCGGCAACACCGGAATGGGATTGGCCATAGTGGCATCCATAAAAGGATATAAATGTATTTTCACTACTACCGATAAGCAATCAAAAGAAAAATTTGATGCGTTAAGGGCCTTTGGTGCAGAAGTTATTGTGTGCCCTACCAATGTGGAACCTGAAGACCCCCGCTCCTATTATTCCGTATCAAGCCGGCTGGAAAAAGAAACTCCCCGTTCCTGGAAAGCTAATCAATATGATAATCTTTCTAATTCGGCAGCGCACTACGAACAAACAGGACCTGAAATATGGGAGCAGACGGAGGGCAAGATTACTCATTTTATATGTGGTGTTGGCACAGGCGGAACAATATGCGGAGTAGGAAAATATTTGAAAGAAAAAAATCCCTCCATACAGATAATCGGTATTGATACGTATGGTTCTGTTTTTAAAAAATATAAAGAAACAGGTATATTTGATAAAGATGAAATATACCCTTATATAACCGAAGGAATTGGTGAGGACTTTCTTCCGCAAAATGTTGATTTCAATGTGATAGATTATTTTGAAAAAGTAACCGATAAAGATGCCGCCATTATGACAAGACGTATAACCAAGGATGAAGCCATATTTGTGGGGAACTCTTCGGGTGCGGTAATGGCAGGAGTATTGCAAATGAAAGATAGGTTTAAAAAGGGCGATGTGGTGGTGGTTATATTTCATGATCATGGCTCCCGATATATGGGTAAAATGTTCAATGACGAATGGATGAGCGACCGTGGCTTTTTACAGGAATCTGAAATTACCGCTATTCAATTAATAGAAAGGCATAAGCAGCACCGCCTTGTAATGGTAAAAGATTCAGATACAATACACGAGGTGGTTTTGTTGATGAAAAAATTCAATATTTCCCAGGTGCCTGTAACAGATTCCATGCATTCCAAAATAGTAGGCTCGCTGAACGATACCGAAGTATTCAGCAAGCTGATCGACAACCCTAACTTAGGTAAGGGAAAAGTCTCTGAAATTATTCAACCTGCCTTCCCATTTGTTGATCCTAAGGCATCTATTAAAGAGGTTTCCCGTCTTATCACCTCCGAGAACAGAGCAGTGCTGGTAAAAGATATTATGGGCGAACCTCATATTATTACCAGACAGGATATAATTGAAGCTTTTTGTTAAAGAGGAATATGGAATAAGCGAAAGCTATTTACATACGACTTATTGATTCGACTTAACACCACTATAATGAAATATACTGACCAGATAGGGCACACCATCAATATTGATTCTCCAGCTTGCCGTATTATTTCATTGGTGCCTTCACAAACCGAACTGCTTGCCTATTTAGGGCTTAATGAAGAAGTTATCGGCATTACTAAATTTTGTATTCATCCCAATCATTGGTTTCGAAGCAAAATAAGGGTTGGCGGTACAAAAAATGTTGACTTTAATAAAATTGAACAAATACATCCTGACTTGATTATTTGCAATAAAGAGGAAAATAAAGAAAGTGATGTAAAGGCATTAATGGAGAAATATCCGGTATGGACAAGTGATATCCACAACCTGGAGGATGCATTAAGCATGATAAACTCTGTTGGAGAGATTATAGCAAAAGAAGAGGAAGCACAAAAATTAACCCATCAAATTAAAAGAAACTTTGAATCACTTCGTCATACTAAAATAGAGCCGTTAAGGGCACTTTATCTTATTTGGAAAAATCCCTATATGGCTGCCGGAAAAGACACATTTATTGATTATATGCTTTTGCAATGCAATCTTATTAATATATGTGAGGCATCTTGGGGGCGATATCCGGAATTAACAAAAGAACAAATTAAGAATTTACAGCCACAAATTATTTTACTTTCTTCCGAGCCTTACCCATTCAAAGAAGCGCATTTAGCTGATTTTAATTTATACTATCCGGGGCTTTTATCCGTTCTTGTAGATGGGGAATACTTTTCCTGGTATGGTTCCCGCCTCTTAAATGCTCCTCAATATTTAAAAAATGTCATCGAAAATTATATTAAAGTGTAAATTTGTAAACTAATGTACCGGAAGCATTTATGCGAATAAGGGCTATTTTTCTTTTTATTGTATTTCTTAGCGGAGTTTCTTCTCTTTATTCTCAGAAAGTAGGATTGGTGCTGAGCGGCGGCGGCGCCAGTGGATACGCACACATAGGGGTTATTAAAGCACTTGAAGAAAACCATATACCTATTGATTATATTACAGGAACTTCCATGGGAGCCTTTATTGGCGCATTATATGCAGCAGGCTATACGCCTGATGAAATGGAAGCCATTGTTATTTCGCCCCGGTTTCAAAATATTGGTAAGGGCGTTATTGATAATAAGTTTATCTATTATTTTAAACAAAAACCCATTAATGCCGCCTGGGTTTCTTTCCGGTTTTCACTTGATACAAGCTTAATAACGAGTATCCCAACCCACCTCATTTCTCCTATCCCCGTTGATTTTGAGGTGCTGCGCTATTTCACAAAAGCTTCCTCGGTTTCTCACGGTAATTTCGACAGCTTGTTTGTCCCTTTCCGCTGCGTAGCTGCTGACATTATGGATAAAAAGCCCTATGTTTTCAATGCAGGTAATTTAGGAGAAGCCATACGCGCATCTATTTCATATCCATTCTTCCTTAAGCCGGTTATTATTGATGGCAAAATGCTTTTTGACGGAGGGCTTTACAATAATTTTCCACTGGATATTATGAAAAATACTTTCCACCCCGATGTAACTATAGGCAGTAATGTTTCAGGAAATATTCCCCCGCCAAGCGAGGATAATATTATATCAGAAATAAAAACAATGCTGATAACAAAAACAAATTATACACTAGATTCATTAACAAAAGGACTTATAGTGGAACCGAATGTAGAAGCCGGAGTACTTTCCACCAACAATCCCAAGGCGCTTATAGACAGTGGCTATAATGCCACTATACGGGAATTACCTGCCCTATTAAAATTAATTTCCATGAGAACTGATGCTGCAACTATCGCCAAAAAAAGAAAGATATTTGAAAGCACACAACACCAGCTTATAATTAAAAATATAAATATATACGGTCTCACCAAGCCCCAGAGCCGTTATATAAAAAGTATTCTTAAAGGAAACTATGATACACTTGGACTTAAAAAATTAGAAACAAGATATTACAGGGTTGCCACGGATGGTGATATACACAGCATATATCCCTTAGCCCATTACAATGATACCTCTGGCTACTATGACCTTGATTTATTGATGAAAAGAGAAAAAAAATTCTCCTTAAGTTTTGGAGGCGATTTTTCTACCCGTCCAATTAGTGAAGGTTTTTTTGGATTAGAATATGACCCCTTCGGGAGAGAAGAATTAAACTTTGAAGGGAATACCTACTTTGGCAAGCTATATACTTCTTTCCTTGGTTCCGGACGAATGTATTTTTCATCACCTTTCCCTTTCTATATTGAATCTGCTATTGTATATAATAGTTATGATTATTTTGAAAGCAGTACCGATTTTTACATAAATGAAACACCACCATATCTTGTAACCTATGAGGGATTTGGCAAACTGGAACTAGGGTTACCATTGGGAAATAAATCCAAGATTGAGTTGGGGGGTAATTATACCAACATCAATAATAATTATTATGAAAACCCTCAGGATAATGTTACCACGAACTCAACCGCCGATCAAACTGAGTTTACTGCTTATTCAACGTATTTTCGTTATGAAATGAACTCTTTAAATGAAAAAGAATACGCTAATTCTGGCCACCGGATTATGTTCCAGGCTCAATTTGTGGATGGCAGGGAAAATTTTTTCCCTGGTAATTTAGATTTGGCATTTGCAAAACAAGTAATAGGAGAAGTGAGATATTGGGAACAACTTAAAGTAGTTTTTGATAATTACTATTTGGGCAGGGGATTGATACGGTTCGGAACCTATCTGGAAGGCGTATATTCTAACCAAGTTCCATTTAATAATTACTGGGCTACTACCCTTATTGCCCCTGCTTTTCAGCCAACGCCAGAAAGCATGACCTTATTTCTTCCCAATTACAGGGCCTTTAACTATGTGGCAGGCGGGCCAAAACTAATTACCAATTTCAAATCTATCTTTGATTTACGTCTTGAGGCATATATATTTCTTCCTTATCAGGCTATTGAAGAAGCCAAAAACTACACCGCTACGCTTACCGGGCCATTTGCCGTTAAGCGTTATATTGCTACAGCTGCGCTCGTCTACCATTCTCCTATAGGCCCTATGAGTTTGAGTCTGAATTATTTTGACAATACCGATAATATAACTAACCCGATAGCTTCTTTCAGTATATTCTTCCACGTAGGCTTTATCCTATTTAATGAAAAATCTATCAACTGATAAATGTCAGGCCTGTAGGAAAAACATTTCCCTTAATTGTTGCTATTTGCTTCTCTTCGCTATCTTTGGGGAAAAATAAGATATGTTACAATCAATGACAGGATATGGAAGTGCATCGGCACGTTTAGGCGGAAGGAAGATTGATATTGAAATCCGATCGCTAAATAGCAAGCAACAAGACCTTAACCTGCGCATGCCTTTCCTTTATAATAAGGCTGAACCGGGCATTCGCTCTGCCATTGCAGAACTGCTTGACAGGGGCAAAATAGATATTTCTATAAATGTTTCAACAGGAAGAGGAGCAGGAGTAGCTTCTTTAAATAAAGAACTTGCCAGGCATTATTACCATGAACTGAAATCATTTGCTAAGGAGATAAATGAAAAAAATATTCCTTACATGACCATAATTTCACGTATCCCGGAATTATTTAAAATGGAAGAAACAATAAAAGAAGCAGAAGTAGAAGCCGTAGTTTCATTAGTTCGAAAAGCTGCGCAGGCAGTGGCAAAATTTCGTCTGGCAGAAGGCAAAGAACTAACCAAAGATATTGTGAAAAACCTCTCATCTATTGAAAAGAAAACTGCTGAAATTGAAAAATTAGATAAAGAAAGAATTCCCCGTTTAAAAGAGAAATTAAAAACTAAAATAAGTGAAGGCATTAGCGGGAAAATAGATATGAACCGTTTTGAACAAGAAATAATATATTATATTGAAAAGTTCGATATTAATGAAGAGAAAGCCCGCTTAAAAACACATTGCGCTTATTTCAGGCAGAATTTGAATGAAGATAATGGCGGAAGAAAGTTGGGTTTTATTACACAAGAGATTGGACGTGAAATAAATACCATCGGTTCTAAAGCTAATGACTCCGGTATGCAAAAATTGGTTGTGGAAATGAAAGATGAACTGGAAAAAATAAAGGAACAGTTATTGAACGTTTTGTAAATAAATGAAAGGTAAGTTAATAATTGTTGCCGGGCCCTCAGGCTCCGGAAAAACTACTATAGTAAGGCATTTATTGGGAGTTTACCCCCGACTTGCCTTCTCCATTTCGGCTTGCAGCAGACAAAAGCGGGAAGGTGAAATGGATGGAGAAGATTACTATTTTCTTTCGGTAGAACAATTTAAAGAAAAAATTGAAAAAGGAGATTTTATAGAATGGGAACAGGTGTATCCGGGTAGTTATTACGGTACGCTTCGCTCAGAAGTAGAACGTTTATGGAAGGCCGGCAGAGATGTGATTTTTGATATTGATGTGAAAGGAGCTATGAACCTGAAAAAACATTATCCTGAAAATTCCCTTACTATTTTCATACAACCGCCCTCGCTCAAAGCACTTGAAGAACGTTTAAAAAAGCGCAAAACTGAGACTCCTGAATTTTTCGAACAACGGATTAAAAAAGCAGCTGAAGAACTCTCCTATTCTAATCAGTTTGATAAATTTATTCAGAACGATGATATGCAAACTGCCTTTGCTGAAGCAGAAAAATTGGCAGGAAATTTTTTAGGCGAGGCACTATAATTTCTTCTTCCCTTAGCTTGCCTATCATAATTTCAAGTATTACTCTCACTTTTATTACCAATCCACCCTTTTATGCCATAAAAAACCGCAATTCTATAAGCAATTTAGCCACTTTTACGAAGCCGGGTTAACATATCTAGTTGTTGTTTATCTTTGCCCCCTATTACTAACAGGTCAAATATGAAAAATGTAGTTTTCCGTGAAGCCTTAAGAGAGGCTTTGAGTGAAGAAATGAGACGGGATGAAAACGTTTTCCTAATGGGAGAAGAAGTAGCTCAATACAACGGAGCCTATAAAGTGAGCCAGGGCTTGCTTGATGAATTCGGATCGAGAAGGGTAGTCGATACCCCAATTGCCGAACTTGGCTTTACCGGTATAGGGATTGGTGCTGCCATGAATGGCTTGCGCCCTGTAATTGAATTCATGACCTTTAATTTTTCATTAGTTGCCATAGACCAGGTGGTAAACTCCGCTGCCAAAATGCTCGAAATGTCAGGCGGACAGGTAAGTGTTCCCATTGTATTCAGGGGACCAACTGCATCTGCCGGTATGCTTGGAGCACAACATTCCAATGCCTTCGATAGCTGGTATGCCAACTGCGCAGGACTTAAAGTAATTGTACCATCCAACCCGCTTGATGCAAAGGGATTGCTCAAATCTGCCATACGCGATAACGACCCTGTAGTATTTATGGAGTCAGAACAAATGTATGGAGACAAAGGTGATATCCCGGAGGGAGAATACCTTATTCCTATTGGAGTAGCCGATATTAAAAGAGAAGGAACCGATGTTACTATTGTTTCTTTTGGCCGGATAATGAAAGTGGCTCTGGCTGCTGCTATAGAACTGCAAAAAGAAAATATATCTGCTGAAGTAATTGACCTTAGAACAATACGCCCAATTGATTATGCAACGGTTATCAACTCCGTTAAAAAGACCAACCGCTTAGTTATTGTGGAAGAAGCCTGGCCGCTCGGCTCCATAGCTACAGAAGTAGCTTTTAAAGTGCAAAAGGATGCCTTTGATTATTTGGATGCTCCTGTACGTCGTGTAGTTTCTGCCGATGTGCCACTACCCTACGCTCCCAACCTGATTGAACTGGCTCTGCCAAACGTAGCGAAGACGGTAAGGGCAGTAAAGGATGTAATGTATAAGGGCTAGTCGTACAACTCAAACTTAATGGCTTTCTTGTCGTAGCCCATATCCTGCAGGTTTTGGATGGCTTCTTTAATCATTACCTTCCAGCCGCAGAGATAAAAGTTTGCAGGGCGTTTATCGGCATATAACTCTTGATAAACCTGATGTACATAGCCCTTTTTACCTATACTTGGGCTTTCTTCTCTCGACAAAACAGTAGTAAAACTAAAGCCCGGCATGGTTTGGCTTAACTTCTCCATTTCAGCCATATAAAGAACATCTTTTTCATAACGGGTACCGAAAATCAGGTCAATATTTTTATGAGGAGTTTTTTTATGAATCAAATCCCTAAGAAACGAACGGAAAGGAGCTATACCCGTACCGGTGCAAACCAGGCAAATATCTACATCCGTTAAAACAGGGGGTTTCATAAACTTACCCGCAGGTTGCGACAATGGTAGCTTTGAACCTACTTTAATTTCATTAAACAGGTAAGGTGTACCTAGTCCTTCAGCATTTAATGAGATTACAAGTTCAATAATATTATTTCCTTCCGGAGCTGAGGCAATGGAATAGGAACGGGTTTTAATTTTTGATTCTATTGGAAGATCCAACTGCACAAATTGTCCCGCTGCGAAATTGAAATTCTCCATTTCAGAAATACGAAAGAAAAACCTCTTTACAAGGGGAGTAACTTCAATTATCTCTATTACCTCTGAACTATAAAATGTATACGCCATATTTATTTAATTTTCTTTAAGGAATTTTCTACTACTTTTAACATCTTATCATCAAAATCAAGGTGGGTAACAATTCTAAGTGCATTATTACCCATGGTAGAAACAAGGATATTATCCCTTTTCAATGCATTGGTAAACTTCTCCGACGACATAGATTTATCAAGCGAAAATATAATGATATTTGTTTCCACGGGAAGCATATTAACCACATAACTTTTATTTACTAAAATCTGAGCAATATGTTTCGCCCTTTGGTGGTCTTCTTTTAACCTTTTAATATTATTATCGAGTGCGTAAATGCCGGCTGCAGCCAGATACCCGGCTTGCCGCATGCCTCCTCCAAATAATTTCCTTATCCTCCTTGCTTTGGCAATAAACTCAGCATTTCCAATTAGCACGGAACCAACAGGAGCACCCAATCCTTTAGAAAGACAAATAGAAATAGAGTCGCATGTACTACCATATTCTTTAGGGTTTTCTTTTGTTTCAGTAAGTGCATTAAAAATTCTTGCACCATCCAGGTGAAGTTTTAGTTTATTTTTTTTGCATACCTGAGAAATCTCTTTAACATTTTTTATTTGATAATATGTTCCTCCTCCCCTATTACTCGTATTTTCAATAGCTACAAGCGATGTACGCGGCAACCAATCGGCATCGGAATGAAGGTTTTGTTCTACATGCTTTGCGGTGAATCTGCCGCTGTCTCCATGTATTAATTTTGCCTGCACTCCTGAATTGAATGATATGCCACCACCTTCGTAGTTATATACATGGGCTGTAACATCACACAATAATTCATCACCAGGCTGTGTGTGAACTTTAATGGCAATTTGATTAGTCATAGTTCCGGAAGGACAGTAGAGTCCAGCCTCTTTGCCAAATATAGCGGCAGCTTTTTTTTCAAGTTCCTTTATTGTTGGATCTTCATTAAATACATCATCCCCAACCCTGGCTTTAAACATGTATTTTAACATGCCCGGAGTAGGACGTGTAACGGTATCGCTTCTAAGGTCAATTTGCATGGTGTTCATTTTTTCAAAGATGCAAAGTTAGGGTTTTCGCTAAGGGATGCAAATCATACGTAAATTCCTCTACTTTTGCCACTATCAAAACACACATGCAGGAAAATAATTCAGAAAATACTACCAGGTTTTCAGAACGGAATCCACTTATCTCCAAGATAATTTTCATTGCATCAGCCATACTTTGCCTTACGCCCTTGTTAAGCCCACCCACAGCACTCTTATTGGGCTTAATGCTTGCACAAACAACCGGACATCCATTTATTCAGCATAACCATAAAGCCACCCAGTTTTTATTACAGGTATCTGTTGTAGGCTTGGGTTTTGGCATGAATTGTATAGCCGCTATTCATGCGGGTAAAGAAGGCATTATCTTTTCAGCTGTATCTATCCTCACAACATTGTTACTTGGTTATTTATTAGGCAGGTTATTTAAAATAGACACTAAAATATCGCATCTTATTTCATCTGGCACTGCTATTTGCGGAGGCAGTGCCATTGCTGCTATTTCCAAAGTTTTAAATTCAGAAGAAAGGCAAACATCTGTAGCGCTTGGCACGGTATTTATACTTAACTCCATTGCGCTGTTTATATTTCCGGTAATAGGCCATGCATTAAATTTAAGCCAGCACCAATTCGGAATCTGGAGTGCCATTGCTATTCATGATACTAGTTCCGTAGTGGGTGCAGCAAGTAAATATGGTGCAGAGGCATTGCAAATTGCTACTACCGTTAAACTAGTCCGTGCGCTTTGGATAGTACCACTCGCTATCGCCACTTCCATAATTTTCCAGAAAAGACCGGCTAAAATTAAGATACCTTACTTTATTCTCTATTTTATAATGGCTATGATAATTGGAACATATCTTCCGGCTTACTTACCATCTTTTGCCATAGTTATCCCCTATTTAACTGCAGCAGCTAAATGCGGACTTACCCTTACTTTGTTTTTAATTGGGGCAGGGTCTTCTTATAAAATGTTAAAATCAGTAGGGTATAAACCTTTGTTACAAGGTGTTATTTTATGGATTTTTATTAGCGTTGTTGCCCTTTGGGCCGTTGAAACTATTTTGAAATAGCAATCATCAACAATACAATTTCCACAATAAAGTGGAGCGAACTAAAAATCAGTGATTCCTCTATTTCCAAAAAGACAAAAGCCCCATTAAAGGGGCTTTTGTGATATAAAAATATTAAATTGTTACTTAATAAGATTTACGTTTCCAACATATGTATGTTGGTTGTTTTGTGAATCGGTTACCTTTATTTTATATACATATGTATCTTCCTGTGCAATACCCGAACTTCCACCTACAGATCCGTTCCACCCATTGTTTATATCGGTAGTGTGGAACAATTGCATACCCCAACGATCGAAAATATACATTTCAAAACTCTTGATAAATTGTCCTTTAGGTTGAAAGACTTCATTTTTACCATCTCCATTCGGAGAGAATGCGGAAGGAATATAGAGGTTAAATGCAGGATTAATAACCAGGCAGTTGGTTGCTGTATCGGTACATCCATGTATATCCATAACAACCAAGTTTGTACAATAGGTTCCTGTATCCTGGTAAGTATGTGCAGGATTTTGCATGTTGCTATTTGAATCTGTTCCGTCACCAAAACTCCAGTTCCAATACATTATATTATACTTATCCTTGCTATTATCTGTAAATTGGATAGTAGGCGCAAGGATAGTGGCAGGCTGTGGCGAAGAGGAAAATGCTGCAACCGGTCTGGCAAATGCCTTAATCAAATTATCTCTTGTCAGGGTTGAACTGCAACCGCTGTCAGATGTAACCGTAAGGCCAATTGTATATATTCCATTGGAAGGATAACAATAAGAGGGGCTTTGAGCATGAGAACTATCTCCATTTCCAAAAGTCCATATATATTGAGCAGCGCCACCCTGAGATAAGGTTGTGGTATTATAGAACTGCACGCAAAGCGGCGCACACCCCTGATAAAGATTGGCTGTAAAGCCTATAGCAGGTGATGGGTTTATGCGAACAGTTGCGGTTATTGTCGCAGTTGTTCCGCAATTATCTACCACCGATAAGGTATACGTTGATGTTGATGCAGGTGATACTGTAATACAAGGGGTCGTTTGGTTGCCTGGTTGCCATAGATAGGTATTTCCACCTGTTCCTCCAATAGAGTTACCGCATAATGTAGTGGACAGACCGCTACACATAGAGTTAGCTCCGCTAATAGTAGCTGATAAGGAAGGACCTAAATCAATGGCAATTTGTCCTGTTGCGGTACATCCGTTCGCATCGGTAACGGTTACTGTATAATTTTGTGACACTAAAGGTGTTATAGACGCCGTACTGGTTACTGAAGTTATACCCGAACTCCATGCATATGCATATGGCACAGTACCTCCTGCTGCATTAGCAGTAAGGACACCCGGTGAGCCCGCACAAATAACGGACGGACCTGTTACGGTGACCGAAAGCGCAATCGCAGGTTGGGTAATTGTTGTTGAAACACTGGTAGTGCATCCATTTGCATCGGTTACAGTAAGGGTATACGAACCTGCGCTTAATCCGCTTGCATTGGCAGTAGTTTGAACTGGCGCTGTAGTCCATGAATAAGTATATGCCCCGGTTCCTCCTGCTGCAGTAGCAGCCGCACTACCGGTTCCTCCGTTACACAATATGTTTGTCGGTATTATACTAGCCGATAAAGCCAACAATGGCTGGGTAATTACAACTGTTGCAGTTGCGCTGCAACCAATAGTATCACTAACAATTACCGTATATGTTCCTGCCGTTAAACCGGTTGCCGAGGCACTTGTTTGCGCGCTAGGATTCCATATGTATGTATAAGGAGCATGTCCGTTAGCAGGTGTCGCTAGTGCGCTACCGTTGGAACCACCGGTACAACTTACATTGTCCAACGTGCTTGCTGTGGCAGTTAAAGTACAGCAGTTGTTGTTGCCGCTGGGCTGCACACCAATAAGAGCAATCGTCATCCATACGTTACTGGCACCTATGTCAGTAGAAGTAATGTTATACGTTCCGGGAGTAGCGTAAGTAGAATCGGCCTGAGCACCATCTACTCCATCACTTATATACGTGTGATCTAATTCGGTTAATTGACCGTTCCAAAGGACAGTTCCTGTACCACCATTATCGTTGTTGTCAATACTGCCATATACCCATGTACCACTCAAAGTAGTTGTAATGGAAGCGTTAATGGTAGTTGGACCGTGGTTATTATTATTTCCTCCAATAATAACATTACCCAAACTCAAGCCTATCGGACAATTCTCATAAACGCAAGAAGCATAATTGAAGTAAAATGGAGAACTGAGTCCAGCTTCAGTACAAGCACACGCATAAGTACCCGGAGTTGCAGCAACATACGCCCAAATTTCCTCCTGCCATGAAAAATTAGGGTCCACCCAAAGTCCTTCCGTTTCATACGTTGCATTATTGCCATTTACGGTTACTGTTCCGGGTGCTACAGAAAGTTGAGTGCTCCAGGCATATCCTCCGGCTGATATTATGATAAGCTCATTAGCATGATGAGTTGTTATATTCCATGTCGATGCCCCATTAGCAGCACTATGAGAATCAAGCACAACCTGTGCTTTCAGATTATTACCGGAAGAATAAGTAAAAAGTATGGCAGAAAGGGCCAATGCCGCTTTCATGTAAAATTTGGGTTTTAAAATCTTCATTTTCATAGACTAAGGTTTAGTATTCAGGTACAAATGTATATATTAGTTTTGTCAAAAAGGGAAAAAAATTGGCATTTATGTCGTAACCTCTTTCTTTTTTGGGGAATTTTAAACTTAAAATCCCATTCCCTTCAAGAGATACAACGAAGCCATCTTTGTAAACGTTGGGTGTTAATTGAAATATTTTCACCTTGCAAAGTTATGTCAATCAAGTTTTTGTCCTGCCTTTTTACTATTGGCATATAACCTATATTCTAGTTCAATTACATATAAAGAGTGCGGATTTATTGCTTACTTTGTATCTTTATTTAACTTTATGCAACACTCTAAAGACAATTTTATATTCGGATTACGACCTGTTATTGAAGCTATAGAAAGTGGAAAAGAAATCGAAAAAGTATTTATTCAAACAAACCTTACAAGCTTAGTAGCCAAAGACTTACAGAGATTACTCCGAGAAAGAAATATACTTTTCCAATATGTGCCCCTTGAAAAACTGAAAAGGATTACATCCAAGAACCATCAGGGAGTGGTTGCATATGTTTCTGAAATAGCTTATCAAAAAATTGAGGACATTCTTCCGTTTCTGTTTGAAAAGGGAAAAATACCTTTGTTACTTGTTTTAGATGAAATTACGGATGTTAGAAATATGGGCGCCATCGTCCGAACCGCTGAATGCGCTGGTGCTGATGCAGTTATAATTCCACAAAAGGGTTCTGCGCTTATTAATGCGGAGGGCATGAAAGCATCTGCCGGTGCTTTGAATATTTTACCGGTTTGCCGGGAAAAAAATTTAGCGGAAACTTTAGATTTCTTGCAAACTTCTGGTGTGCAGGTATTGGCCTGTGACGAAAAAGCGGAAACCTCTTATACTGCTATTGATTTGAATGCCCCCACTGCATTTATTATGGGTTCTGAAGGCAAGGGTATTTCGGGTGAATTACTTCGGTTGGCAGATAAACAAATAAAAATACCTTTAATGGGGAAAATAGAATCGCTGAACGTATCTGTAACATCTGGTATTGTTTTATTTGAAGCCCTTCGACAAAGGACTATTAACGCCGGTAAGAAATGAGAAGAACACACCACGGAAGAAAACCATACAAACCCGGAAAAAAAGACAAACAAAAGGAAGGTAGAATAATTACCGGGAAGGTAGATATGAAGTCCTCGGGGACTGCGTATATTATTTCACCGGATTCGGAGCATGATATTTTTGTTTCAAAAGACAAAACAAATAATGCACTGCATGGCGATATAGTTAAGGTTGCAGTTAGAGAAACCTCAAACCATACTCGTCCTGAAGGACGCATCCTATCAGTAGTATCCAGAGAAAAAACCTCATACAGCGGTACTATTGCTATTTCAAAAGAATATGCATTTGTTACCCCTGATAATGCTAAAATGCCAACAGATATTTTTATTCCGCTGGATAAAATAAACCATGCCAAGGACGGACAAAAGGTTGTTGTAAATATTACCGGTTGGGAATCGGGCGAAAAAAACCCGAAGGGAGAAATTACGCATGTATTAGGTACACCGGGAGAACATTTCGCCGAGATGAACTCCATCATGGAAGAGTTTGAATTCGCTCCTAACTTTCCACCACAGGTAGAAGAATTTGTAAAATCAATTTCAAAGCATATCTCCACTGATGAGTTAAAAAACCGGAGAGACTTCAGGCTTATAACTACATTCACAATTGATCCAATTGATGCCAAAGATTTTGATGATGCCTTATCTATAAAGAAACTTGAAAATGGCAATTGGGAAATTGGAGTGCATATAGCTGATGTCAGCCATTACGTGACGGAAGGCTCTATAGTAGATATAGAAGCCACCGAACGTGCCACCTCAGTTTACCTGGTAGACAGGGTTATTCCCATGCTTCCGGAAGCTTTGTCAAACGGCACCTGCTCCTTGAATCCAAATGAGGATAAATTATGCTTTTCGGCCGTTTTCGAAATTACACCCGAAGCAGAAATACTAAATAATTGGATTGGGAAAACAGTCATAAATTCCTGCAGAAGATTTAATTACGAGGAAGTGCAGGATATTATTGAAGGTAAACAAGATCCTTTATCCCAAGAAATATTAACACTGAATGTATTATCAAAAAAACTCAGGGATGAGCGTATAAAAAAGGGTTCTATACCATTCGAAAAAACAGAAACGAAATTTAAACTGGATGATAAAGGCATACCGGTAGATGTGTTTTTTGTTGAAGCGAACGATGCGCACGAACTGATAGAAGATTTTATGCTTTTAGCCAACCGCACTGTAGCTGAGCTGATGGGGAAAATAAAAAATAGTGTTTTTGTTTACAGGGTACACGATGTTCCGGATGATGAAAAGCTGAAAAAATTTTCCGAGTTTCTCAGCAAATCCGGAATAATGAGTAACTTTAATAAGAATAAAAATTTAGCAGCTTCCTTTAATGCGCTGCTGAAAGATGCCCACAAAAAACCCTATGAAAATATTATCAACCTGCTTGCTATCCGTACCATGGCAAAAGCATTTTATACCACAAAAAACATTGGACACTACGGCTTAGGCTTCCAATACTATACCCACTTCACCTCTCCTATCCGCCGTTATCCTGACCTGTTAGTTCACCGGATTTTATTTGACCATATCCGGAACAAACAAACTCTACCGGATAGAACTTCCTTAGAAGAACGTTGCAAATATTGTTCCGAAATGGAAAGAAAAGCAGAACAAGCCGAAAGAGCTTCGGTTAAATTTAAACAGGTTCAATATATGGATATGCACCGAGATGGTGTTTATGAAGGTGCCATTTCAGGCACAACCGAATATGGCTTATTTGTGGAATTGAAATTAAATAAGTGCGAAGGCTTTGTTAGAGCAAGGGATATTGAAGACGATTATTACTATTATGACGAAACCACCTATTGCTTGCGAGGTAAAAAGACAGGAAAAAAATTCCAACTGGGGCAAAGTGTAAAAGTACGGGTAAAGAAAACAGACCTGATAAAAAAGCAAATAGATTTTGAACTGGTTAAACCATATTGATTTTTTCTAAGAACTGCTCTTTGTAAAGCCCACCCAGCGGCACACTTTCCTCATTTTCAAGAATTACCTTTGCATGGTCTATGGAAGAAACTTTATCCATTGCCACAATAAAAGAACGGTGCACCCTCACAAAACGATCGGATGGTAATTTATCCTGTATGCCTTTCATGGTCGAGCGAATAACATACTTGTTATCAACTGTATATATATTCACATAATCTTTGAGTGCCTCTATATATAGAATATCCTCCATTTTTAGCTTAATTAGCCTGGCATCTGTTTTTATAAATAAAATATCCTTTTTATTGCCCGGTTTTGCCAATTTATAAAGCATCTCATTTTCGGCTTTTAAGGACTGCTCTTCATGAAATAGGTTTAATGCCGTTTCAATTGTTGCGCGCAGGTCATTTGCTTTAAAAGGTTTCACAATATATCCAAAAGGAGATGAACTATTTGCCCTGCTAATCGTATCTTCATCAGAGTATGCAGTAATAAAAACCACCGGAATATTGTATTTGTTATGAATTTCTTTTGCCGCATCAATGCCTGTCATTTCTCCTTTAAGCATAATATCCATTACTATAATATCCGGATGTTTTTCTTCGGCCATACCTATTGCTTCTTCTCCGCTAACACAATGACCTGTTATCTGATATCCTAATTTTGCTAATGTAAGTGACATATCTTTTGCAATTATAACCTCATCTTCCACAATGAGAATGGATGTCTTTTTCATATCTATTTAATTTTGAGTCGTTCTTTTTTAACAGGAGATTCCGAAGTAAATGTGATTAAATATCCCGTTCCCGTCTTTACCATGCTGCTTTTAAATTTACCGTCCTTTAACTGGTGCACAAGGCTTTCAACCAATTGCAATCCAAGTGTATCCAGCTGTTTTTTCTTTTCCTTTGGTTTAATTCCTATTCCATCGTCCTTTATCCTGAGACTTATTTTTTGTCCGGTCTGATGAAGGCTTACAGTAATTTTACCTTTTCGATAATTTGGGAAAGCATATTTAATTGAGTTTGAAACCAATTCATTTACAATTAATCCACAGGTTATGGCCTGGCTATATTCCAGAAAAATCCGGTCTGTTTCGCATACTAAAGAAATGCTTCTGTGCGGGTTGGAATAAGAAATAAATAAATTATTTGTCAAATCTTTCAGGTATGCCGAAATATCTATTTCCTCTTTGTTATCTGATTGATATAGGCTTGAATAAATAGATGAAAGAGCATAAAACCGGTTTTGAAATTCTATCATAACAGGCACCAATTTCTTATCCTTCAACTGGCTTATCTGAAGATTCAGTATGCTTGTAATTATTTGTAAATTATTCTTCACCCGGTGATTTACCTCTTTCAACAACCACTCTTTCTCTTCCACCATTTCCTTTAGTTTATCTTCTAATTTCTGGTGCACTGATATTTCCCATTTCAATCGTTCATTTACAGCTTCAACAACCTGTCGCTCCACTTCGCTTTTGTGTATTCTTTCTTCCAGAGATGTATCGTGACATACAACCAGAACAACGGCATCTCCGCCCCAATTTAACAGCAGCGCCGACAACTCTACCTTTACTAACCTTTTGCCCTTATCCGGATTAATTGTTACCAACCTTGTATTGGTTGATTCCAGGCGCCTGAGCTTTTTTTTGTTATCTTTAAGAATGTGATAAAATTCCGGTAAAACATATTTCATCGATAACCTTCCCTTTACCTGTTCCATATTGTTGGCTCCAAGTAATTTATTCATAGATGGGTTACTGTATAATATTCTCCCTCTTTTATCGTGTACACAAATAGCTTCAGGAAAAGCCTCCAAAATTGTAAGGTAGTTTAGGAAAAGCCTATCATTAATCTTTTCACTTGTAATATCCCTTATAATTATCATCCGGCATTCTTTACCTTTATATATAATCGGATGTCCCCTCACTTCCACATGGCCCAAAGAACCATCCCCCTTAATAAATCTTATTTCATAAATAACTTGCCGGTTCTTAATAATTTCCTCCTTTACAAGTGGGATATCGTCTTTAAAAATATGATTCAGAATGTCCTGGTTAATAATTTGCTCCCTGCTTCTTTTCATGATATCCAGAAACTGGTCATTTACTTCTATTGGATATGACTTGTCCAATATGGCCATTCCATTATTAGTAATTTTAAAAGCAGCCTTAAAAAGACTATCCGGAAAACCTCCCATTGCATTTTTCCGCAAAGAAGTCTTCACAGAATAGCTTTTAGATAAGGATTTTCCCATATTGACAAATATGATTCAAAATTAGGAAATTAAAGGTTAACATATATCCGATAAATTATGAATTATACTTTCAATAATTAATGCCATAATTCCTATATCAGCCCTTTTCACTTTTCCACCTTGCGTAATAATTATCTCCGCCGTTTCTGGCGCGCAGCATTTCCGAGAAGTTCCGGTGCAACAGGAGTCCGCTAATGGACTCTGCTATTCGTTTGGCCTTAGTACTATCCGTTTTGGCGGTATCTATCCATTTAGAGAAATAACTCTGATGAGATTTGGAAAGGGTTTTGAAAAACTTTAGGGCTTCCGGTTCATCGGCAAGGCAGCCTAACAGCTCGGTGTTTATAGGTATGGTACGTTCATCTACTTCGATTGAAACTTTCAGCTTAGCTCCGTTGCATTTACCTGTTCCTTTTCGCATTTGTGCATTGAATGGAATAATAAATATTCCATCACCCATAGGCATCAAAGCAACTTTTTCAATAGAATAATTATCCAATTTCCCTTTTACCCTGTACGATTTTTTCTGTCCGGGATTTAATTTGGAGGCTATATCGGCTGGCACTTCAATGTACATCCAACGGGTCTTTTCACCCATTTCTCTATACCTTAGAATAGTGGAAGTATATGTAACCATTATTCAACGACAATATTTTAGACCTGTACTTTTTCTTTCTTATTCCTATGCTGAAAAGCCTCCCGTGGCTTTAATCCCAATACATCAAACATTTTTTTGTCTTCATCGGAATCGGGATTGGGCGTAGTGAGTAATTTCTCACCCATAAATATGGAATTGGCTCCTGCCATAAAGCAGAAGGCTTGTGTTTCTTTATTCATTTGTACACGTCCTGCCGAAAGGCGTACAACGGAATCAGCCATTACAATCCGGGTGGTAGCAATCATACGTATCATTTCCCAGGATTCTATGGTTGGCATTTCACCCAGGGGTGTTCCTTCCACTGGTACCAGTGCATTTATAGGCACCGATTCGGGATGTGGATTCAAATGTGAAAGCGTAAGCAACATTCCTATCCGGTCATTCACCGATTCCCCCATACCAATAATTCCTCCGGAACAAACAGTCAGTCCTGCTTTGCGCACATTATGCAGCGTATTGAGCCTGTCTTCATATTTGCGAGTAGATATAATATTTCCATAATTTTCTTCCGATGTATCTATATTATGGTTATAGGCATAAAGGCCTGCATTGGCAAGCTTTAAAGCTTGTTCCTCCGTAACCATTCCGAGTGTAGCGCATACTTCCATGCCTTTGGCATTGACAGTTTTCACCATTTCAAGCACCCGGTCAAAATCTTTATTATCCCTCACTTCTCTCCATGCTGCGCCCATACAAAGCCTCGATGCGCCCATTGTTTGGGCACGGTCAGCAATTTCACTTACCTCATCCACACTCATTAATTTCTGTACTTTAACTTCCGTATGGTGACGTGCAGCCTGCGGACAGTAAGCACAGTCTTCGGGACATCCCCCAGTTTTTATAGAAATAAGCGAGCTAATCTGCACCTCGGCGGGATTATGATACTTGCGATGAATGGTTGCCGCCCTGTAAACAAGTTCCAGGAGCGGGGTATTATATATCTCGGCTATTTGTTCTTTGGTCCAGTTGAAACGCACGTCTTGCATAAAATAGGCTTTTAGACTAACAAAAGTATAAAAATTAGACTTATTACGGCGTGTGTAATATTACCTTTGTCCTATAAACACCGATTCATGCATATAGATATAATCACCCTGCACCCCGGTTTACTGGAAAGCCCCTTCCAACATTCCATTGTAAAAAGAGCTTTGGAAAAGAACCTGGCGGAGGTGAATATTGTTAATCTCCGGAACTATGGTGTCGGCAATTATAAGCAGGTAGATGACGCTCCATTTGGCGGCGGCGCCGGCATGGTTATGTCCATCGAACCTATAGCAACATGTATGGAGGAGTTAAAAGCCAAACGAACCTACGATGAAATTATTTACCTAACCCCTGACGGAGAACGTTTCAATCAGCAAATGGCCAATTCCTTGTCGCTTTGCAAAAATATTATTTTGCTTTGCGGCCATTACAAAGGAGTAGATGACCGCATTCGTGAACTTTACATTACGAAAGAAATATCCATTGGAGACTATGTATTAAGCGGAGGTGAACTTCCCGCTGCTGTCCTTTGTGATGCTATTATACGTTTATTACCGGGGGTGCTCTCAGATGAGACTTCCGCTTTATCCGATTCATTTCAGGATAACTTGTTGGCACCGCCTGTCTATACCCGTCCCGCAGACTATAAGGGCCTTAAAGTGCCTGATGTTTTACTCTCCGGAAATCCCAAACAAGTGGATGAATGGAGATTAAATCAAAGCATTGAAAAAACAAAAAAGCGCAGGCCCGATCTATTAGGAGATAAATAGATCACAACTTGGTAATTTTATTTACCCAGACCCCTTTACTATCCTGATTAACCATTATGTATACTCCGGATGTATAACCTGACAGATCAACTTGTCTAACATTTTTTACATCAAGCTTTAGTTGCCCGAACATATCATAAAGTTTCGTTTCTGTGACCTCATTATTATTTTGAAAATTAATATACACCATACTGTTTGTCGGGTTCGGATATATTTTTACTACTGAATCATCTGCAATTTGCTTGATTCCTGTTGTACCTATTCGGTACCGCATATATATTTTATAATTCGTAGTCTCTTTTTTGTGGTAATACAGAATAGATTTATTGGTAGTTAGTGTTGGAGCTTCTTCAATATATGCAGGGTCTGCATATATTATGGTAGGTAAGCTAAAGGTATCTGTAGGCGTATTCCTAACTGCCACACAAATTTCGGTAGCAAGGGCGCTTTTCTTTATTCGCGTGTAATAAAGTTCAAGCCCGTCTTTGGTAACATTTTCGGCATATACCAGATAGCTTGTATCATTCACATTTTTTAAAAGTGAACCGGAATTTGGCAGCTTATTATATGTGGAATCATTTACCTTTTGTCCTATGGCAAGTTGGGAAATACAGGGCGAGGCACCGCAAGTATTAAAGTATGCATTGGCATAATAAAGCAAACCGCCATTGAAATTAATAGCCGCATCCATAATTAGCCAGCCGGGCGTATAAATATAAATCGTTCCATAAACTCTTCCTGTATCATTTACGCTGTTTCCGGTAAATATACCATGAAAAAGATTATGATAGGTAGCAGGATAATTACGGGTAGTAACCCAAAAGAAATCGTTAGCAGAATCGAGTGAAGCAACAGCATCCAGATGAGGGTTGGTTATATTAGCGCCTGTCAGTGGCCCTATAAAAGTAAACGTAGAATCATTAACCCGGGTACTATAATATAGTGACGTGGTTGTACCATTATTAAGACTGTTAAAGAAAAGAGTATTGCCATCCGGCGAAATGAAAGGTTCCATTGCATCGGGCACTGTATCACCTATTATGGTTACCGGAATCTCATTGCCAAATATGGGGTATGACTGGCAGAAAGAATACTGCACAAAAGCTAATGCCGGAAGGATTAAAAACAACCTCTTCATCATAAATCAAAGATAATAAATTATTTGAAAAGCAAATAAACCGCCAATATCAAACAGCCAAACCCGGCAATGTGATGCAGTTGCAATACATTGGTTTTAAATACTACTGTCGAAAAAATGACAAATACCGAAAGTGTAATTACTTCCTGTATAACCTTTAGCTGTAAAAGAGAAAATGGCCCTCCGTTCTCCTCAAAACCAATACGGTTGGCGGGTACCTGGAAGCAATATTCAAAAAATGCTAACCCCCAACTAATAAGTATGACAGCAAAAAGTGGGAGGTTCTCCCATCCCTTCATGTTTTTAAACTTTAAATGCCCATACCAGGCAAAGGTCATAAATGTATTGGAGAGGATTAGAAATAAAATGGTGAAGATGGCTTTTTTCATGGCGATGGTTTTAGAAAAGCAAAGATATTTGTCTTTTAGAAGCCGGGAAAAGAATCATCATCATTCGTTTCCTTTATTTTTCGCAAATTTGCAGCTATAACCTCAAAGTAATATGCCTAAAATATCCATCAAAGGCGGACAGATGCCTGCCTCCCCCATACGTAAGTTAGTTCCTTATGCCGAAAAAGCTAAGAAACAAGGCCGAAAAGTCTATCACCTGAACATTGGCCAGCCGGATATAAAAACCCCGGACACTATGCTCAACGCGATTAAGAATTTCCCCTACCCTATTATAGAATATACGCATAGCGCAGGCATTGAAAGCTATCGCCGCAAGCTTGTAGAATATTACAGCAAGTATCAGATTGAGCTGGATTATACACAGATAATGATTACCACCGGGGGCTCAGAGGCAATAGAAATTGCCATGATGACCTGCTTTAACGATGGAGATGAAATTATAGTACCGGAACCATTTTATGCCAATTATAATGGGTTTGGTTGCGCTGCAGGAATTACCATTAAAACAACCACCTCTGATATTAAAACAGGCTTTGCATTACCTCCTATCAGCGAATTCGAAAAAATGATTACACCTAAAACAAAAGGAATCATGATTTGCAATCCCAATAATCCGACAGGGTATTTATATTCCCGGGAGGAAATTGAGCAATTGGGAGCACTGGTTAAAAAGCACGATTTATTTTTATTGGTAGATGAAGTGTACCGCGAGTTTTGTTACGACGGACACGAACATTTTTCTGCCATGCGACTGAAAGGTGTGGAAGACAATATTATTATGCTCGATTCTGTATCCAAGCGATACAGCGCCTGCGGCTTGAGGATTGGCGCACTTATTACTCGCAACGCACAGGTTTTGGAAATTGCATTGAAATTTGCACAGGCACGTTTAAGTCCGCCTACGGTAGGACAAGTGGCGGGTGAAGCTGCTATCAATACACCCGATTCTTATTTTAAAGAAGTGGAGGCAGAATATGTAAGCCGCCGTAACCTTGTGGTAGATATGCTCAATAAAATTGAGGGAGTATTTTGCCCTAAACCTAAAGGCGCATTTTACTGTTTCGCCTCCCTCCCGATTGATGATGCCGATATCTTTTGTCAATGGCTGCTAGAGGATTTTGAATATAAGGGAGAGACTGTTATGCTGGCCCCTGCCAGCGGTTTTTATTCTACCAAAGGACAAGGTAAAAATGAAGTACGCATAGCTTATGTTCTTAACACCACCGACCTTAAAAGTGCCATCGACTGCCTTGAAAAGGCATTGTTAGTTTACCCGGGAAAGATAGAGAAGAAAGAGAAAACGGAGAAGGCGTAATCTCCATCATTCGTAATAGTTAAGGGAATTTACCGCTTAAAACCTAACCCGTATATTATAAATGGAGTTTTCAAATATGTCCGAATTATCGGTACATTCCAATATAAAGCCATCATTTGAAAAATAGACCACTTTAAAAATCGTATTGTCAAAGCCATCCACATGGGCGTTCATCATAATAAACCCGTTGTCATTGTAAACCTTGTTCATAATAACCGTTCCCGTATCGGCATATTTCACAATGTCATAATCATCGGTCGATAATTTATCAACGTCATATTTCATCAGTTTCAATTTCATTTTTGTGTTTAACAGCGTACTGAAGTTATCGAAACTTGGCAGTATATTAGAATAAGCCACACCTGCCATATTAGTAGATGTTGGAGAACCGACGAAATTGGTTGAAGTACCTTCCTGAGTCAGATAAATTTCATTTCCTCCCATCATTGCTGCTTGAATTTTCATTTTGCGTATGCTCCTTTCCTTTACTTTTTCCATGTTAGAATAAATGGTGGTGCCGCGTGCCTTTGCACCCACATCCCCAATTTTATACAAGCCCTGAACTTCCGTATACACATGCGACAATGAAACATTATCATAATCATCGGCGCTATTGAGTGTTTTAACGGAGGTTGCTTCTGCAAAAACCTGTACCCTGCCCGATTTAAAAACAATTTTTTGAATGGTATTTTTAAAAACTGCATTCACCAAATCCTCATTGGGATATGAATATTTAACTGCCTCGGGCGTAATTTCTTTAACCGTACAAGCTATTTTTTGATCGTTCGAATAAATGGTGTCGTATTGGCAAAACGCTTGCAGTGAAAAAAAAAGAAAGAGAATAGCGAATGGTATCCTTTTCATAGGAAGTGGTATTGTTTTAATTAACGCGCACAGCTTGTGATGAGCCTGACATTTTTATTAGTAGTTTTGCATCAAAGGTATATGAATTAAAACTGCCATAGCTTCCTTCTCCATATAGGTAAAATTTAGAAGTGCCGAAGTCCACCACATCTTTGGAACCGTCACCGGCATTCATGAGTGCAAAGTCGGGTGAAACAGCCAAAACAAGTGAAATCTTATCGGTTAAAGGAATTAATACTCCTGCCGCTGCATGGGCTGCAATTATTAATTTGGCCGGGTTTTGCGGAGTGAGACTTAAAGTAGGGGATTCATTGGGAGCTGTAACATAATAGTCATACCAATTTGTATTTGCTGCCTGATCTAGTATGTATTGAGTTTCAGTTACCCTACCCGAGATCTGGCTGTTTACAAGGTAATTTATTACAAGCCCTGCTTCGGCATAAAATCCAAGTTTATTTTCCTGGCTGCTTATATATCGGCAAAGCAAAGGAACCTGTGCATACATAAACGAATACTTGATACTTTCATCATACCCGGCGACAACTGTTGTATCGCTACCAACAGTACGGAATGCAGTTTGTGTTCCGTTATAGGCTTCACTACCTGTAATATTTGAATAGGTATAATTAAAGTTATATTGCTGCATCTGTAACCCTATGGAGATACCAATATTGGAAGGGAACATATAAGTTACCCCCACTCCAAATTTCAGATTACTTCCCATACTAATTGCAGGCATAGTGCTAGTTCCAGTTGATGATGCAGGCCCACCTATACCATAGCCCATATAAGGGTCGATGTATAAACCGTCGCGGAGAATAAAAGTAGTGTCGTCCTGCGGTTTCGGGCCATATTGTGACTGCTGTCTCTGGTTTGATGGAGCTTGGTTTTTCCAATCACTTAATTGAAAATAAACAGGCAGGTTATATTTTACATTAACGGCTTTCCCATTTTTCATACCGGGGTTCCAGGGTGGCATGTTGCTCACGACGCGCACAGCTTCACTATCCAGATCGGGAGAAATTCCTGATAGTATACTAATATTCGCAATGTCCCCCGTTTTGGTAATTACAAATGTAACATTCACCGTACCTTGAATGCCCCTGTCAATGGCAGATTTAGGGTATTGAAGATGGTTGCCCATATAATTGTCCAGATCGCCCTGAAAAGTGGGCATTTGAGGAACAATTATATACACGCGGTTATCGCCGGCTGTATCATTTTGGGCTGATACTTGAAAGGATAAGATGCAAAGGAAAAGTATCCCTAAAAATGAAATGGCTTTTGTAAATTGTGTTTTCAAAAAAAGGATTTTTCTATAATTACAAGTGGTAAAAAGAACCTTGATTAATACTGGTAAAATTATACGTTACAGTGTCTTCAGCCTCAAAATTAAATGTTCCGTAATACTTACCCTTGGAAGAAATAGAGTCTATTTTTAAATTCCCCCCATTACCCCAGGCATTGCTTCCGTTATAAGAACAGAAATTTTTTGTAGCACCATTAATCATACTAGCAGAAACTGTAGTAGATGGAAAACCAATATCATAGCTTCCCGGACCTGTTGAACTTGGAAAAGTTATAGTAATGGTATAGTATGTCGAAACACCTTTGATTGTTATATTTGAACCTGAAATACTTTTGCTGGGAGTAAAGCTAATAATAGAACTACTATTAACAGATGCTGAGAAACTAGGCGTAGTGTCAGGAGGAGGAGGTTTAGTTGTATCATGTGTAGTAGCAGTATAGGTAGGCGTAATAGTATGTGTTACACCCACGGCCGGATCGCTATAGGGTTTGAGTTCTGCCTTTTGGCAGGAATAAAAGCATGAAAGGACCAAACCAAAAAATAACAAGACCGATAAAACACTGGGAGATTTCTTAGTAATTTTATTCATCGCATTAAAACCTTTGGTTTAACAAATAACAAATGTAAATATTTTTTGGAAAACAAGAGTAAAAGGTCAATTAATTACATTAGGTATTTCCTATTCAAGGCTACTCTAAGAATGTATTATTTCATTATTCATTTCGTTTTACGAACTTCCCATGTTGTAATTTATTCCGTTCTTCCCGATTTTCTTATATTTGCCCTATAAATTAATACGTGAATCACTTAATCCTTCACGAAAAACAATAAACAAATGAAAAAATTACTTGCTATTCTGAGCATTTGCCTGAGCTTTACCGTTATTACTTGTGCACAAAAACTCAACAAAAAAGAAAGCACCAAGATATTGGAAAATGCATGGAATGCTATTAAAAATTCTGATACGGCTGCTTTTAGTAAATTGTGGACGCTTGATAAGACTCAATGGCCCTATCATGGAGGTCAAACCTTTGGCGCAAAAGAGATAAGGGATAACTACCTTGATTTTAGAAGTTACTTTGATACTGCGCTGGTAAAAAAACTGAAATTTAGTGAAGTAACTTGCGATACAGTGGAGCATAATGACCCCCATTATGAATATGCCAAGTATTATATAACTGCTACGTTTAAATACAGCAATACCCATAAAGCAGGGTTCGGGTTTTATATGGATTATATCAATAACCAATGGTACGTCAGGTTTTCACCCGATTATTTCGATAAAAATTCTTCCAAGAAATAAAGTTCCTTTAAAAATAGTGGGCAAAATCAATATGCCCCCATCCATGATAGCTTCCGGCTTTTATTTCCTGGGTTATGTGAGTTACCGAATAGGTAATGGACGTTTTATTCCAGGACAGGCAAATGCCATAGGAATCTCCATATACAAGGGGTGACATTTCTTTATACTTAAGTGTGTAAACGCTGTTATTTGTAAACAAATCGCCCTGCATGGTGCCACTATATCCAACACCCTCAACCCAGCCCTGAACAATACCATACAGTTGGAAAGAAGATGTTCGGTCGGTCAAAAAATAAGAGCGCATTTTACCAAAGTGAAAGGTAATACCCGCCAGTGCATTATCGTATACAGTTCCGGCCGTAATTTGCCCTACTGCATCTACATCAACTGCTGTATCGGCATAAAGCGCCTTTTCGTAACGTAATTTATAGTCCAGCATTATTCCGGTAGCAATTTGATATTGCCAACCCTGGGGCGGAATATTACCCGGAACCGCATCATGAATGGCTTTCTGCTCTTCGGCACACTCGGCACATGCGCCTATTTCGCCCACATCCAATTCGGCCGTCAGCAATTGCTTTTTATAATAATCGGCAGAGGTTTTATAATGCCCCAGATAAACATATCCCGCAAACGGGTGGTCTCCTTTTAATATGGAATCGCTGGAAATACTGGTGGGTGTAAAACAATCTTGCACCGCTGATAAACCATACTGCACATCTGAATGGCTGAGGCGGGGCAATAGCCACATAATGGGCGAATACCGGAATGCAGGATCAACGCTTTCCAGCTTTATACCCTGGGTATAGTACTCGTCCGTTTGGGTAAAAAAGTCGTTTTCGTAATTTAAACGGATAAATTTAATGGTGCTTATTCTTGCACTGTCATGCTGAGCAAAAGCATTTGTTCCTAAAAAGAGAATGGAGAAAAGAAGTGTGGAGTATCTCATTATCCCCATATACGGAGTTTATCAGGATGTAGGTTTGAAAAGCAGGTATAAGCTATAAGAGATGAGATATAATCGGAGCTTTTTTAAAGCTATATGTCACTATATGTCGCACTTTTTGCGGTTTTACTTTTTGAAAAAATAGGGTTTTATTAATTGATTATCAACCATTAATAAACAAATTCCATCTTTGCAACTTGGCTGTGTG
>Ga0302194_10000336_pt1 | contig 31320 bp, 16 predicted proteins | sample II_Bog_N1_1_FD_200227 | JGI IMG/M metagenome (GOLD analysis project Ga0302194, IMG submission 200227) | Peat permafrost microbial communities from Stordalen Mire near Abisko, Sweden - II_Bog_N1_1 | ecosystem: Environmental > Terrestrial > Soil > Wetlands > Peat | place: Sweden: Abisko...
CGCCCGGTACTAACCCCATGGCTGTGAAGGAAGATCATGATCTCCCGGATCTGCATCCCTTCCTGCCAGGCATTGGCGATCCGTTCCCGGCGTTTTGGCCCGATACCATCGACGGCCTCCAAGTTGGCGGGGTTGTTGCCAATAACCCCAAGTACTTCCGCGCCGAAGTGTCCGACCAGCTTTTTCGCCAGGACGGGGCCAACCCCTTTCACGAAGCCGCCGGCAAGGTACCGTTCAACACCTTCGCTCGTGGTTGGAGGAACGGCTTTCAGGGTCCTGGCCTTGAATTGGAGACCGTGCTCCTTGTCCCGAACCCACCAGCCTTCCGCGGTGAGCCACTCCCCAGCGCTCACGGAAGGCAAGGAGCCAAGGACCGTCACCTGGTTCCGCTGGCCACGGACCTTTACTCGGAGTACGGCGAACCCGCTTTCTTCATTGAAGAAGGTGACCCGCTCTACGAGTCCGGCGATCTCTTCTGAGGGTGGTCTGGGTTGTGGGGAGGGATCGTTCATCCTGGTCGAAGTCTATGCCCAGGAAGCTGGCTCCTGCAGCCTGAAACGCACCTTATGCACGCTGGTGAGATCCGCGGCCTGAACCTCCGTCAATGATCGGGTAGCAAAGACCGAGGAAGGCGCGCCAAATAAACAGGGGAAGGGAATTGACCTCCACGCGCGCCGGCCATCGGCGAAGACTCCCGCGACCACGAATTCCACGTTGGCAACCCTCACTGATTCACCGGCTTGCCTTGGAGCCACGCCCAGCGATTCTGAACGAAGGAATAGAATTGACCCGATGACAACACAAACATCTGTGCTTGCTCCCGGCGCCCGTGTCCTGATCCGGGATGCTGAGTGGATTGTAAAGCGGGTGGATACGACTGGAACAGGAGGACGGTCGGTTCAGGTCATTGGTGTCTCTGAGATCGTTCGACATAAGGAAGCCCGATTTCTCACGGAGATTGAAGGAAAGAGCCTCACCCTTCTGGACCCAGCTGAAACAGAATTGGTGCCGGATGGATCACCGCAGTTCCGAAACAGCCGACTCTATCTTGAGAGCCTACTCCGGCAATCACCGCCAACTGGAAATGACCTATGGATCGGTCATAGCGCTGCCGTCGATAACCTGCCCTTCCAGCTTGACCCCGCCCTGCTGGCACTTGAACAACCGCGTCAACGAATACTGATCGCCGACGCTGTTGGCCTTGGCAAGACGATCGAAATGGGTATCCTGCTCAGCGAACTGATCAACCGTGGGAAGGGCAAGCGCATCCTGGTGGTCACTACAAAGAGCATGATGGCTCAGTTTCAGAAGGAACTCTGGACGCGGTTCACGATTCCGCTGGTCCGTCTTGATTCCGTTGGACTTGATCGGGTCCGGAGCCGAATACCGACAAATGCAAACCCCTTTTACTACTACGATAAAGCGATCATTTCAATCGACACCCTGAAACAGAACGACGAATTCCGTGTCTGGGCTGACAAGAGCTATTGGGACGTGATCGTTATAGATGAAGCGCACAATGTTGCATTCCGCGGTTCGAAACTTTCCCGGCGTGCCAAGCTTGCAGATCTACTGTCGCGTCGGTCCGACACGCTCATTATGGCCTCGGCGACGCCGCATGACGGCAAAGCTGCCTCATTCGCCAGCCTGATGAATATGCTCAACCCCACGGCCATCGCCAACCCGGAAGACTATGGTCCAGACGATATTAAAGGCCTATTCTTGCGCCGCTATAAAAAGGACGTTCAGGAACAGATATCTGGCTCGTTTCTTGAACGTCAGGTCAGCAAGCATCCTGTCCCGGCATCTCCCAAAGAGGAAGCAGTCTATGATCAGCTGGCGGAGGCTAAGTTTCTTTCCTTTGACGGCTCGCGCCGCACTGGCCAGCTTCTTTTCAAGACTGTGCTCGAAAAGGCCCTCTTTTCCTCGCCGGCCGCGTGTCTGGAGACCGTTCGTCAACGGCTGCGCAGAATCGAGAAAGAGGTCAGCCCCGAAGCCGAGATGGATCGAGCGACACTGGGCGGCATCGCAGAATCCCTGAAACAAATTGGCAGAGATGATTTCGCCAAGTATCAGCGCCTAGTGGAGATGTTGAAACCAGGTGGATATCTGAACTGGATCCCCGCCGATTCTTCAGATCGCATTGTCCTCTTTACAGAGCGGATCGAGACCCTGCATTTCCTTGAAGAGAACCTCGCACGCGATCTAAAGCTGAAGCCAGGACAATTGGAGGTCGTTCATGGGTCTGGCATAGAAGATGTCGACCTTCAAAAGATAGTTGAAGACTTCGGCCGTGACCAGTCTCCGATGCGACTGTTACTTGCATCCGACATCGCCAGCGAAGGCCTTAACCTGCACTTCCTCAGCCATAAATTGATCCACTTCGACATCCCATGGTCGCTCATGGTCTTTCAACAGCGGAATGGTCGTATTGACCGATACGGACAGGAGAGGCAGCCGCAAATCGCATATCTCTACACAGAGCCTGAGCATCCCAAGATCCACGGCGACCTTCGCATTCTCGAGCTGCTCGTGGAAAAGGATGAGCAAGCGGCGAAGAATATAGGAGATCCGTCGGTCTTCCTTGGTGTCTTTGATGCTCGTGAGGAGGAGGCGATGACCGGCAACGCGATCGAAGAGAACCTCGCCCCTGCCGAGTTCAATCGGCGTATGGAGAAGGCTGCTGAGGATGATCTCCTAACCATCCTCTTCGGTGATGCGCCGGTTCCTGCAGGACAAGCCGCCCGTGACCGATGCCATTCCTTTCCCAGTCTATTCGGCGACGATCTGGCTTACTTCCAGGATGGACTCGCCGCGCTTAATGCTATTTCGGACCTGCAAGCGGACTTCGATAGCGAGCGTCAACTCGTCACACTGACGGTCAATGACGACTTGCGGCGTGTATTCCGGGCGCTCCCCTCTGAGGCCCTCCCGAAGGATGGGCGAATTCACTTCACCACTAGCAGGGAACGGGTCAAGAAGGCCATAAAAGACTCGCGAGCAGAGGAAGACACTTGGCCACAAGTCCATCTTCTTTGGGACCTTCATCCAGTGATGGAGTGGATTAACTTCAAACTGATGGTTGCATTTGGGCGCAAACAGGCGCCTGTAATGCGTCTAGCTGGCGCACTTCCTGCCGGAGAGTCCTTATTCCTCATCCAGGGCGAGATCCCCAACAAGAAAGGGCAACCCGTCATCCATGAGTGGTTTGCCGTCCGCTTCGAAGGGCATCGCATTGTCGGAGTGCTGTCGCTCCAGGAGTTCCTGAATCTCACCCACTTGGATCAGCGGGCCTTCCCCAATCCTGGCCAGCTTGAGATTCCCATCGCTGTCAGCAGCCTTCTTCCAGATGCGGTCGCCGAGGCCCGCAGTTACATGTCGGCTCGCCGGCGGGCATTTCAGCAAAGCCATGAGACACGGCTACGAGAAGAGATGCTGAGCCTGAGCACTTTGCAGGACCGGCAGCTATCCTTTCTGGAATTTGAGTTCCCTGAAGACCAGGTATTGTTGGGTTCGCGCCGGAGCAGGAAGCTTGAACGCCGCCGGCGCATTGACGAAGTCTTTGCCGACTACCGCCGCTGGGTGGAGGAAACGTTGACCACTGAAGACAGCCCCTTCCTCCGCGTCGCGGCTGTTTTCCTCGGATGATGCATCATGCCAATTGACCTTACTGGGATTACGAACGAAAACGAGTTCTACACGCACCACTACCTCGCCGCCATCTTGGAAGGGGATCTGAGGCCCCTGTTCGAGGAGTGGTCAAAGCTGGAGAATCCGCCTTACGACCGCCTGAAAGCTCTTGCGCGTCCTTTCCAGGCAATTGACCGTCAAAGTGACCCGGTTGACCGGGAGGCGCTCAGGCAAAGATGGTTCCGTGACCTGTTCGCGGTTCTTGGTTACTCCTTCACTCCCGAAACAGTTGAATTCGAGGATGGCACTACTCTTCCCCTCGCCGGCCAAATCACGCGGGCAAACGGCCGCGCGGAGCTCTGGGCTCTGGCAGTGCCAGCGGACACTTCGCATGTCGGCACTTCCGATGAGGACGAATACGATCCACTCGACACCTACGAAGAGATCCTGACCAAGCAGGTGTTCGCTGCCCAGGAGCCGCCACGCTGGGTCATGCTCTACGGAGCGAAACAACTGATCCTGATCGATCGGTCCAAATGGCCTTCAAAGCGCCTGCTGCGCTTTGATTTGGAGGAGATCCTCGGTCGCCGCGAGCCCTCCACGCTCCGGGCAATGGCCGCCCTCCTTCATCGCGAGTCCGTGTGTCCAACTGACCAAATCAGCCTTCTGGACCGGCTGGATGAAAACTCTCACAAACACGCCTTCGCCGTTTCTGAAGACCTGAAGTATAGCGCCCGCGAAGCCGTCGAACTGCTCGGCAACGAAGCGGTCTGGTATCTCAGGGAGGTTCTGAAAGAAGGTGTCTATGGCAAAGATCTGGCAGAGCAGCTCACGCGTGAATGTCTCCGCTACCTCTACCGCCTGCTCTTCCTCTTCTACGTAGAGGCGCGCGAGGAGCTTGGCTACGCGCCAATGAAGAGCGAGGAGTACCGCACAGGCTACTCGCTTGAGAGCCTGCGCGATGCGGCCGAATCCGAGCTGACCACGGAGGAGGATCGCAATGGCTATTTCCTGCACCATTCCCTCCAGGCTCTCTTCCGCCTGATCCACGATGGCTGGCGGCATGAGCTAAAACCCGAGCAGGTGGGCGACTACAACTTCCGCATGGAGCCTCTCCGCTGTGACCTGTTCGATCCGGCGCGTACGCCCCTGCTGAACCGGGTCCGCATGCGCAACCACGTCCTTCAGAGGGTTGTTGAGCTACTCTCCCTTTCCCGCGAAGGCCATGGCCGCCGCGGGCGCATTAGCTACGCGCAGCTCGGCATCACCCAGCTCGGGTCAGTCTATGAGGGTTTGCTTTCTTACACCGGCTTCTTTGTCGAAGAACGGGACGGCCTCTACGAAGTTAAGCCCGAAGGGGAACAATACGATCCGCTCAAGCAGGCCTACTTCGTCCCCAAGAGTGCGCTCAGCGAGTACACAAATGAGGAAAAAGTTTATGAGAACGGGCGACTGGTTCACCATCCAGCGGGTAGTTTTGTTTACCGCCTCGCCGGTCGGAATCGCCAGAAGTCGGCTTCGTATTACACGCCAGATGTACTCACTCAATGCGTCGTGAAGTACGCGCTCAAGGAAATGCTCAAGGACAAGTCTGCCGACGAAATTCTCGGCCTGAACGTTTGCGAACCAGCCCTAGGTAGTGGCGCCTTCTTGAATGAAGCGGTGAATCAGCTGGCCGACGCTTACCTGGAGCGGAAGCAACGCGAGACCGGCCGGACGATCGGCCACGACGAATACTTGATAGAGAAACAGAAGGTCAAAGCCTACCTTGCGGATAACCGCGTCTATGGGGTGGACCGCAATCCGGTCGCAATTGAGTTGGCCGAAATCTCTCTCTGGCTCAACACCATCTACGTTGGCCACACCATCCCGTGGTTTGGAGGCCAGCTCACAGCAGGTAACAGCCTCATCGGCGCCCGGCGGCAAGTGTTCACGCGCCAGCAGCTTGAAAGCGTCAATCGCGAATGGTTGGACTCTGTTCCCGAGCGCGTGCCGGTTGGAAAAGACCGCACTGAGGGGCAGATCTGGCACTTCCTGGTTCCCGACCAGGGGATGGCGGATTACACGGACAAAGCTGTTAAAGAAATGCTTCCCGCGGAGATGAAGTGCATCCGCGACTGGCGAAAGGACTTTGCCAAGCGATTCACAGCTGGCGATGTCAGAGCACTGGAGCGGCTCTCGACCGCAGTCGATCGTTTATGGAGGAAGCACTGCGAGGACCTTCGGCGGGTTCGGCGCGATACGGCACATATCTTTCCGATCTTCGGTCAGGAAGCGAACCCGGCGTTTGTCGAACGCGGCAATCAACTTAGCACCCACCAGCGCGACGAGATTTTCGAACGGGCGATCACACCCGCGGGCGGACAAGCCAGCGCCTATCAGCGGCTCAAGCTCGCCATGGACTACTGGTGTGCCTTGTGGTTCTGGCCTGTTGAGATGGCAGACATGATGCCAACGCGCGATGAATTCTTGCTGGAGATGTCCGCGATTCTGGAAGGAACTTCTCAGGAGCTTTCGCCGCTTTTGGGGCCTGAGCAACAACCCTTGTTCGCAACAGGTCGGCCAGAGCAGCAGCAGTTGCGCCTCGCTGAAGAACTTGGTCAAGTGAACTTGGAGGAACTTTGCGCGAGCTTGCCGCGGCTGAAACAGGTCCTTGCACGTGGCCAACGCCACCGTTTCTTTCACTGGGAGCTCGACTTTGCCGATCTGTTTGAGGACCGAGGTGGCTTCGATCTGATACTCGGTAACCCACCGTGGATCAAAGTCAGTTGGCAAGAAGGCGGCGTAATGGGGGATTTCAATCCACTTTTCATTCTCCGTAAGTTTTCAGCCCCCCAAATGCGCGAGATCCGGGAGCAGACATTTGCTCAATATTCTGAGTTGCAGGGGACGTATCTTGACGAGTATGTAGACTTGCAAGGAACACAAAACTTCCTGAATGCTAAAGAGAACTATTCTCTGCTATTAGGTACTCAGTCGAACCTGTATAAGTGCTTTCTGACGCAAGCGTGGGCCGTAACGAATTCAAAGGGCGTCCAGGGATTCTTGCACCAAGAGGGTGTCTATGACGATCCAAATGGTGGAAAGGTCCGGTCTGAACTTTATCGGCGATTGCGCCTACATTTCCAATTCCAAAACCAACTTATCCTGTTCCCGCTTGGTGATCGTGAAAAGTACAGCATTAACATCTCCGGACCGCCCTCCCTAGTTAAATTTCGCCATATTTCCAACCTCTTTCACCCGACGACTATAGACACTTCCTTCGAACACGACGGTTGCGGCGTTAGCGGTGGAATAAAGAACGAGAATGGCGACTGGGATCTTTCGGGACACATGGATCGAATAATTGAAGTTGACGAGGGTGTTTTGGAATTATTCGCCCGACTTTATGATGACCCTGGTACTCCTGCACTTCAGGCCAGACTACCGTCATTGCACGCTCGAAAACTCATCAATGTGCTGCGGAAGTTCGCGGACTATCCCAAACGTCTTGGCGATCTGGTGGGACGATACGAAAGCACTGTGATGTGGGACGAGACTAATCGTGTAAACGACGGTACGATTAAGCGCGAGACGCGTTTTCCAGAGAGCACTCGGGGGTGGATTCTTTCCGGCCCACACATCGAAATTGCGAATCCTTTGGCGAAGACGCCAAGGCGTATATGCACCGAGAAGGGCCACTACGACCCACTTGATCTTACGCAGATTCCATCCGATTACTTGCCGCGTACAAACTATGTGCCAGCATGCGGTGAAGAAGCTTACCAAATCCGGGGTCCACGGGTCTCGTGGGACGACAGCAAACTGACCACCGAATTCTTCAGGTTGGTCAATCGCGAAATGCTTAGTCAAGCCAGAGAGAGGACGTTTCTTGCGGCGATTGTGCCCCCTGGAGTGGGACATGTCAATACGTGCTTTGCTAGCGCATTCCAGGACACTGGCCGATTAGTAGATTTTGCCGCGATGGCTGTGTCGTTGCCAATTGATTTCCATGTAAAGTCAACGGCAATGGGACATGCAAACAAGACGCTTGTTGCGCAACTTCCAGTGTTAGATCAAGCTCACCTGCGCCCTGCTCTTCACGCACGAGTGTTGATGCTGAATTGCCTCACGTCTTATTATTCGAACCTTTGGCAAGACTGCTGGGATTCTCAATTTCGTAATCAACGCTGGTCAAAAAGGGATGGCCGGCTTAACGATGAACGGTTCAGTTCTCTTATTTCAACCTGGAGTCAATACATCCCTTTGCGAACGGATTTCGAACGCCGACAAGCTCTCGTGGAGATCGACGTGCTCGTGGCTCGTGCACTCGCTCTCACGTTGGATGAGTTGCTCTCGATTTACCGGATACAGTTTCCTGTTTTTCGTCAATATGAATGCAACACATTTTTTGACCAGAACGGACGCATCGTTTATCTCGATGGCGATAGTTCCTTCGGGCTGAAGACGCCTGAGTGGCGTCTGGTAGAAACCATGTCGACAGGCACGATAACGCGCAGAACTGAAGACGATACCCTGCCCGGCGGCCCGCGCGAACGGGTCATCGAGTACGTGGCACCATTCGACCGCTGCGACCGAGAGGTTGACTATGCAACGGCCTGGAAGTTCTTCGAGGAGAACGGGGAATGATTCCTTCGGTAATAACCCGGCAGATTGAGCGCGGAGTGAAGGAGTTCCTTCTCACAACCTTCCCAATCACGAATCCCTTTTTTGCCGGAACCCTGGAAAGGCTCCTCGACTCGCCGGGTATGCTGTTCCGCGGCCCGTACCTTTCCGTCAAGCTTCCATTTGTCCCGGCAAAGGATGGGCCACGCCCATTTCTGGAGGTCCTACCAGAGAGCTTTGCCCCCTATCGCCACCAGCAGCAGGCCTGGGATCGGCTGGACACGCGAGTGGGGCGGTCGACCATTGTGGCTACTGGCACCGGTTCCGGCAAGACGGAATGTTTTCTCTATCCGATCCTTGACCATTGCTTCAAGCAGCGTGGCCGGCGTGGAATCAAGGCCATCCTCATTTACCCGATGAATGCGCTGGCAACGGACCAGGCGCAACGGCTGGCGAAGATGATCTGGCAGAATCCGGGGCTCAACGGATTCGTTACCGCCGGGCTTTGGATCGGAGGGCAGGAAGATAAGCCCTCGCCGGTGATGACCGAAAATGACCTGATCACCGACAAAGAGATGCTCCGCGCCGCGCCGCCTGACATCCTAATCACCAACTACAAGATGCTCGACTACCTGCTGGTTAGGCCCCGCGACTTCCCGCTCTGGCGTTTAAACCAGCCGGAGACGCTCCGCTACCTGGTGGTCGATGAGCTGCACACCTTTGACGGAGCACAGGGCGCCGACTTGGCTTGCCTGATCCGCCGCATCAAGGAGCGTGTCAAAACCCCTCCAGACCATCTCTGCTGCGTCGGTACGTCGGCGACGCTTGGCGAGGGTTCGCAAGCAGACCTTGCAGATTATGCAAGGCGCTTGTTCGCGGAGCCATTCGACGAGGAAAGCGTTATCGGCGAGTCACTGCTGGCGCCGGATGAGTTCCTGAAGGGCTATCTGGTGACGCGATTCCAGACTCCGGGCGTCAGCGACCTCAATGCGATGGACCCGCTTCTGTATGAGTCGGTGGATGATTACCTGAAAGCGCAGTTGCATTTGTGGATGGGGCAGGACCTTGCTTTGGATCCGGTGGCCCTCGGAGAGGCCCTGAAGCACCACGCCTTCTTCCGAAATCTGCTGGTGATTCTGGGCAACCGTGCGGTTGCCGCCGGTGACCTGGCAGCGGAATTGAAGAAACAGCTGCCCGGCTTCAGCAGCTTGGAGGAGCAGTATCTCGACCGGTTGCTGGACAGTTTCCTGGCTCTGGTGTCCCAGGCGCGAATTGAAGGTCCGACAGGCTTACAGCCTCTGGTGCAAATCCGCATGCAGCTCTGGCTCCGGGAGTTGCGGCGCATGGTGTGTTCGGTTCAAAACAACCCTGCACTGTGCTTTGCGGATGACCTGAAGCCCGATGATTTGAAGCGGAGCCTGCCGGTGATTCATTGCCGCGAATGCGGGAACACTGGCTGGGGTGGCACTGTTCGCGACGCTGATACGCACATCAACCCCGATCTCCCCACCTTCTACAACAGCTACTTCGCCAACTCACCCCACGTCCAATTCCTCTATCCGTTATCCGAGGATAAGCGGAAGAAACAGCGCGAGTTTCCTTCGCATCTCTGCACCAGCTGTCTCAGTGTCCAGCGGTTGACGGAGAACGCGAACTGCGGCAACTGTGGCGCAACGGCCGACCGGATGCTGCCTGTCTGGATTCCTAACACTAACTACACCAAGAAAAAGAAGGATGGGAGTGAAAAGCGTCTCGGTTCGCACGATTGCCCAAGCTGCGGTGGCCACAACTCGCTGACCATTCTGGGCTCACGCGCTGCAAGCCTGACCAGCGTCATCATCGCCCAACTGTTCTCATCGATCTTCAACGAAGACAAGAAGCTGTTGGCGTTCTCGGATTCCGTGCAGGATGCTTCGCACCGTTCCGGCTTCTTTGCTGCCCGCACCTATACCTTCAATCTGCGCAGCGCGATTCAGAAGGCGGTCCTGGATGCGGACGGACCGGTGCCATTCGAAACGCTGACAGCGCGCTTTCTAGGTGATTGGCGGCAGCGCCTCAAGCCCGGTGAGTTTCTGGCAACTTTCTTGCCTCCCGACATGGACTGGCTTGAGGACTATGAGAGCTTTCGGGCCACAGGGAAGCTGCCAGTTGACTCGGACCTCATGAACCTTCTTGATCGACGCCTGGCATGGGAGATCTGGAGCGAGTACACGTTTGACTGCCGGATCGGCCGCACACTGGAAAAGACCGGAAGCTCCACTCTTGAAGTGAAGCCGGACATCTGGCAGAGAGTGTTGGAAACACTTCTGCCGCGCCTGCAAGAACAAATAGGCCTGCTGCGTGAGTTGGATCAGACCATACTCCGTGGGTTTCTTGCAGGTCTCATTCAGAATCTGAAGAACCGTGGCGCGGTCGATGAGGCTGACTTGGCGCCGTATATCGAGAGCCTGGGAGGTTACTGGCAACTCGGGAAACAGAACGGCCGTGCTGTGTGGCGGCCAAATGTATCGCGGATGTCGCGTACCCCCGTTTTCCTCACATCACGTGGAGGGGAGCGCTTCCAGACACTGATCCGGCAGACTAACAATCCAACTCCCACCTGGTACGAGGATTGGATGGAGAAGTCGTTCTATGGTCTCGAACCGACCATTGCCGAATTGACCCAACAGATTTACGAAGTAGTGTTAAGTGCGCTCAGAGAGACGGGATTAGTCTTCGAACGTGTTGCACGTGGCGCGCGCATATGGGGTCTGGAACCGGCTGCGTTCCAGGTCACGACTCATGTGGTCCAGTTCAAGTGCAAATACTGCAGTTTTGCGGTCTCCGTTGGAGTAGCCGATAGCGTGGTCTTTGAAGGTAACCGATGCATGCGATATGGCTGCGATGGTCATTTCGAGCGAATGCCCGCGGCCGATGATTACTACCGGCGATTGTATGCAACCGGCGACGTGAAGCGGATATTCTCAGCTGAGCACACTGGACTGCTCGAACGCGAAACACGCGAGCGAATCGAGGAGGGTTTCCGAAAGAACGAATTGCCGGGCGATCCGAATCTGCTCTCATGCACCCCGACACTCGAGATGGGCATCAACATTGGCGACCTCTCGTCGATTGCGCTCTGTTCGGTTCCACCGAAGCCGAGCAACTATCTGCAACGGGTTGGTCGTTCAGGCAGAGTGAACGGGAATTCCTTTGTACTTGCTGTTGCCAACGCACGTGCGCATGACCTTTTCTTCTATTTTGAGCCAGAGGAAATGATTCAGGGTTTAGTGGAAACACCTGGCTGCTTTCTGAACGCGTCGGCCGTTATGGAGCGGCAATTTACCGCATTTGTTTTCGATCGCTGGGTAGAAACTGGCGTGCCTGATGGCGCGTTGCCTGATGAGTTGCGCGCTGTGCTCGATATTGTGGAGAGCGGGGACCGAACGAAGGGATTTCCTGCCAATCTACTTACGTTCTTCGAACAGAACCGCCCGCTCTTGGAGGATGGGTTTTTAACTCTTTTTGAGCAAGAGATGGCCGACTATACGCGTGAGAGGATTCGGGCTTTCTCTCTTGGTACAGATTTGGATGTCATTGGTCTGCAGGCCTCAATCTGGAGGGGCCTGGAGGAAGTGGCGGGCGAACGAAAGGCGCTTCGAAACCAGATTCAAGCTCTAACCAAGAAGATCCGAGACTTGAAGCAGGACCAGGCGCGAGACCAGAACTTCGATTCTACACTTTTGGATCTGCTGCGCGAAAAAGCAGCGTTGAACGAGATTGTCCGTTCCATCAACGAACGGAAAGTATTGAATTTCCTTACTGACGAAGGGCTATTACCCAACTATGCCTTTCCCGAAGCCGGCGTTGTGCTGAAGTCTGTCATCTACCGGCGCATTTCAAGTGCTGAGGACGATGATCGTAAGTACAAAACAAAGACCTACGAGTATGAGCGCCCAGCTGCAGCCGCGATCCTTGAACTTGCCCCAGCTAACAACTTTTACGCCGAGGGACGGAAGCTGGAAATCGACCAGGTGAACTTGCAGATGTCTCAGATCCAGCCGTGGCGGTTCTGTATTGACTGTTCCTATTTGGATTTGGAGGGGAGATCGGAGCCACGCGCATCTTGTCCAGAGTGCGGAAGTCCGCTTTGGGCTGATGAGGGTCAACGGCGCAACATGCTGCGAATGCGGCAAGTGATCTCCACTCAATCCGAACAGGAAAGTCGCTCATACGACGAAAGCGATGACCGCGAACCGCTCTTTTATCAAAAGAACATGTTTGTAGTGAAGGAGGATGCCGATATCACCGAAGCGTATTTCATCGATCGTGAGGAGGTTCCATTCGGCTTCGAGTTCTTTAGGAAGGTTACCTTGCGGGAAGTAAACTTCGGGGAAAAATTGGCTAGTGGACCCCAACTGAATATCGCTGGAAAACAGTTCGTAGATAAGCCTTTCGAGTTGTGTAGTGCCTGTGGCAAGGTAAAGAAGAACGGCAAGATCGAGCATGCACTCTACTGCCGCTATTGGGGCAAGGAAGAGCAAGAAAAGGTGATCGAGGCGTGCTTTCTGTACCGGGAATTCACATCGGAGGCTATCCGTATGCTTCTTCCAGTGGCCAGCTTTGATGTGGATCGCAACATCCATTCGTTTGTGGCAGCACTCGATCTTGGACTTCGCAAGGCGTTCCGTGGTGATCCGGGCCATTTGCTTACCACAATCATGGATGAGCCGGTGCCTGGGTCCGATGTTCGCAAGCGCTACCTAGTCCTTTATGACGGAGTACCAGGGGGAACGGGCTACCTCAAGGAGTTGATGCGTGATCAGCAGAGCCTGTTGGAAGTTTTCGAGCTGGCCTACCATGTCCTCAAGAACTGCACATGCCAGAACGATCCAGAGAAGGACGGATGCTATCGTTGCCTACTTGCATATCGAGGCCATCATGATCATTTGAATACGTCTAGACAGGCGGCGCTTGAGCTCCTCAAGTTAATCCTTGACAACCGCCAGCATTTGAAACGAACAGAACACCTGAATGCAATCCGGATAAATCGTTTGTTGGAGAGCGAATTGGAAGCGCGCTTTATAGAGGCGTTGCGCCGACCCGGAGAAGGTGAGCCCCTTCGAACGATTGAGCGTCAGGTGGTTCACGGAAAAGAAGGATTCTACGTGCGGTCAGATTTGGGTAACTATCTGATTGAGCCGCAGGTGGAACTTGGGCCCGCGCAAGGCGTTGCGGTTCCAAGCAGAGCTGATTTTGTCTTCTATCCTGAGCGCCCGGAGAGGGGCGAATTGCCCATTGCGGTTTTCACGGACGGCTACGAGTATCATGCCGACCCAGATTCGAGCCTTCGCGTCGGCACGGATACGGCTCAAAGGATTGCGCTGATGCGCTCAGGTCGATACCGCGTTTGGTCGCTAACCTGGGATGATGTTCAAGACCAGTTTAAGAATCCTGTACCCCGGTTTGAGCCTGCACTTCTGCGTTCGGGAGCCAAATTCAACGCGTTGCTCGAAAACATCGATCCCGGAGAGTCAGCCAATTGGAAGAGTCTGAATGGATTGTCCTCCTTTGGGATACTGACGTTCTTGCTAGGGGCGGGACGGAATAAGTCCTGGGCCCGGTATGCACAGGCATTTGTGGTCAGTCTGCTGGAGAATGATCCAGATACGCTTGGCCGATTGAGGTTCAATTATCAGCGATCTCATTCCGACGGGAGCCCGCTGCTTGAGGCTGGGGGTGGGATCGAGACAGCGGCGCTGCAAGTCCGCAACTTTGCCGACCTAGACGTACGCCTACGGCTCTTCGATGATTGTGCAGATCACGGTCTTGCCGAGTGGAAAAGAGCCTGGCGTGAGTTCCTCCGGATTGGAAACCTCTTGCAGTTCCTTCCTCGTTTTGAATTCGTGAGCTCCCTCGGTCTGAGAAGTGAACTGTACGGGCCGATATTCGAGACGCCTACCGGATTTCAGAAGGATAGAGTTCCAGATCAACTTGCCACTCTCATGGACCTGGTAGCGCAGGAAATGCGCGATCTTTGCGTTCAAGTTGCAGAGCGTGGCAAGGCTCTGCCTCAAGCTGGTTTCGAGTTGACAAGCGACGCCGGAGAAATCATTGCCACGGCTGAACTGGCTTGGCCTGCCTGCCATCTTGCTGTTCAATTGGAGCACGAAGTTGATGGTACGCATTGTTTTGAGACCGCAGGTTGGCGAGTGTTCGTCGCCGACGACCTCCGGACTGCGCCGGAGCATCTCCTCGATATATTGCCCGATGAGGTTTCCGAATGACGATTGCTCTTTCCAGTGAATTCCTCCTGGCTTTCTCGAATGTTCAGAAGAGCCAACAAAAGCAAGTTCGTGAATTCATCGAACGCTTTCGAGAGCACCCCGATTCGCCGGGGCTCAACTACGAACAGATCAAGGGCGCGAAGGGTAAAGACTTCTATTCGGTTCGCATTAACCAAGCCTATCGCGCTGTTGTCTTTCATCCCTCAAACTCGCAGGTCTACGTTCTGTCTTGGGTCGATCATCATGACGATGCATACCGTTGGGCAGAAAGGAAGCAAATTGTAGTGCATCCGGCCACTGGCGCTTTGCAGATGCTCAGTGCGGAACCCTCGCCGCTGGCACCGACGTTGCCTGTTCCGGTGCCTGTGGCGACCGGGCTGTTTGAACAGATCAAAGACAAGCACTTGCTTCGGCTCGGGGTGCCTGAGGAACTCGTTGGGATTGTGCGAAGTATCAACTCAGACGCCGAGTTGGAGGCTTTTGAGAGCCGACTGCCGCAGGAGGCGTACGAAGCGCTCTTCATGCTCGCAACAGGCTACAGCCTCGACGAGGTCTTCCGTGAAATGGAGAAGCCGGAAGAGGAGATTGCGGTCGATCAGGAAGATTTTGTAGCAGCGCTGAAGAACGAGGATTCAAAGCGGCGATTCTTTGTCGTGGACGAGGCGAAGGATCTGGTCGAGGTTCTGAATGCTCCACTCGAGCAATGGCGTATCTTTCTTCATCCGAAGCAACGACGACTCGTATCTATGGAGGCCAACGGTCCCGTCCGGGTACTCGGTGGCGCCGGTACAGGGAAAACCGTGGTCGCAATGCACCGGGCTCGCTATTTAGCGGAGGAGATCTTCAACAAGAAGGAAGACCGCATCCTCTTTACGACGTTTACACGCAATCTAGCGACGGATATTCACGAGAATCTCCGTAAGCTCTGCTCGGTCGACTCGCTCGCCCGCATAGATGTCGTAAACCTTGACGCCTGGGTAGCGAATTTCCTGCGTGGGCATGGATACCAGCATAAGGTTGTTTTTGATGAAGATGAAAATGAAGCTTGGGCATTCGCCCTCAACCAGGCCCCGCCTGATCTGGGCCTAGCCCCAAGCTTTTATCGTTCTGAATGGGAACACGTTGTTCAGGCCCAGAACATCACCGACTCCGATCAGTACCTTAGAGCGTCTCGTGTTGGTCGAGGAACAAAGCTGGGCCGCGACGCCAAGAAGCGGATCTGGTCTGTCTTCCAGGAATATCGAGCCCAGCTCAACGAACAGGGGAAAAAGGAGCTTATCGACCTGGTTCGTGACGCTCGCGGCCTGATCCAGGGCAAGGGAATACTACTGCCGTATCGGGCCGTGATCGTGGATGAGGCGCAGGATATGAGCGCAGAGGCATTTCGCCTATTGAGGGCGATTGCCATGGAGGGCGCCAATGATCTGTTCATTGTGGGCGACGCCCATCAGCGAATTTACCGCCATCGCGTCTCACTCGGCCAGTGCGGAATCAACATCAAGGGCCGTGGAAGGAAATTGAAGATCAACTACCGAACAACCGACGAGATTCGGCGGTTCGCTGTTTGTCTCTTGGAGGGCAGGGAATTTGACGATCTTGACGGTGGAGCTGATGAGCAGAAAGGCTATATGTCTCTCACTCATGGGAGAATCCCTATGGTCCGTTGCTTCGGAAGCTTCGCCGAAGAGGTCGCATTTCTCAAGCAGCACATTCAGGATCTCCTGGCAGAGGGCTCTCCATTGGAATCGATTTGCGTTGTCGGGCGAACGAAACATGTGCTGGAAAGCTACATCGCACAGTTGCAGGCTGGAGATTTAGCCACATATGAGATCAAGCGAAACACAGCCGAGCAACGGGAGAAGCGTGGCCTTCGAGTTGCCACCATGCACCGCGTTAAAGGACTTGAGTTCGAGCACATAGTCGTCGTGGCGGCAAACAAGGGCATTTTACCGCTCGACCCCGCAGTCGATGACGCCGCAGACAATGTGGCAAGACGCGATGCAGAAACCGCAGAGCGGTCACTACTCTACGTTGCCGTGACGAGGGCGCGAAAATCAGCCGCAGTCACTGGATTTGGCGAGTTCACGCCGCTGATCCGCGCGACCTAGTGCTGTGATAGTGGAATGCGCTCTCGCTTGATACGGAAAATGCGCAGTTGGGGGCACTATCCGCAGGTTGCAGGGCCGTGGCGGGCGTTTCCTTTACCTGCCAATCTCGGATCGAAGGTGGCCGGATTTCTACAATGAAAATCGAATGCCACATCTCGCACCCATCACATTCTACGATAGATAACGGCGGTTACGTACTATAGTCACACAATCCTTAGAGGCTCCATGTGGTACCTTTTGGGACGTTATGTTCTTGGCTGAGATTCGTATCCGCAATTTCCGGTGCTTTGCCGACCAGACCGTTAAGTTCCGGCCGGGTGTGAATGTCCTGCTGGGGGAGAACAATGCTGGCAAGACAACAATCATCAAGGCACTGGGCCTTGTCTTGGATCAAAAGGCTAGACGCCGTCCAACGTTCTTTGATTTCCATCATCCCACGGCAGATTGGACGACCCCGCCCGCCTTGACTGTCTCCCTCACATTCCGGTCATCCGAAACGGACACCGTCGAGGACAAAGCGCTGGTCGCGACTTGGTTGACTAGACTTGACCCGCCTTGGGAAGCACAGCTTACCTACACATTCAGGCTCGAACCGGATCAGGATACGAAATGCAAGGAAGACCTTGCCAAGATAAGCGTTGGCGATTTTCCGGAGTATCGGCGCGTGGTCGAGTTCTACCTGGACAAGTACGTCGGCAAAACGTACGGTGGGGCCATCGAGAACCAGATGGAAGCAGAACGCGACTCGCTTGAGAAGATCACCCTCCAGTCGCTCGACGCACTCCGGGACGCCGCGAGGGAACTACTCACGGGGACCGACCCACTCCTCAAACGACTCCTGAAGCTGGTTCGAGACGAAGGCAAGACCGACAAGCAAAAGGCCGAAAGCGCGAAGGAACTGCGTGAACTCACCAAATCCCTGGGAAAGCACATCCGCGGGCGCATAAGTCTCGACCCACTATTGCAACTCGTCAAAGACACAGGCGCATTGGAGGGTGGCAAGCCACAACTCGCTGACGACCTCAGCGAGGAAGATCTCCTGTACGCTCTTCGACTCTACGTCGAAACCAATGGCGTTAGAATCCCCGCAGAACTCAACGGGTTGGGGTACAACAACCTCATCTATATCAGCTTGGTCCTCGCGAGCCTTGACCACCAGGCAGACCCGACCAGGCACGGGACTAACGCAAGCATCTTCCCCATCCTAAGTATCGAAGAGCCTGAAGCACATCTCCACCCTGCACTTCAGTACAAGTTACTGAAGCACATAGAGAAGCGAGTGCGCGAAACCAAGCGCAACCGCCAGGTCTTCATAACGACGCACTCTACGCACATTACCAGCGCATCTCCGCTCGACCAACTCATCGTATTCACAATTCCCGAAACAACGGGCACTCCAAGTGTCGCGTACCCAGGAAGGTGCTTCACGGACAACGACGACGGTAAATCCTCGAAAGCGTATGTAGAACGCTACCTGGATGCGACGAAGTCCAATCTCTTGTTTTCCAAAGGTGTCATACTCGTCGAAGGAATCGCCGAACAACTCCTTCTACCCGTCCTCGCTCAGTACATCGATTGCTCACTCGAAGAACATCACGTTGCACTCATTCCTGTCGGCGGCCTGACGTTCAAGCACTTTCTTCCACTCTTTGGGGCAGGACTCACCCCAGAACAGACACTGTACGCGCTCACGCGGCCCGTTTCTTGTCTAGTCGATGCTGATCCGACAAAGAAGCTAACCGATAGCAAGCAGAAATTTCAAAAATGTTACCCATACGAATTGAACGCAGACAGCACCTATACGTACAAGCCGCTGTCTGATGTGATCGGGAAGCTAACGACTCTAAGCGCGAAACGAGAGAATATCCTGCTCGTGAATGGTGCGATGACGCTCGAATATGACCTTGCATTTGACAACTACGCAGTCGCGCTCCTCGTTACAAGCGCATGCAATCACGCAGATCCTCTGCGCAAATTGATAGGCGATCCCACGGCAACGCCCAATGAACTAGAGGAAACCATCACTGCGGCTAGAATCGCCACGGAGCATCTCGGTGTGCAAGATCGAACGGCACACGTCGTTGCCACGTGCTACCTCGAGAGCGTCGATAGCGCGAAAGGCGAACACGCATTCGCACTTGCCAAGGCGCTAATAGAAGCCAAAGGAACAGCGGCAGCTCAAGGCTTCACAGTCCCGAGCGCAATTGCCAAAGCCATCAGGTGGGCCGGGAGGCAACCGGAACCCACAACTCTAAAAGCGCCGACGACTGCGGCATGAACGCGATCAGCTCAGACACGCTTTTGCTCAACACGGATCGGCACGTTCGTGTCAACGCTGGCCCCGGCGCTGGTAAAACATACTGGCTTGCAGAGCACACCAAGAATGTTGTCCGACGATCAAAGAAGATTCACCCGCTCGCAAGAATCGCTGTCATCTCCTACACAAACATCGCTGCCGATGAACTCCGGCAAAAACTCGGGAGTGATGCCGCCAAAGCGGAGATCGGAACGATTCATAACTTTCTTTACCGCATCGTCATCAAACCCTACCTGTACCTTATTCGGGATGGGAATGGACAGTCCATTGTAAACACGGCTCTTATGGACGGTCACGACGAACACCACGTGAATCACAAGAAGGTGGAAGCTTGGCTGACCTCTGTGAATTACAGGACCGCCCTGCGCGATAAAAAGCAAACCGACGTCATCAAAAGAATTCTTGCAACCGTCCGTTGGAAACAAGACGACGACCCCGCACACTGGACGCTCGAGGTCAATCCTCCTGCATGGCTTGACCGACAACTATGGCGCCCAATGAGCGCAAAGATCACCGCTGACAGCCTGCTCGTTTATAAGACGCTCTATTGGGCGGACGGCGTTTTGGATCACGATGACGTCCTATACTTCGCGAGCCGTATCTTTCGCGAGTACCCCCTTATCGTGTCATGCTTCAGCGCGCGCTATCCTTTTCTATTCATCGATGAATTCCAAGACACCGTCCCAGCACAAACCAACATCGTCCGACTCCTAGCAGAGCAGGGAACTACCGTCGTGATCATAGGAGACGCTGAACAGTCCATCTTCACATTCGCAGGCGCACACCCCGAGCACTTCTATAGCTTTACCCTCCCAGGCCTAGACGAATACACCATCGCAGATAACAGACGCAGCACGGATCGCATCGTTGCGTTACTCAATCACGTCAGAAGCGACAAGATTATTCAACGTGGAGTGCGCGCTACTGAAGGCGATCCAGTGATGCTGCTTATAGGAGGTCTGGCAGGTGCGGTACAACGCGCAAAAACACTCCTCCCTCACAAGGAATCGCTCCTGATCGTCGCGCGCAACGACAGCTTCGTCCAACAAGCACAAGCACTAAACTCAGCACGAACGACTGACCCCTGGGATGCCGTCGGCGATGCAGACGGCGACCGCAAGATATTCCTACACCAACTCCTCGCAGGCGTATTCCTCGCACGTAAACAGCGGTACGGCAGCGCCGTCGAAACCATCCTCCGTGGAATCAGGCACACCAACGGGAAGCTCAAAGATCCACTCCAAAGCCCAACACCACGATCTACGCAGCAGCGACGCGCTATTGCTATTACTCTCCTCGAAGCCCTAATCGGGCTAGGGCCAGCGTTCGACTCGATGTCACTTCGAGCAGCTTACGAGCACTGCCGCAAAACCCTCATGACACACTTTGCAGATCTTACGATCAAACAGATTAGATCAGGCAGGTTCCTCGATGTCTCCGAAAAACAATCATGTGACGCTCTCCTGCTGACCGTCAGCCTTTCGAACAGCGAAGAGATACGCGATGCCCGAACCATCCATCAAGCCAAAGGAACAGAACGACAAAATGTGTTGGTGTGTCTGAACGGCCGCGATGAAGCCGAGACCCAGGAACATCTCAACCATATCCTCCACCCACAAGCCACGAGTGACGAAGAACAACGCATTACGTATGTCGGCATCAGCCGGGCACGCGACCGGCTCTTCCTCGCAGCACCAATCCTCACTGCAGAACAAGAACTGCGCGCGCGGGAACTCGGGTTTGCAGTCTTACACCTCGAAACCCAGTAGGGCAACGGGGGTAGTCTACACAGCCCTCGATAGCTCTCTTGGTGTATCGCATTCAAGAAGCTGCCCTGCATGTCTCTCCCCGCATTTTCCCGAGGCTGGTAACATGCGGCAAAAGTGTTGCTTTTTTCACCGCCGTCTCTGCGTATTCACGTGCTGTAACGGTTAACTTGGTCCTCACAGGCGTGGCAGTGAGTTAAGGAGGACCCACCGCCCGCAACCGCGGTCGATGCTAACTTTTGTCCGTGTTGCACTTGTGCCTCAGCCGAAGCCGCGCGTAGGCTAAACCGGTGCGCCGCCCAGCCGCACGGCATTGTGCTTTGTGAGCTATTCGGCGAGGAGGATATGTATGCTCTTTGCCATCCGGTCGGCACGCCGCACCCTGCTTGCCGAACTAGCCCAGGCACTGGCGATTTCGGCGCACAAGTCCGGGAGTCCGATTGAGACGCATATCCTGTTCGACTCGACGGCCGGCTTCGGCCGGGTCTCGCTTCAGGCAACGAATTATGACGAATCCTATGCATCCACCTTCAACGCTCAAGTCGACGCGCCCGGCCGTGTTGCGTTACCGACCCGCAGACTACACGATTATGTGCGTCTGCTGCCAGACAGCGAGATAGCGATCTCGGCGTCGGAACCAAATGCGATCACCGTTCGAGCAGGATGCTCAAAGACGCTCTTCACCGGGATTGCGCCGAACGTGTTTCCACAGGCCAGTCCGGCTCGCGCGCCGATCTTCCACCTCGACTCCGACATCCTAGCCGCCGTGTTGCGACGCACCAAATTCGCAATCAGCCCTGAAGACAGCCGCTACGTGCTCAATTGCCTGCTGCTTGACCTGGGTCCAGAACACACTCGGATCGTAAGCACCGACGGCAATCGGCTCGCTCTGGTTGAGCTGTCCGGTGCTTCCGCGGAATCGCTGGCCATCCTCATCCCTCGCGGCGCCATCGACCCGCTTATCGCCTTGACCGGCGCCGCGGGGGACAACGAGATCGCGGTAGCTGTCGACGACAAGCGCATCTCCTTTACCGCCGGCGCCAGACTATTGTCGATTCGCAAGGTGACCGGCAACTTTCCAAATTACGAGGCTGTCTTGCCGACGGAGCAGGGAAGGGAAGTCAAAGTTGGTCGCCAACCCTTCCTGGATGCCATAGAGCACACAATGCAGTTCGCCGATTCTCGCAAGAGCGCAGTAAAGATACAGATCCGTGAGAACATCCTCGAGGTTTCGGCGGCGAGTTCCGAGTATGGTGAAGCCAGAGAGTGCATCGAGGTTGAGTTTAACGGCGAGCCCTTTACCGCCGCTTACAACGCATCGTTTCTCTGTGACTTTCTGAGAGCGACCGAAAGCTCGCCCAGGATACTATTCTCGTTCCGGGATCCCCAATCTGCGGTTGGAATCCGGCCAGGCGACGGCAGTGGTCCGTTCACGTACAGGTATGTCGTGATGCCTTGCACTCTTAGTTGAGGTGGCCGCTTGGCCCCTGTAATGGGCGGTGCAGCAATCTTGCGAACCAAAGGAACCCACAGAAGCGACTTGGCGTCCGGCTCAATACCAGCGTAAAGCGCCGAAGGATCGCCGGCTTTATGAAAACGTTTGCAGTTCGAAATACTGCTTCGGTCATCGTCGTTTCGAATTGAGCGCCTGATATTGTTGCTCGGTCAAACTGAGCCAGCAACTCCCGCGTCCCGTGTTGAGGCCGTGCTCCAGTGCCTGCTTGTCCTCCAGGAGCTGCGACCCGCACCGATCATGCATGGCACGAATCTTGCCTTCGTTGGCGAAGGTGAGCTTGAGTGGCAACACAGTTCGGCAATCCTTCTCCAGAAACGAAATATGCCATCCGCCCGGGCGCACCATGAAGTTCATCAGCACACGGTGGTGAGTCGCTCTGAAGTTGTCCACTCGCCAAGTATAGGCGAATATAAGACGAATATTGCAATTCGTTCCCTTTGAAGACTGGCGAGGGAGAGGGGCGATTGTTTTCAACGACGTGACAGACTTGAGGGGGCCTCCCCGAAGGGCGGCGATTCCTCGGCCCTTTGCTGCGAAACAGCGAGAAAGCAACAGAAAAGCAGGCAGGGCTCCATTTTTTGCTCTCCAACCGTTGCGTTTCGAAAGCGCACCTTCATACGCTCAAACACGATGAGTTGCGCATGCTCATCACCTTCCAAGTGTTGGTGGCGTCGTGTCCAGACAAAAAATTCCGTTCCGTATGCACCGCTCAGGCTGGCTTATCCCCGCCGTCTGTGCCTTCTTAGGTATCCGGATCTGCGGATTCGGCTGGCGCCTTGGTCTTCCGGCTGGGGCCTTGATGATGGGGAGCCTCCTGTTTCATGAGGCAGGGCACATGCTGGCCGCGACCGCCCTCGGTGTACCCGTGCGTGAGTTCGGGCTCCGCATGGGCGGCGCGTACACCCAGCGTGCGTCCGCTCGCTGCGGCCGGGATGAGGTTCTAATCTCCGCTGCCGGGCCCTTGTTCAACCTGAGCCTGGTACTGCCATTCCTGTTTTTGCCTCGGATCGGGGGGCAGATCGCACTGTGCAACCTTGTACTCGGCATCGTCAATCTCGTTCCGATCCCTTCGAGCGATGGACTACGCATTTTGCGTATGGTGGGCCTGAACTATACAAGGGCCAAAGAGCATGGGAATGTCTGATAAGAAGGATTATGTATACTAAGTGCCTTATTTTCAATTAGTTACAACTTTACATTTTATATCTCCTCTGCCCTCGGATCGGCCAGGAGGCGGCTCACAAGTCAGGGATCCTGCGTCTAGCCCTAGAACCTGCGCGCAGGACTTCGAGGCCAGGCCTGCCGGAGTGCCGGCCGCACACTCCGAGTAGACAACTCAGGAGGTGGCGCCCAGCTGCGCTATTGTCGTCAAGCGCTCAAGAATCATGGGTACTCTTCCGTCGTCCAAGACGTACCCAGGAAGCACGTCCAAGAAACGAGACTCGTTAAGCAGCAGGCTCGCCGCATCGGCAAGATACCGGCGAAGCTGCACTGGAGATCGACCGATCTCTTCGAGGACCGTTGGCCTGCCCTCTATGACGGCTATAAAGTCTTCCAGGTCGTGGCTCGCCTGGTAATCCATTTTGCCGCGGCCTCTGAATGCCTCGATCTTCGTGCTGAGGAAGAATGGCGCTGTAATCACGCGGATTGACTGACCCCCGGGAAGATCGATCGCTACGGCCGTCTCCAGAGCACCTTCGTACCAGGTGTTGGCGTATCCCAGAACTTCTTTCTTGATGGGCATCACGTCGAGCGTCAGTTCCCCATGGTGCCAGCGACAGGCGAGGGGCTCCTGCCCCATGTCCTCTGTGAAGTGTTCCCGGCGCAGCCGCTCGGAAAAGACGATGTAGTCAGCGTATGTGATGATCTCCGCGATTACATCCACATCCCGCGTGCCGCGGATTGGGGCGGCAGCATCGTCGGTGATCAGCAATCCCAAGGTCACCCCACCGATGAAGACTACTTCATTCAGCAATGGGCCGAGCTTTGTGGCGGCCTCCTGCAGCAAAGCGAAGTTGGGATCAGGCATTGAGAGCCTTTCCCAGCAGCTCGATGGCAAGCGCTCGCTCGCGGGTTCTTCCGCCACGTATGGCGTCGCACAAAGCTAAGAGTTCATAAAGCCTGCTATCGGCGAGGGCGGCTTTTGGCGCAGATTTGAAAAGAGGTGCGAACGAAAGTCCTCGAACCGTACCTTCCGGATACGGCCACACTGGCGGTGGTTCCCTATCATCCAGGAATTGTGAGTTCAATGGCTTCGTAGCGGTCGCAGTTGGAATTCCCCGCACCATTCCGCCTTTGACCGGGGGGAAAGCATATCTCATTCCATGAGCGAGGAATTCCAGCAACGCCGATCGATTGACCCTCTTTTCCATGTCGGACCAATAGAGAAGGCCCGAGTCTTTGCATCGATTCAGGGACTTTGAAATCTCCGCAGTGGAGAGAAATAGCTCGTCGGCGAGTTTTTTGGACAAAACGCGCGGTCCCTCCTGGAGGGAGAGCTTAAGCAGCACCGCTATGTCTTGACCAAGCATGAACAACAGTATTGTGTCAAATAAATTTACAATTTGCAAATCGGAAATCGTAAACAAAGGATGTAATGACGAGTTGTGGATTTGTTTTCTGCGGCTTACGACAGAATTGATGTAGATCGCGCAGCAAATGGATCTGCCGTCGTTTTTGTTGCCTGCCGACAAGCTCGGAGACCAACAGTTCAGCGTCTTCCAGGGTGGTGTCCAACTCACCTGTTATATGTAGTGAACAGAGACATTCTGAATTCGAGGATATGACCCATGGAGGGATTGCGCTTTAAAGGCCAGGACGACTACAGCGCAGTCGCGCGGCTACTCGATATCGCACGTAATCAGACCGGTGGCCAGGCGCGTCGCGTCGCGGATTTTCTCTTGGCATGGCACAACGCAGACGAGAACGGAAAATGGGACCCGCGAGATCTCTGGGGTGTCGATTCAGCGATCGCCGACGACATGCTGACTGTTCTGCACCTCATTCGAAAATCTCACAAGTATCCCGGAGATCTTGGATTCACCCCGGAGATCGAGGCAGTTTGGCGCTTTTGGAAGACATGAGCAACGAAGAGACGAGATGTGTTCTAAAGACCCGCACACTAAAGCCTTGCATTTGTGTTAATTGGCTCAGTTTTGGCGAATTCGGGCAACCGCCCAAAAGTATCCCCGTGTCGGATTGAGAGATTCTCTCGTTTTAGTTCGACATATTACAGGGCTCGAGAGCTATTCATGACCGTTTCTCTCTGTATTGCGAACTTGTCCCTACGTCACCGATTGGAATGCCCTGGCGAGTTCGACGACACCGATGGCATCCGTCCTGTCGTCGAGCGGAAATCGCTCGGTGCCTGGGTACACGTAGAATCGCTTCTGCGGGTTGAGATCGGAGCAGGCGGAATGGAAGCCGCGCTCGATCTTCGGAGCCATGGTGCGTTTGACTTCGATGGCCGACAGTTCTCCGCCAGGAAGCGTGAGAAGAAGGTCCACCTCGGTCCCGTTGGAAGTTCGATAGTAGTGTGCCTCGGTTCCGTCCGGCGCTGCGGTGATCAGAGTCTCAATAACAAAACTCTCCCAGGTTTGACCAACGACCGGATGACCGAGCAGAGCTTCCTTATCCCGAATGCCGAGCAGCGCATGCGCTATGCCGCTATCGCGCACGTAGACCTTGGGCGACTTGACGAGCCGTTTGCCAACATTCCGGTGCCAGGCCGGTAATCGCCGGACAAGCAGCAGGTCAACCAGAAGATCAAGATAACCGGCAACGGTTTTGCCATCGACGGCCAGACCGCGCGCCAGGGTGGCGGCATTCAGAATCTGAGCCTGATTGTGCGCCAGCATGGTCCAGAACCGCCGCAGCGTCTCAGCCGGTATGCGGGGTCCGAACTGCGAGATGTCGCGCTCCAGGTAGGTGCGGACAAAATTGCGCCGCCAGAGAAGACTGACATCGTCGGATTCCGCCAGAAAGCTGCGCGGAAATCCACCCCTGACCCAGAGCGTCTCAAGTGAGGCCGGATCGATCTCCAGGGCATCGAAGGGACCGAGTTCGAGATAGGAGATACGCCCGGCCAGGCTCTCGCCGGACTGCTTGAGCAGGTCCATGGCGGCTGACCCCAGCAGGAGAAAGCGCCCATTGGCTTTTCCGTGCCGCCGTCCCCGGTCGATAATGCCCCGCAGCTGCTGAAACAGCTCCGGCACGCGGTGAACTTCATCGAGGATGACCAATTCGTTTTCGTGGTCCGCGAGATACTTGCTGGGATTGGCGAGCTTGGCGCGGTCGTTCTCGTCTTCAAGATCCAGGTAGATCGAAGCAGTCTGCGCGCCAATCTCCAAAGCGAGAGTTGTCTTTCCAGCCTGACGCGGCCCCAACAGGACCACCGCCGGTGAGTGGCGAAGCAGTTCATTCAGATGAGGAGTGAGACGGCGGGAGATCATGTATGCAATTATAGATCAATAGTCCATAAATACAATGTTCATGGCGACCACGCGGTTTTCCCAACCCACATCCCAACCCACAACTCATGCTTTCTTGCACGACTTCCGCGTACTTTGGCAGTCCCCGTGGTGTTGTAAGTCGTTGAAAAACCAAATGTAGGCAGATTCTGAAGGCAGAAGTCTACAGTCGAGCTCTCTTGTGCTTTCCGCGAAGCCTTGGTTTCCGCATACCACCGGCTCATCCGGTTCGGCGGACCACCACTCCTCGCCAATCAAGGCCTGTGGCCACTCCATCGCAAATCACCCCGCCGTCTCGCGGCCAGGCCTTTCGGATTGGTGCATGTTGGGCAATGGACGCAGGCACCGGGTTTCGAGCACATTCCCTTCTTGAATAAACTAGCGGACACGCTGTTGGAGACGATACGCTATCTGGAATTAGACGCAGACTCCATGCCCGATTACGGTACCGGCTCGGCGGGTCGATCAATCACGCTGGGGCGACGGCGATGGTGATCGGGATCAAGTGGGGTGCCATCGGTGACCACGTCACGGCCGAGGCGGAGACGGCATGGTTGCCCGCTACACTAGTTGCTTAGAATCGATCTGTTTCACCGGGCCTCAATGGCGGCAGCGCTATGCCTCGCGTCTCGGCGTCGTAGCTATTGCTGGATCGGAAGGCTGGAACAACAGAAAAAGCTAATTTAACCGCAGCATAATAAGCTAAATATATCTCGACATAATAAGCTAAAAATGCTACAGCTTAATAAGCTAAGAACCACACACGTCGATCAGTAAATAAGAGGACGCTCATGACCACGCCGTCAGAAAAGCTCGCACAGTCCCTGGAGGCCCTGAGAAAACTCCAGACGACTGCAGGTGCCGCTGCGATCCGGTCGAAAGACCTGACGCGTACTCATCGAGAGCGCCTGCTCAAAAACGGCTTTCTTGAGGAAATCATAAAAGGCTGGTTCATTCCTAGCCGTCCCGGCGAAGTCCGAGGCGAGAGTACAGCATGGTATGCGTCATTCTGGCGCTTTTGCGCCGTCTACCTGGAGGAACGATTTGGCCGCGACTGGTGCCTGTCTCCCGAGCAATCTCTGTCCCTGCATAGCGGCAACTGGACCGTTCCCCGTCAGCTGGTCGTCAGATCTCCCAAGGCTCGCAATAAAGTCACGGCATTCCCTCATGGCACGTCGCTGCTCGACCTTCGCGCCGCATTGCCAGTGACGGTCGATCGCCAAGGAAAAGACGGCATGCGGGTCTTCTCGCTCGAATCAGCGCTAATCGCGTGCTCGCCCCAATTCTTCGCCCGCAACACAACGGATGTGCGCGCGACGCTGCCTATGATCCGTGACGCCTCCGGCCTTCTCGCAAGGCTGCTGGAAGGCGGACAGAGCACAGTCGCCGGCCGGCTGGCCGGCGTGTTTCGCAACAGCGGGCGCGACCGCATCGCGAATGATATCGCCGCGACAATGGTGGCGGCGGGCTACACCGTGCGCGAAATCGATCCCTTCGCGGACAAGCCCGCCTTTGCACTGTCTGGCCGCGAACTATCGCCCTACGTCAACCGCATAAAGCTGTTGTGGCAGAAAATGCGCAAGCCGATCATCGAGATTTTCCCGGAAGCGCCGGGACTGCCAGGCGATGTCTACGCCTACATGAAGAGCGTCGCGGACGCATATGTCACCGACGCTTATCACTCCTTGTCCATCGAGGGCTACCGCGTCACGCCCGATCTGATCGAACGGATTCGAAGCGGCACCTGGAATCCAGAAACGAATGAACAAGATCGTGAACAGAAAAACGCGATGGCGGCGCGCGGCTATTGGCAGGCCTATCAGGCGGTGGAGCGCAGTATCGGCAGGATCCTGCGGAACGAAAATCCCGGTCTCGTCGCCGACGAGGATCACGGTATCTGGTATCGGGAGATGTTCGGTCCGAGCGTAACGGCCGGCATCTTGAAACCGGCCGACCTCTCGGGCTACCGCAACGGCCAGGTCTACATCCGCCGATCCATGCATGTTCCTCTCAACTGCGAGGCGGTGCGCGATGCCATGCCCGCGCTGTTTGACTTGCTGCGCGAAGAAACCGAGCCGTCAGTGAGGGTGGTGCTCGGGCATTTCATCTTCGTCTATATCCATCCCTACATGGACGGTAACGGACGCATGGGGCGCTTCCTGCTGAATTCGATGCTGGCATCGGGCGGTTATCCGTGGACCGTTGTACCAGTGGAAAGCCGCCAGACCTACATGGACGCCCTCGAAAGCGCTAGCGTTCGGGAGGAGATTGCGCCGTTTGCGGCCTTTTTGGCGAGCCTTGTCAGGAAGGGGCTGGAGGGTGAGCCGCTGCCGGCACTGCCGAAAATGGGCTGAACAAATGCTTTGGCTCCGCCAAGAGACGTCCTTGGTTGAGCGCGAGTTGAATGCATATAGCGTTATGATTGCCTGGAATGCTGAAGATTGAAAGAGTGAAATGGCACGGCAAGTGCCCGCGTCATCCCATGTTTGATCCGGAAGCCGACGGGGTCGGCGCCATCAAGGGTGGCTGTCCTCAATGTCAGGAGTTGCTGGTCATTTTTGAGAGCCACCGACACACATTGCAGTTGATGCGCGCCTTTGCGCCGACCCTGACCCAGCGTACAGGGCCATCAGATTCCGGCCCTGAGCGCCAGCAGGATCTGTTTGCTTCCCTTCCCTCCCCAGAGATCCGCCAAGCCTGACTATCTGGCCCCGTTCATCTCTCGGCAAAGCGCACCATTTTGTCGACCGCTCTCCCTTCGACCGTCACATCGACATCCCGCGTGCCGCGGATTGGGGCGGTAGCATCGTCGGTGATCAGCAATCCCAAGGTCACCCCACCGAAGAAGACTACTTCATTCAGCAATGGGCCGAGCTTTGTGGCGGCCTCCTGCAGCAACGCAAAGTTGGGATCAGGCATTGAGAGCCTTTCCCATTAGCTCGATGGCAAGCACTCGCTCGCGGGTCCTCCGCCGCGTTGAGGCCATAATTTGTTTTTCATTCTCCAGGCGTTTTTTTGATCGACTACATCTTCCACCTCGGGTTTCTCTGCGCTACGGTGGCCCAAGAAGCACACAACCAGCCCCGACAAACATTCGGGGTGGCGAAGTGCCAAGTTGGCCACGGCCGCGACTGCCTCAACAACAGAGGCGGCTTAAAGCCGCAGCTTTGGATTTGTTGAAAGGAACCCCGTCAAATGCGAAAGCCATCACCTTTCGTGTTCATCTTTCCGCTTTTTCTATCGTTCATACTGCTGCGCGGCCAAGCACAGGGCCAGTCCTGCCCGATCACCATCAAGAGCGTGGAGCCTCGAGCGGTTGTTGTCTCCGCGCCGGCCAATTCCGTTCCCCCCTACCTGAAGATCATCTTCCACAACGACTCCGCGATGACCATCAACCGGGTCGTATTCGAGGTGCATTTCTCCGGCGCCTTCGGTGAGTTCACCGCAACACACGCGGTCCCCGCCGCGGCGGGTGATTTGAGTGTCTGGTCAGATGCCGCATTCGTCCGGGAGTATGGCGACGCCCTGGACCTTGAAGTGCGCGCCGAAAAGATCGTCTTCTTCAATGGCACAACCTGGCTCGACGACGGCAGCCATACCTGCTCAAAGTTGTTTTCAGCGGCAGCTGCATATCCACATGTACCGAGCCAAACGGTCGTAGTTTCAGGGAATTCTCTGGCCGCGATTCCTGCGTTTACCGTCAAGGGGCAGCAGGTAGCTTACGGAGCCCCTTCGGACCAGGGACGCGAAACAGCCGATCATACCGGCAAAGCGCCCTCCACTCTTCTCGTTCCGGCTGCGGGTAATGCGCCGATCGCTGATGAGGCCGGAGCCCCTATCCAGCCGGCAGTCTTCACGAACATCCATTCTGGGCCGCCACTGACTGTCGAGAATGAGTCGTTGGATATTGAGCTTCCCTGGAGTCCGTTTCAGCCGCGCCTGCTTCCCTTAAGAGGGGTTCTAATTTGTCCTGTCGTTGCGGAGTATCTCGATATCGGCGGGGAGGGACGGATTTACTCTGCCATACTCAACCAGAGTGACCAGACGGTCAACAGCGTGCAGGTCACGGTCCTCTCGGGTGAATCCCGGCAGACAATCAAAGACGGCGCAAAGCTACTCCCGGGCGCACGGAGCAAGAAAGCTTGGCAAACCCAGCCAGCATTGTCCGGGGATGCGGATACTTCCTTGCAGGTGGAGAAGGTTGTTTTCTCCGATGGCAAGAGCTGGTCCAACGCCAGCAGTAGTTTGTGCATAGTCAGTTCGAACCGCCAGACGGCAGCCGACCGCACTTCCATCGCCGCAACTCCAACTCCGGCCGCCCAACAGCCAAGCTCTGCGCTTCCGTTGATCGTAAGAGGGGCCAACGCCCCCCAGACCCCGGCAGTCGGCGCAACCGCACAGCCATCCATTCAGCACGCCGCCACAACGGCGGTTCCGGGTCCGGGTGCAACATCACCTGCCACCGCGCAGGACAGTTCGGTGAATGAGGAGGCAACTCCGGACTCAATGCGTCGGTATGCTCCCCTCATAGCGGAGAAGAAGGCCAGCATCTGCACCGTCACGACAACGCCCCCAGGCGCCACGGTCTCCCTCGACGGCAAGCGTCTTGGCGAGTCCCCATTGGTGTTTGTAATGTTGCGCAA
>Ga0302194_10000346_pt1 | contig 30848 bp, 24 predicted proteins | sample II_Bog_N1_1_FD_200227 | JGI IMG/M metagenome (GOLD analysis project Ga0302194, IMG submission 200227) | Peat permafrost microbial communities from Stordalen Mire near Abisko, Sweden - II_Bog_N1_1 | ecosystem: Environmental > Terrestrial > Soil > Wetlands > Peat | place: Sweden: Abisko...
ATCGCGTGGGGCTGACGGGCTGGAGTTATGGCGGGTTCATGAGCATGTTTGCGGTGACGCAGACGCAGCGATTCAAAGCGGCGGTAGCGGGCGCGGGCATCTCGGACTGGAAGAGCTATTACGGCGAAAACTCGATTGACCAGTGGATGATTCCGTACTTTGGCGCTTCGGTTTACGACGACCCGGCAGTGTATGCGAAGAGCTCGGCGATCGACTTTATCAAGCAGGCACATACGCCGACGCTGGTGGTGGTGGGCGATCGGGATGGCGAGTGTCCTGCGCCGCAGTCGTATGAGTTCTGGCATGCTCTGCGGGATGAGAATGTGCCGACGCAGTTGGTTGTCTACGCGAACGAAGGGCATGGGTTTTCGGACCCGGCGCATCGGCGGGACGTGATGGACCGGGCGGTGAGTTGGTTTGCGAAATACATGCCGGCGGGGAAGTAGGTCTCGGCTTCGAAACACGTTGGGATACGCACGAAAGCCAAAAATGGGTTCTGCGATTCGCTGAGCGGTAGAGATCGTCATTTGGCCTCATCTATAAGTCCATAAAACGATTATGGACTTATAGATGAGGCCAAATGTGTTTGACACAGCGCTCGCTGCAAGACATAATTGGACTCATATGTGAAGCCATAAGTTCATTATGGACTTATGGATGAGGCCAAGGTGAAGTATGGCGAATGCCCCGCAGCGCACCTATTCGCGTCAGAATCTGGAAGCCCTGGAATTGCTTGCCCAGACGATTCGCGCTGGAAGGATTGATCAGAAGATCACTACACGCGAGATGGCTGCGCGGGCGGGCATTTCGAGGTCGCTTCTGCAACGCATTGAGGAAGGCGATCCGAGCTGCGCGATTGGGTCGGTCTTCGAGGTCGCCGTCATCGCGGGAGTCTCCCTTTTTGAAGCCGATCCGGACCGGCTAGCGACACATCGCGCGGCGGTGAGGGGAAAGCTAAGCCTTCTGCCCCAGCGTGCTCGCAAGCCGAGGAGGGTCATCAAGGATGACTTCTAAGGACGATTACAAAGAGGCATACGTATGGATCTGGATGCCGGGTGAGACGCATCCGGTGGTCGCCGGCATCTTGCAGCGCGTGGGAACCCGGCTGCTGTTCAACTATGGCCGGAGCTATCTTGCGCGCGAAAATGCGATTTCAATTTACGAGCCGGAGCTTCCGCTCCAGTCAGGTGAAATTCCGCTTGCAGAAGGTCTCTCGATGCCCGGATCGATTCGGGATGCATCCCCTGATGCGTGGGGGCGGCGCGTCGTCATCAATCGCAAGCTCAGTGGCAAGTCTGGCTTAGGGAGTGAAGAGGCCGCGACCCATGACCTGGGAGAGCTGACCTACCTGTTGGAATCGGGGTCGGACAGGGCAGGAGCTTTGGATTTTCAAACTTCGGCCTCGAAGTATGTGCCGCGCGGAATGGGGCAGGCCTCGCTGGATGACTTGCTCCGTTCTGCGGAGCAGGTGGAGAAAGGAGTTCCACTCTCTCCGGAGCTGGACAAGGCTCTTCAGCATGGGACTTCTCTGGGAGGGGCAAGACCCAAGGCGCTGCTCACATCGGACGACAAGAAGTGGATTGCGAAGTTTTCAATGAGCACAGATATCTACAACGTGGTGAAGGCGGAATATGTCGCGATGCGGCTGGCAGACCTGACGGGGCTGAATGTGTCCCCGGTGCGGATGGAAACGGCACTGGGCAAGGATGCGTTGCTGGTGGAGCGTTTTGACCGTGAGCGTGTGAAGGGCGGATGGGGGAGAAAGGCGTTTGTCTCGGCGCTCACGATGTTCGAACTTGACGAGATGATGGCCAGGCACGCGAGTTACGAGTTGCTGGCGGAGACGATTCGGCTACGTTTTCAAAATCCTCGGGAAGAGCTCCGCGAACTGTTCGGGAGGCTGACCTTTAACGTTCTGTGCGGAAACACCGATGATCATGCACGCAACCATGCTGCCTTCTGGGATGGAAAGAATCTGCATCTCACGCCTGCCTATGACGTGTGCCCACAATCTCGAATGGGAGAAGAAGCCGGCCAGGGAATGCGGATTGTCGGGAATAACAACAGAAGCCAGTTGGCGCTATGTCTCGAGGCGGCGCCGCAGTTTCTTCTTTCAGAGCAAGAAGCGAGAGCTATTATTCTGCGGCAGGTGAAGGCGATTCGAGGGAACTGGGAAGGCGTTTGCGATGAGGCAAAACTGACGGCGATGGACCGCGCGCTTCTGTACGGCCGGCAGTTTCTAAATCCATTCGCATTTTATGATGCGCCTCAGGAAATTCGTTCGGCCCGTGAGCGCTGAGAGTCTGGGGAATGCCTTCTGCAATTCAGCCAGCTGTTTCTTTAGCCTGCGAAAGTTCCTGGGAAAGAGGGAGATCTGCCTCGGCTGCTCCCAGGTGCAAAACCGCCTCGCGCTTGGCGAGATACGATTTGAGCATTCGGAATTGAATGTGGCGGGATATTACTCCCTGCCATAGGGCCGCAATGAATTCGTGGTCTTCAACGATCTTCTCGGCACTGTTACGGGGGATGAGGCCGGTGCTATTTTCGGCGGCGTCCACGAGCAACTGCAGGAATTCGTTTGCCTTTTCATAGGCGTTCGCGTCGATCCTGGCATTTCGCATTGTTTCCAGCAGAGCGTTTCGAATGACAGCCCCCCATGGAAGGCGATCTATCGAAAACAGCACATAGAGAAACGAGGACGGACCATTTTGCGAAGAAAGCAATCTCAGACTTTCAGGGCGGCCAATAAACGTGGCGAATGCCTGCTCGACTTTCGGAAGCAGGAGGTTGACGCACTCGTTTCGAACATCCTTTTCCAGTTCCGCGGTCCGCGCATCTTCCGATAGATGAGCCGACGGCTCCCAGGGCTTGAGAGTGTCAAGGGTTGCAGGAGCCTGGGCGCTCGAGGTGCGGTCCAACAAGGAATAGACAAGGGTTCGCTCGGCATTTCGCAGTTCGCCATCGGCCGGATTCACTCGAAATGCGATCCAATACAACGACTTCTCGAAGAGTTTGCTGAATCTTTCCGGGGTAAGCATTTCGGGAAGACTGAGGAATTGCTCGGTTATGGCCAGTAAGGACGTTGCTTGCTCACAGTATTTTGAATTCTCTTCGACAGTGGGTGCTTCCGCTGCCTTGGAAGCCGCTTCGTGCTTGGCATTCAGGAGAGTCTCAAAGAGGTCCACCTCGATGTCCGCCGAGTCGATCCAGTTTGTGGCGGACTGTTTGGCGATCCATCCCGAGATTGTTTCAGCAGAGGGAGTCTCCTTCCATTCCGCCAACAACTCATTGAATTCCTTCCAGGTGATCGCTTCCGGTCGCAGAGCGAACTTGAAGTTGTACAGTAGATGGAATCCTCCGAGCATCCGCGTAGCGCCAATCAATTCGACTAGCCGTGTGGCCTGCTTTTCGCCGATCCCCCCGACCTCTTGAATGAGCTGCTTGATATCGGCGTTCTCGGCGGATTGGTTATCCTCGCTTTTCCTTCTGCGCTCCGCCTGCCGGGACTTGTAGCCACTGCCTATGAGGGAATCGAAGGCGCTGCCGTCGAGAAGGCGCATAAAGAAGGGATAGGATTCCTGGCGAATCATCTCGGCCAGCCAGATCTCAACCCAATTCAGCTCACCGGCACCGTGCCGTTGAAGTTGCGGCTTTAAAGACACCAGACCACGGACAAGTCTCTTCAGCCTGCGGGGATTATCCGGTAGCAGGTGTTCAATCGGGCTTATTGAGTCCTGCGGAACAAACCTGGCGTACCGGTTGAGCATGTTTATCAGCAAGAGGCGTTTCGCGGTCTTTGAAATCGGGGGCAGGTAGTAGTGAAAGTCCAGAATCTTGTCGAGGAAGCTATCCCCATCTCCCCATGCTTTGTTGGCAGTAACAAGACCATCGGCCACAATCGCATTGTCGAAGGCCAACACAAAAGTAAATCCCGGCAGGTCGAGAATTTCTCGCAGAGACAGCAGGAGTTTGGGCAGTAGTTCCGGGGTGGCGCGATCCAGGTCGTCGATGAAGACGACTACCCGCTTGTTTCCGAGTTTCTGGCGGATATTCCGGACCTGTGCACCGTCGGGCTTGAGCCATTTGCCAACCAGGTCCAGCGCGCTTTTATAGACTTTGTCTTTACCCACGATTTCTGCCGCGCCTTGCGCCCCATCTTGTAATGTCGTCGATCCGGCCTTTCCCTGAAGTTTCCGCGTCATTCCTTTCCAGCCGGATTCCGCCTCGAACTTGTCTTTCCCCGGGGATTCCACCTCCAGTTTCTCTTTCCACGGAGAATCCACTTCCAGCTTCTCCGCCTGGAGTGCTGCCAGAAGGGCGCTTCCAAACTCTTCCCAAAGCTCCTCAAGTTCCTGAACTGCCCAGGGGGTGAAGTAGAAAACCAGATTGCCTTCCGGCTTCAACATCTCTTCAAGGAAGTTGAGAACCGTGCTTTTCCCTTCTCCCCATTTGCCAAACACCCCAATGCGCGCAGACCAGTCGGAGGGGGTTGAACGAATCACTTCCGCGATCTCGGCGGCGAAACGCCACCTGCCTAAATCGTCATCTTCTTTGAGTCGTTGCGCTGAGTCGTATCCGGACATATCTCGAATCACCTTAAACTACTTCTGATAAGACAGTAACGAGCTTGGCCTCAATCATCCATCAATATTTTGTTTTGAGCCGCACTTGTCACGGTTGGAGTCGCAAATGCACAAACCAGATCTGTGCGGATGAACGCCTGGGTGGCTGGGAGTGGATCTCGATTCGCCGGATCTTGCTCGCCATCTTTCTCCGGAGCAGTCTATTTATTGATAGCAAGACACAAGTGGCAGCAGGACAACGGCAGGCCGGTTTTCGGGAGGCCCAGCCCGTCCTGATACACTTTTCATTGGAGTGTTCAGAGCGTGTTTCGCCGGTCGGCTATGTGGAAGCGTGTAGCGCCGGAGGCGGTCGTTTTGATTGGATTCCAGCGGCTGCGGGCTGGCCTTGGGCAGTTTGGCGAGCCGCTATAGTGGGTTTTCAGAGAGATTGTGGTCGAAGGATCGACGGCCAATTGGGTCGTTCCAGCGGTCGAATTCCCTGAGGATCCTATAACCCATTTTTTACGGATTCGGAGAGACCGTTCCGCGGTTCGAAGAGGCGGGGCGGGGAGGATTCATGCGGCGGTTTTTGACGCTTGTTTGTTTGTTGTGCCTGGCCATACCAGCCGGGATATCGATCTCCGGTTGCACTCGCAACCCGGCTGCGAAATATTGCCCCGCCACCTCGGGATACGGCCAACTGATCACCGCTGTGGCTTCGATCTCGATGACGCCTGCGACTGGTGGCATCTCTCTTGCATTTGGACAGACGCAGCAGGCTTCCGCTCCCTCTCCCAAGACCTGCCTGGGCACCCCGGCTGGTGTAAGCGTATTTACCTACGGCACCACGAATAACCAATTGGTTGATATCTCGCCAACTGGCAATATATGCGCAGGAACCTGGAACCGGAACACTGGCGGCGGTATCGCCAACTACACCATCTGCAGCAAACCGAATCCACTTCCTGACACAGGGACGCTGCCATACGGCTCGGCATACATCAGCGCATCGGCAGACAGCGTCAGCTCAAACCCAGTGGAGGTATTCGTCCACGCCCAGGTAACATCGGTAACGCTGGTCGGTCCGCAGTCGTGCGTCTCGCAGGCAGCGCCTCCGGTTCAGCTGGATGCGCAGGCGTGCTTTGCGGGCAGCAACAATACCCAGCAACTGCTTTGCGCACCGCCCGGGGTGACCAACTATGCCTGCCCGCTGCCTCCGGGTGTGACTTCGGTTCCGGATTGCTCATCGGCGATTGGAACGCTCAGCTACCAGGTGGCCACCTCATCGATTGCCTCGATCAACAGCGAGACCAACCAGATTACCGCAGAGTTGCCGGGCACGACGATTATCACCGCTAATATTGCGGGATCGGGCTCCTCGGCAGGTTACTTTACCACCTGTCCGCCGGCCGAAATCAATGTGGCCCTGGCGAACGGTTCCACAGCCGGCAGTGTGACACAGGGCGTGACGCAGAACCTGACCACGACGGTGATTGATACTAACGGCAATCCGATCACCGGCCTTTCGCTGGCTTATCAGTCTACCGATCCTATCGACATAACCGCAGGGAACTCGGGAGCCATCACAACCAATTTTCCGGGAGTTGCTTCCATTACCGCGATCTGCCAACCGTCGGTATGCAATCCGGCTCCGATCAATAAAATCGGCTTGTATGGGACGGGGCTGCCCGTTTCCTCGAATCCAGTGACCATTACGGTGCCAGGCACAGCCAGCGATTATGTCTGGTTTGGTGCGCCGGGCCAATCGCAGTACTTCACTCCAATTGAACTGCTTACCGGGACTCCGAGTTCCTCGGTACGGCTGCCCTATGTTCCGAATTCGATGGTGATGGACCGGCTCGGAACTGATCTGTACTTTGGATCAAGCCACGAGTTGATGATATACGCCACGAACTCGAACTCGATCACCAAGCAGGACACGAGCGCGCCTGGAGTGGTGCTGACAGTGTCGCCCAACAACAATCTTCTGCTCATCAACGACCAGGTGCGGCAGCTCTTTTACGTTTACAGCCCGACTGGGGGTGTTTCTTCAACCTTTGGGGGAATGGGCACTGCGGCCCAGTGGACACCTGATTCGCAGACTCTTTACGTGACGGACAGCGCTGCGGCGGGCCCCGGGCACTCGGACAAGCTGTATGTTTACAACTTCAATACAGGGTGGACTACGACGGACCTGACCCCGACCGGTGGATCGACGAACCTGGCGATTACCATCCCCGGAGTTGGCGCGTACCTCAGCGGGAATCCGACCGTCGCACACACCTGGTGCCCGGCCGGCAACGTCGGTGACTATGCAAGTATGCAGTTCTATCCCCAGGGCGACCTGGTGAATACGCAGACGGACGCACTTGCCGCTACGACGGATGGAAAGCACATACTGGGCGCGGCAGTGTTTGGCGGTGGCGCGACGCTATCCGACATTGGAATCACAATTCCGACGACGACGTCCGCCAGCGGTGCTTCGGCTCCGATTCCGTGCCCCGAATCATCGACCGGTGTGCTTTCGCCGCTCATGATCTCGCACACGCTGAATCAGCTGCCTCTTGCCAAGGTGAACGCGACGGCGATCAACCAGGTTGTCGCGGCCCCGGCGTCGGGTCTTGCATTTGTTACGTACGACGGCTCAACAACTGGCGCTTCACTGCCGTATTACCAGCCCGGTTCCAACGGAGCTGCAGGGACTGTGGGCTATGTGACGCTCACGGGCGCGACAGCCATTACCGCACCCGTCGCAGGCGCCTTCAGCCCGGATGGCACTTACTTCTTTGTCTCAACGGCGGGCGACAACCTAGTGCACTACATCACCATTCCGAACAAAATTACCACATCGGCTGTGCCAGTTGACTCGCAACAGATTGCTCCTAATCTGCCCGCCTGCACACCTGGCGCCGACCCCGACTGCATCTTCACCAATGGCACCGCGCCGGCCTCCGGCATTGTTCCGGCAACCGTTGTTGTGGTCAAGCCGCGCTCGACCACCTAACTGCTTTGATCACTCAAACGAAGCTCGTGAGAGGCCGGCATTCCGCCGGCCTTTCTGTTGAGCGGTTTGAACAGTCAGCAATCTTCAGGGCGGAAATCATCGCGGTTCGATTCGATCCGGGGTGCGCGACCATGCCAACTCAGCACGATAGAATCAAACCATGATCAAGGGGATTTCCTTTCTTCGTCCGGCTGGCAGCCAGGCGGTCTATGACCGGCTGTCGAGCTTCTTTGCTGCGCTGGGGTTTGCGTCCGGCGCCGGATGGAAAGAGGAAACCAGTCGCGGCGCATCGTTTCTGGCTCCGTTGGGAAATCTTGAATTTGTCGACGGCGATTTTCCCGCTACGGCGGATGTGTTGGTGGAAGTGACCGCACTGGATGCCGTGTACCAGGCTGCGGCGGCATGGCTTCGTGGCGAAGGCGTCGATCCGGCTGAGCGCCTGTCACCCATTTCGGAGACGCACTGGAAATCGAGCTTGTTCACTGTTGAACCTGAGCCTGGTTTTGCTTTCTCTTTCTGGGCATGGTCTGATCCGCTGCGCGGAAAGGCGATTGCGGTGGAAGGCGACCTATCTGCCAGGGGAATGCGTTTTGCGATTGTGGTGGCGCGCTGGAACGCGGTGATTACGGAGCGCCTGCTGGAAGGGGCTCTGGATGCGCTGCTGCGCAGTGGCGCAACTCGGTCGGACATTGAGGTGGTGCGTGTCCCCGGTGCATGGGAGATTCCCGCAGCGGCCCGGACGATTGCCAACATTGGTAAAGTCGACGCGATTGTCACGCTTGGCTGCCTGCTGCGCGGCGAGACCGCCCATTACGAAGCGATTTATAACGAGGTTGCGCGCGGCATTGGCCAATCGCAACAGGAGACGGGCATTCCGCACAGCTTTGGCGTACTTACCTGTGAAACCTTGGAGCAGGCACTGAATCGCGCCGGCATCAAGGCGGGAAACAAGGGATTTGAGGCAGCTGTTGCGGCCATAGAGATGGTCAGCCTTGGGCGCAAATTGGTTCATGCCGGCGATCCAGATGGCGGCCGCGCTTGAGCGCCGGGACGCGCCGTAAATCGCGCGAGCTGGCCATGCAGATGCTGTTTCAGGCGGATATCGGCAAGCAGACGCCTGACCAGGTGCGCGCCACGTTCTGGAAAGCTGGCGATGAAGTGGAACCCGAAGTCAAAGGCTTCGCTGAGGATCTTTTCCGCGTGGCCGTTGAGCGGCAGGAACAGATTGACGAGCTTCTGGTGCTGAACTCCAAGCACTGGCGGCTGGAACGCATGCCTGCGGTCGATCGCAATTTGCTGCGCATGGCGGTGGGTGAAATGCTGGGTTTCAAGGGCACGCCGTTTCCCATTGTCATCAATGAAGCTCTGGAGATCGGCCGGCGCTATTCAGCTCCTGAGTCGATCAACTTCCTCAATGGCATGCTGGACGCTATCGCTCACAGCCTTATCCCCAAGTAGGAATGGTGCCGGTTGGCTTCTCGCTATGCGAGTGACCTGCCGATGTTCTTCGCGCGCTCCAGATCTTTATCCAGGAGCCGGCAATCCAGACGCCACCCGTAGCGGCCCAACCAAAGCGTCGATACCGGCTTGGCTCCCAGCATCATCGCGGTGCGACGCAGTGTGCGCCTTACATCCGTAAACAGTGGGATGAAGAAGCCCGGCATTCCGGAAGAAGCTACCAGCACGGCTTTACGAGTGGGTTCCTGGCGGATTTGCGGCAACGGCTGACCCCACGGCCAGTAGTAGAACCCGGTGAGCCGCTCCATGAATTTGCGAAAGACGGCGGTGACGCCACCGTAGCTTATGGAACTGGCCAGCACGACCGAATCGGCGGACTCCACTTCGCGCAGGATGGATTCAAGGTCGTCCAACTGGGGGCATTTGCCGCGCTCCGGACCGGGCGCCTGGGCACACTTGCGGCAATGGTTGCAGTAACCGAGATTGCTCTCCGACAGCCTGATCAGGTTCGTGGTTGCGCCCAATTCCTTTGCACCCTCCAGAACCGCTTCAACCGCTGCGATTGCGATTCCGGCCTTGCGATAGGAGCCGACGATCCCAACAACCTTGCTCATGGATATCCCTTTCAATCCAAGCGGAGTCTACTGGGGCGTCGCTCTGGAAGCTGTGACACTCCTCACATGTTGGGGGTCAGGAGGTAGGGAATGTCGTGATTTAGAACACAATTTGCTGCTTTTCCGAAGAGCGTGGGACATGGCAATCAGTTGCCGGCCAACACCGTTGTGCTTCCTCCCAATCGCGACGCTGCTGTTGGCGTTTCCAGGCTCTCTCGAATGGCTGCCGGAAGAAGGCGATCTGGAAAGCGGTGCATGTAGAACTCAATGCTTGCGAAGAACTCGGGACCGGTGGGGCTGCTCTCCTGGGTCTCTGGCGTATAGACCTTCACGATGGAGGGATCGGCTACCGCTGCGCCGAGAAAGGTTATGGCGTCGGCGATGGTTTTTCCTGTGGGCGACTTGTAGCTGGAGAGTGGAATGTGCTGCCGCTCGGCAAATTCGGCAATGGGGATGAGCGGCTCGACGGCAAAGGCCTGGTAGTGAATGGCGAGCTCGTGACGCGCCATCTCAAGGGGCAGTGCGCCCCGCTGATCAATCTCATTCACGCCGTCGAAGTAGGCCTGGACGCCGAAGCCGAAGAGCTCGTCATCGTTTGAGATGACGCCAGTTGCAATTGCGGCAAGACCCTTCCAGTAGTGATGGTTGTTCTTCTCCTGCGCGGTTTTGGGAAATCCGATCATGTGATGGGCGACCTTGTTCATCCACGCCACATCGCGAGCGGTGATGGTGGGATCGAGCGCCTCGTCGTTCAGTAGGACGGACTCCGAGATTGCAAGTGCGGACAGGGTCCACTCTACCTGGTACCACGATTGCGAGTTCGCTTGGGCGTCGTAATTGAGTAGCGCTTTGGCCTGCGCCCACTGGTCAATCTGGGCTTGTGCGCATGCGGCCTCTGCGTGGTCCCCGGTGGCAAGGAATTGGTTCATACCCATGGTCACGCGCTTTTCAAACTGGGAGTAGATGCGTGTCGCCTCGCGTTCGGCGGGATTGGTGGGCCCATGTGAGCCGTTCAAATAATGGTGAGGAATGTCCATGAGTCCTGTCGGAGCATCAACGGGCGCGAGCTTGCCGCATTTTTCAAGCTTGGCCAGGGCGGCGAGGACCCGCGGGCTCCTGGTGTGCTGCAGCTCTTTGCGGCGGGCTGCGACGTCGATCAAGGAAGCGTGCGTGTCGATGGTCATCTTCTTCGGCGCGCTGGAGACGCCAGCTTGAGCGGCCACCAATACGAGGAGGCAGAGGATTTGAATGGTGTTTCGCATCGATAATCTCCCCAGCTTATTCACTATCAAAAGCAAGCCTCGCCGGGCTTTGCGAGTTTGCCGTCGATTCGTTCGCGTCCATCCTGCCGCAGAACCTCGCCGGACGCGAGAACTAACCTGCCTGCCCTGCTCAGCAATGGATCGATGGCAAAGTCTGCGCCTACCTGGGAGCCGTCTGCCGATTGCGCGCAATACCAATCTTGTGCGGTGGGCTGTCCGTTGCGATACCAGCGGTGGCAGGCGATTGCGTCCCCGTCGGGCCCGCATTGATACCAGAGATACAGCGGCTGAAATTCGCCGCGGCCGGGACCTGCGATGGCGAAGGCTGCGGACGGTATCTTCGTGCGCGGCCTGGAGTGCGCTGCCAGCGCGATTATCGGCCGGTGAACCTCGCGGATGCATCCGTTGTCTTTGAAGTCCTCAAAGAGCGACCCGCGGCGGAGCTTGATGGCGCCTCGGTCTGCCGGCGTGACCCACACCCATCGTCCGCTGGGCTGGATGGGAAGCAGCTTGCCGGCGAGGTCCTCCATGCTCTCGAACTTGTTCTCGTGGAGGTAGCTTTTTCCCTCCGCGACGAGGAACTGGTTGCCCGCTTTGAAGCAGAAGGCACGAGCTGGTTCAGCAGTCGCTGAGCAGCCGTCCCGGCAAGGAGTGTAGGAGGCCGTCTCGACGAGCGTTGCGGTTACGGTGTTTTTGGCCTGCCGTTTCAATGGGAAGATCGGGGCGGCCGTTGCAGCTTGAATTGTCAGGAGAATGACGAGCAAGGCTACAGCGGCCCTCAGTTGATTTGATGTGCGGCCCGGTTTTAGCTCGAGGGAAAACGGAGCAATTGCCATGCGGATAAAGGTACAACCCGCCGGCAAGGACAGCCAAACGAGCTGATAAAAGGGCCTGCGCTTTGGTCGAGGTGTTAAAGGAGCATCCCTCAGGGGTTAAAGCCCGCTTTGATTCCATTGCCTTTATGCCGGGGATAAATCCCCGGCCTACCGCCCGAAGGAGTTTTTCAGCAGCCTGTAAAGCCCGATGTTGATTTTCCTTTCCTGATTGGCTTTTGGCACGACTGAAGTGGTGCGCCTTCACACAGGGACAGAGGGGTGTTTCAGCAGGCTGTGAAGTGGTGCGCCTTCACACAGGGACAGAGGGGTGTTTCAGCAGGCTGTGAAGTCGTGCGCCTTCACACAGGGACAGAGGGAGTGTTTCAGCAGGCTGTGAGGTTGTGCGCCTTCGCATATCTACGAACTGTTATCCTTGCAGGGTGATGCAGCGCTTTCAAGTCCGCGGAATTCTGTGCCTTGCCCTGCTTCTTCCGGTTGCGCTTGTTGCCTGCCACAAGGAAGAACAGGCCGTAGCCAACGTGGCCCAGGGCGCAGTGAACGCTCAACAGAAGGCCCAGGCCGCCGCGACTGAAATTGATACACAGAGGTCTCAGCTGGCGAGCATCCCATTGCCCACAAAGAGCATGTATGTGGATGTCCACGAGCCTGGCGCGTGGCGGAATCCTTTCCTGTCGGTTGATGCTGATATGCTCACGCTTCGCATCACGATGGCGGACGCCAACCCAAGCACTCTGGGAGAGGGAGGGCTGCTGCGACCCGATGCCGCACGGCGTCAGGAACTGCAGTTGCGCCTTGGCGATTTGGCTGGGGCCCTGATAGCGTTGCCTGCCAGCACGTGGCATTACGGGCGCGTAATTGCTGTGGCCGAGTCGCCGCTGGCTGCCAAGAAAGATCGTCCCAAGGTTCGGCGGAATGTCGAGGCGGTTATCCAGCGGCTAAACGACCTGGGGATTGTTGTCGAAGAATGGCCGGCGCGGTAGTAAGAAAGAAAGTTAGTGGACCCTGAAGAGCGCGGGCGAGGACGCCCACACGACAGCCGATCTGGAGATCGGCGCTACGGTTTCATGCGCTGCGGGTCGACGAGTTTTCCCTTGCGATTAGGTGCGTTGCGCGGCTGCTGGCATCTGCACGGGCGGAAGGTTGACGACGCTCTGCATGGTCTGGTCCGCGTCGTAGTTGACCGTGGATACCTGCGGACACCGGCGGCATGCGGCCGCACCTTCCTGGTGGAACCAGCGGCATTCTGACCGAATCTGGCAGCGCGGGAGTTGATCCACAACGGCAGGCATGATCTGCACAATGCGGGTGACCAGGCTGCAATCGGACCCGTCGTAGTGGGGACAGTGATGGGTTTGACAGGGCGCGGCCAGCCGGAAGACCTCAGTGGGCTGAGCAGGAGCTGCCATGGCCAGCAATTCGGGTGTAACTGGAAGAGGTTGATCGAGATAAGAGATCTCAAAGCCGTCGCCAATTTGCTGCACGACCCCGAGCACACGACCCCCTTTTACGGTGGGTTGTGCACTCGGACAAAGAAGAGTGTTTTGTGCGCTCGGAGCCGTTTTCAGCATCGGTGCTTCTCCTATGGGAGCAGGGCTACTCGGTGAGGGAAGCTTCGCCGGGGACAAAGCCGACTGCGACTTTGCCGCCAGTGATGTAGACCGCGGCATCGATCTTGCCATCGATGGCCAGCGGTGCGACGGCCGGCTCCTTCGACAGATTGGCCGCAAAGGTCTCGGCGAATACGGTTGCCTGGTTCAGGTCCCAGTCGGGGGGCAGGAACGGACCGCCGCAGAGCCAATAGGGGCGGTAGTAGAAGGCATCGCCACCGCCGTTGGCGGCAGGCTGGAATTTGGCGTCGGGATGTTTCTTTTGGGTGGCCTCAAGCGCGTTCTTGATTGCGGCTTGCAGTCCACTGACAGATACAGTTTTTGCGGAGCGTGACATGAAAATCCTCCTTGGTTGCACTCCCGGACCTGGGGGAGGGAGTTGGGTGGGCATCGGGATGTGCTCCCTGTTGGGGTCGCCCGCAACAGGGAGCACCCTGCGTGGTCAGGGGAAGTGAGTTGCAGATGGTGCGCGGCGCGAGGTTTCGCCGCCGGCATTTCTCCCCAATCAGCAAACCTAGGAGGTGTCTGATTGGCTCACAAATCCACTAACGGAGTTCCTCTCCATTTCCCTTGCGAGGAAGCCATCTTTTTTGCGCTGAAATTAAGGAACTGCGCGACCGGTGTGACCGATTTCACTGATGCCAGCCGTCTCGCCCTGTGGGAATGCAGACTACAGGGTGATTTGGCTCACACCGCGACGTTGTCAATTTCCGGTAGTATTCCCCCGTGAATGCTGAAACAGTTTCATCTCTAATCAACCAGCCGCCGCTCGTGCACGAGCGCTTTGCCGCCCATCGTGAGCTCGAGTCGATGTTGAAGGCCAGCGTGCGCGGGGATGTCCACTTTGACCTGGGTTCGCGCGCGCTCTACGCTGCTGATTCTTCCAACTACCGCCAGCTTCCGATCGGGGTGATCATGCCTCGGGATGCAGCGGATGTTGAAGCGGCGCTCGCTGCCTGCCGGAAGACCGGAGCCGCCGTGTTGCCGCGCGGCGCGGGAACCAGCCTGGCCGGCCAATGCGCCAATGTGGCTGTAGTGTTCGATTTTTCCCGCTACATGAATGGGCTGAACTCCATTGACCCCATCGCCAAACTTGCGGTTGTGGAGCCGGGCATTGTTCTGGATCGGCTGCGCGAAGCTGCGGAACACCACCACCTGACCTACGCGCCCGACCCGGCAACGCACAGCCGGTGCACCCTGGGCGGCATGATTGGCAACAACAGTTGCGGCGTACATGGGCTGCTTGGCGGCAAGGTCGTCGACAACGTTGAGACCATGGACATTGTGCTCTATGACGGCACACGCATGACCGTTGGCCGCAACACGCCCGAACAGATCGAGGCCCATATCCAGGCAGGCGGGCGCGTGGGCGAGATTTACTCGAAGCTGGTGAACCTGCGTGATCGCTACGCAGCGCTGATCAAGGAGAGGTTCCCGAGCATTCCCCGGCGCGTATCTGGCTATAACCTGGACGAGCTGCTGCCCGAAAACGGCTTCAATTTGGCGCGCGCGCTGGTGGGCTCTGAAGGCACCTGTGCAACGGTGGTCTCCGCCAAGCTGAACCTGACTTCGAGCCCGCCGTTTCGCGTGCTCACGGTGCTTGCGTTTGAAGATCCATTCCTGGCTGCAGACGTGGTTCCGCTGGTGCTTGAGTTTGGGCCAATCGGCCTGGAGGGCTTTGACGGGCTGCTGGTTGAGTTCATGAATCGCAAGGGGCTTGCGACGAGGGATGTGGCTCTCTTGCCACCGGGCGGCGGATTCCTGCTGGTGGAAATGGGCGCGTGGGACCCCGGAGAAGCCTACGACAAATCCGAAGCCCTGGTGCGCGCCGCGAAAGCATGGAAAGAAAACCCGACGGCTCGTATCTATAACCACGAGGATGCGGAACGCATCTGGCGCGTTCGCGATTCATCGCTGGGCGCAACCGTGTTTGTCCCCGGCGAGCCGGAGCGCTGGGAGGGCTGGGACGACGCCGGCATTCCTCCCGCGAATCTTGGAACCTATCTGCGCAAGCTGACCGCGCTGATGGCCGAATACGGTTATCGTAGCCCGCTGTATGGCCACTATGGACAGGGATGCGTTCACTTGCGCATCAACTTCGACTTCCGCTCACTCGAGGGAGTCAGCAAATTCCGCGACTTTATTGATCGCGCGGCGGATCTTGTTGTTTCGCTGGGCGGGTCGCTTTCAGGCGAGCATGGCGACGGTCAGGCACGGGCGGTTTTGCTTCCGAAGATGTTTGGGCCGGAGCTGATCAATGCGTTCCAGGAGTTCAAAGCGATCTGGGATCCGCAAAACCTGATGAATCCCGGCAAGCTTTCTGATGCCGTGCGTCTCTACGATCCGGTCGAGAATCTTCGCCACCCGCTTCCAATTATTGGACAGGAATCGAACCATGCTCATTCGCTTGAGACCCACTTTATCTTCGGCGCTGACGAGGGCTCGTTTGAGCGCGCTACGGAGCGTTGCGTGGGCGTAGGCGCATGCCTGAAGCAGGATAGCGGCGTGATGTGTCCCAGCTATCGCGCGACGGGCGAGGAAAAGCACTCGACACGCGGCCGTGCGCGGCTGCTTTGGGAGATGCTGGCCGGCGCGCTGAAAAAGGAAGGCTTCCAGAGCGAAGCCGTGCATGAAGCGCTGGATCTGTGCCTGAGCTGCAAGGCGTGCAAGACGGAGTGCCCGGTGTCTGTGGACATTACTTCTTACAAGTCGGAGTTTCTGTCGCAAAAATACAAGGGCAAGCTGCATCCGCTGCACCACTACGTTTTTGGATTCTCGGATGCGTCGGCCAGGTTGGGGTCGATGACCCCGGCGCTGACCAACTTCATACTGAACGGACCGCTGACCAGCCCGATGATCAAGGCCATTGTGGGAGTTGCCAAGGAGCGCAAGCTGCCGGAACTGGCTGCAAAGCCGTATCGCCAGTCGAGGCCGAAGGTGGACGAAACGGCCAATGTTCCCCGGACGAAGACTGCCACGCAGGTGGTGCTTTGGGCGGATACGTGGAACAACTACTACCATCCGCAAACTCTGGTGGCCGCTGAGTCCGTGCTAACTCAGGCGGGATTCCGCGTGCAAACCACGAAGGGCCACATCTGCTGCGGGCGCGCGCTTTACGACTTCGGGTTGTTGAAGAACGCCAAGGAATATCTCACCAAGGTTCTGAACACCGTGGCTCCAGAGATTGAAGCCGGACTGCCGTTTATCTTCCTGGAGCCAAGCTGCGCCAGCGTTTTCAAGAATGAGGCTTTGGACTTTTTCCGCGATGGGCGGCTTGCCGATTTGGCGAAGATGATGAGTGGGCAGGTTTGGCTGCTTTCCGACTGGCTGGCGGCAAAGGCGCCCGAATGGGTGACTGGCCGGCTTGAGGGCGCGCAAGTGCTGCTGCACGGTCATTGCCACCACAAGGCGGTTTTCGGCGGTCCGGCAAGCGAAATCGCACTGTTGCGGAAGGCAGGCGCAAAGGTCGAACTGATCAATTCCACCTGTTGCGGCATGGCGGGCCCGTTTGGATTCGAGGCTGACAAGTTTGAGTTGTCAAAAGCCATTGCGAATCTGGGACTTCTGCCTGCCGTGAACGCTGCCGCGGCGACCACCGTTATTGTTGCCGATGGATTCAGTTGCCGGGAGCAGATTGATCAGCTTGGCCACAGGCACGCGGTGCATTTTGCGGAGATCCTCGACCGAGGTTGAGGGCTTGCGCTGAGGACTCGGGCAAGATTGTCGATGCATTTGCGGGAATTCTCTCTTTGTTCCCTCGCGAGTGGTCAAAAGCGCTCACCTCCTGCTGCCAGGAGCGAAATGAGCCGCGACTTCGTAAGCTATCCAGTGTCTACTAAACCTGCCGGTCGCTCGCGAGAGCGGCCATTTGGTCGGTCTCTGCCATCTATTCGGTTGTCGCAGAGGGTCGACCGTTGAAGTGTTGTTGCATCGGGAGAGTTCGTCCTTGGTCCGCTGCAAACGAGGAGGAATGATTCCATGAAACAGACGCCAGGGCAGACCCGCGTCTTTGTTGTCGACGATGAAGCGAACATAGTTTCGAGTCTCGCGACCATACTGCAGATCCACGGTTTTGACGCCAGAGCCTTCACTGAACCACTTGCGGCCCTTGGAGCTGCACGTCAGGATTGCCCGGACCTGCTGATCTCGGACGTCTTTATGCCCGTGCTTTCCGGCATCGATCTGGCAATTCAGATGCGGCGGCAATGCCCGGACTGCAAAGTCCTGTTGTTCTCCGGTCAAGCCAGCATTTCAGATATGCTGCAGGCGGCTCGCGACGATGGTCATGATTTCGAAATTCTTTCGAAGCCGGTTCATCCCAAGGTGCTTCTTGAAAGGATCAGGAAGGTGAGCGGCCAGAGCTGATTCGCGGATCAGCCGCGGATCGAAGCTGAGTTGAATTTGCCACTTTGCGGTCACAGCTCTTGCTGCGCTGCCTTGGACGTGTGCGGCAATTCATTGTCAGGAATGGAGTTGGTCATGTACGATTCGACCGAGCCATTTGTGTGAGCCACTTTCGCGCGGTCATTTGGCGCCGGCGATATTGCAACTCATTCAGCGAATTGGCATCCAATGAACTGAATTGTTACGAAGCCGTTTGCAGTTCTGAATCGTGCGCCGACCCACATTGCTGGTCGAGCGTCTTGTTCAATTTGCGACGTACTGGCTAATTTGATACGCTCAGGCATTCTCGACACCGGGTAAACTGAGCATAAGGAGAAATACATCATGGCAGAAGATAGCAAATCCAACGGTATTGCATGGTTTCTGGCTGGGATAGGCGTGGGCGCCCTGGTGGGCATTCTTTATGCTCCGAAGAGCGGCCGCGAGACCCGCGAAGATATTGCCGCCGGCGCCCGTGAGGGATCAGAATACCTGCGCCAACGCACCCAACAGGCCGCACAGGAAGTTAGCGCGCTGGTTGACAAAAGCAAAGAGCAGGTCAGCGCCCTGGTGGACAAGAGCAAAGAGCAGGTTACAGAGTACGTGGAACGCGGTCGCGAGGCCGTTGACCGCGGACGCGCGCAATGGGAAGAATTTGTGGAGCGCGGCAAGCACCTGGTGGCCGATCAGACCAACCGGGTTACAGCGGCCGTGGATGCGGGTCGCCAGGTTTACAAGACCAACACCGGCCCCTCCGATCCTTCGCAATACTAAGCTTCGTTTCCGGGAGTTGATCCGGGCGAATTTGGTCTTCCACCCTTCTGCCTCCGGAGCTGACAGCGAGCGAAGCATCGCTCGAACAGGCTCCGGATCGCATGTTTTTATCCACCGGAATGCGCGCCAAATAAGGTAATTGCATGGGGATGTGCATCCCCTGCGTGAGATCGACGGAATGCCGAATTTCGACAATCAAACCATCCAACTCGTCATCATCGCTGTTGCCGCATTGGCGGTTGTGATGCAGGCGGTCGTCCTGATTGCGATTCTTTTCGCGATGAAGAAGGCGGCCACGGCGATGCATCGCGATATCCAGGAACTTCGTGCATCGGTTACACCCATCATTCTGGACTCTCGTGACTTCATTGAGCGCACGGTTCCGAGGGTAGAGGATTTCGTCACGAACGTTGCTCCGAGGATTGAGGATTTCATCACGAGCGTTGCTCCCAAGATTGAGTCGACGGCGACTGACGTGTCCGAGATAGTCCACACGGTCCGGGTGAAGACGGCGGAAGCTGAAATCACCGTGACGGACATACTGGCGCGGGCCCAACACCAGACCATTCGAGTGGATGGCATGGTAACAACGGCGCTGGATTCAGTGGAAAAGGTTGGCGGATTCCTCGAAAAATCCGTAAGCAAGCCGGTGAAGCAAATCTCGGCTTTGGTAGCCGCTGGACGCGCGGTGGTCCAATCGCTTAACGCGACTTCATCGCGTTCGCATTCTTCAAACGGATCCGGAAATCACGATCCCCTGGCTTAGGGCTTTCCCTGAGGTTGCGGAATGAAGCTGCGCAGTTCCTTGTTTGTCGCGGTTGCCGCCGTGGTCTTTGCGGGATTGGCCGGCGCACAATCCACTCCCAGCACAACGCTGCTGGCATTGTCCAAACAGGATCACACGCTGGCGATTGTCGATCCCTCCAATTTGAAAGTTGTGGGTACTGTTCCCGTTGGAGACGACCCGCATGAAGTTGTGGCGTCTGCCGACGGCACAACGGCCTATGTTTCGAACTATGGATTTGGGGCGCTGCATTCGCTGACGGTGATCGACCTGGTGGGGCGGAAAAAAGCCAAGGTCATCGACCTGGGCGCGTTGCGCGGGCCGCATGGACTGGACTTCAAGCAGGGCAAAGTCTGGTTCACCGCAGAGGCCGCGAAGGTGATCGGCAGCTACGATCCGGCGACGGACAAGATTGACTGGGTGATGGGAACGGGGCAGAACCGGACGCACATGGTTTACGTTTTCCCCGATGCCAAGCGGATTTTGACTACCAATGTGAACTCGGCAACGGTGACGATCCTCGATCACACGGAAGGGCGACAGGGAGGGCCTCCACCGGGAATGCCGCCGCCAGGTGGACAAGGTGGTCCGGGTCCGGGCGGGCCTCCTCCCGGGATGCCACCGGGAATGATGCCGGGGCCTCCGGGTGGGGACTGGCAGGAGACAGTGATTTCGGTGGGGCGTGGGTCGGAGGGGTTTGACGTTTCGCCGGACGGCAAAGAGGCGTGGGTTGCCAACGCGCAGGACGGCACTATTTCCGTGATCGATCTGGCGACTAAGACGGTGACGGCGACGCTGGCGGTTAATGTGCCTGGCGCCAACCGGCTCAAGTTCACGCCGGACGGGAAGCTGGTTCTGGTTACGCCGGGATCGGCGCTGGTGATTCTGGATGCAGCTACGCGCAAGGAAGTGAAGCGGCTGCAGACCGTGCATGGGTCTGGAGGCATCCAGATGCAGCCGGATGGTCTGCGGGCTTATGTGGCTTGCGGGCGGGATAATTATGTTGCGGTGATTGATTTGAAGACGCTGGAGAAGGTCGGGCAGATCGGCGTGGCTAGTCCGGATGGGCTGGCCTGGGCTGTGCGGCGGTAAGGCCTCTTGACTTCAGAGATCTCTAGACGATCCATCCGCCGCCGACTACTTCGTTGCCGTCGTAGAAGACGGCTGACTGGCCGGGGGTGACGGCGCGCTGCGGCTCATCGAAGGTGGCAATCACCTCACCCGGCAACTCAGCAGGCTCAAGAGTGGCCCAGGCTGGCTCATGGCGATGGCGAATCTTGGCGCGAACGCGCATCGAAGTGGTCAAAGCTGGAATGCTGATCCAGTTCAGATTGCGCGCGCGCAGGGTTCGCACGGCCAGTTCGGCGTCGGCGCCTACCGTAACGCGGTGGCTGGCTGGGTCAATGTTCAGCACGTAGAGCGGCGAGGGCGAGCTGACGCCGAGGCCCTTGCGCTGACCTACCGTGAAGTTGGCAATCCCCTCGTGACGGCCGAGGACCTCGCCGCTTGAGGCGACGAGCTCTCCGGCACTCTCCGGGGCTTGCTCGCCCTGCTCTTCGAGATAGGCTGCGATGAACTGCTTGTAGTCTCCGCCTGAGATGAAGCAGATTTCCTGTGAGTCGGGCTTCTCGGCCAGCGCGAGACCGCTGCGGCGCGCGACTTCGCGAACTTCAGGCTTGGTGAGATGGCCGAGGGGAAAGAGCGTGCGGGAGAGTTGCTCCTGGGTGAGGCCGAATAGGAAGTAGGTTTGATCCTTGGCGAGGTCGGCGGGGCGCTTGAGAATCCAGCGTTGGCGGGCGGGGTCGTACTCGTTGATGGCGTAGTGTCCGGTGGCGACGCGATCGGCGCCGATTGAGCGTGCGGTCTGGATGAGGGCGTCGAACTTGAGGTGGTTATTGCAGAGGGAGCAGGGAATGGGCGTGCGGCCGGCGAGATACTCATCGACGAATGGGCGGACGACGTCCTTCTCGAAGCGATCTTCCTGGTTGACGACGTAGTAGGGAATGCCGATGTGCTCGGCCACGCGGCGCGCGTCGTACACGTCATCGAGCGAGCAACAGCGGCCGGCCTTGGGTGCTTCTGGAATGCCGTGCTTGCCGGCTAGACGCGTCTGATCCCAGAGCTGGAGGGTGAGGCCAACGACTGTATTCAGCGGTGCGCCGGAGCCGTCCGTTTCATGGGCGAGCATGGCCGCAACCGTGGAGGAGTCGACCCCTCCGGACATGGCTACGGCGATGGTTGTGATCTTGCTCATGGGGAAGTCTTCCAGACTTTCAGTATAAGCTCAATTGCTTTCGCCGTTTATTTGCTATTCTGTTTTCGTTCATCGAAATGCGTAAAAAGAGAATGCTTGATTTTGCGTGGTATGGAGCGGGGGAGCAATAAGCGCGAAATGAGTTCTCAGCCCCACATTGTCATCGCCAACTTCGAGAGGCGAATCCTGCGGCCGCTCAACTTTGCTTACTACGCGGTCGCTCTTTACTATTTCTGGCACCACGCATGGGTGCTGGGAATCGCGATTCTTATCCTTTCGTTTGGAGTCGGTGGGATTGGTCAGGGGTTACCTCATCGAAAACATGAGACTGTTTCCGAGCTCGCAGGAGGAGCGATATTCGCGGGCGGGTCTGAGGGCGAACTGTCGTTAGAGGACGGCAGGGCTCTGTCCGCTGCCTGCTTGGGCACATTCATGCTGGTCGACCTGACGGCCTTAGTTATTCTCTGGCATGAAGGCTGGAGATGGTATTGGATACTTCTCGCCTTAGTTGCCACCTGGCCGCTGTTCCTTGTGGGATTCCTGTTCCTTGTTATGGGTCCATTAAATATTCTGCGGGTTTATTGGAGAGGACGCCGCGCTGAATAGGTTGCTGAAGGCCACGGCCCGCGTGTTGCCTGCCCCTAAAACTCAGCAGCGCAGCAAAAGAGAGGGGGTTTTGATGGAGATCCCACGGGATTTCACGAAGGAGTCATTCTACGGCTTTGATATGGATGACGACGAGGTTGGCCCGGGTGAGTACCGCGGCCTAGCGATAGAACTGAAACATCTTTTTGAGGCCATCGCTAACGATGCGGACGAGAAAAATGAGGAGGTATTCTTCACGAAAGACCTGGATCACGCAGTACGAAGATTCCTCGTGGATCCAACGAAAGCTTGCTTAGACCATTTGCTTGATGTTAGCCCGACGTTCAATCCGTATGTCGAAGAGATGCAGTCGCTCTTGCGGATGAAGCCGCTGGATTCATAGCCCGATTGAATTCAACGTTGGTTCGCTTCTATCCTAGCGATCCCGCCGCAACCGGCGACAGCGCGCGCAGATGTTCGACGGCCTCGGGAACCACCTGCAATACATAGTCGATGTCCGCGTCTGTAGCGGTTTTGAGCAGGCTGAAGCGGAGGCTGGCGCGGGCGCGATTCTTGTCGACACCCATGGCCATTAACACGTGGCTGGGCTCGGTAGCTCCGGAGTGGCAGGCTGACCCACCCGATACCGAAACGCCCTTGAGATCGAGCGCGATGACGAGTGCCTCGCCCTCAAGCTGGTCGAAGTAGATGTTGGTGGTGTTGGCCACGCGGGGAATGTACTCGCCCGCTGCTCCGGCTCCGTTCAAGCCGGTTCCTGGAAGCTTAAGCAGTTCAATTTCAAGACGGCTGCGCAGGCCCGCGAGACGGTCGATGGTGCCGTCTTCAAGCGAGTGCATTGCCAGCTCCGCGGCTTTGGCCAGGCCTACAATACCCGGCACATTCTCAGTGCCCGCGCGCTGCTTGCGCTCGTGGCTTCCGCCGACGAGCAGTGGCTCAACGGGCGTGCCGCGACGCACAAACATGGCGCCGATGCCCTTGGGCCCGTGCATTTTGTGGGCGCTGATGGAAAGCAGGTGGCAACCGAACCGGCGCACGTCAAACTCGATTTTGCCCGCACCCTGTACCGCATCGATATGGAAGAAGATGCCCGTATCCGCGGCGATTTTGCCGATCTCTTCGACGGGCTGGCGCACGCCGGTTTCGTTATTGGCGAGCATGACGCTGATGAGGCGGGTTTCCGGGCGAATGGCGCGCAGAATGTCCGTGGGATCGATGAGGCCGCTTGGTTGCGGCGCCACGAATGTGGTTTCAACCCCGTACTGGGCCATGCGCTTGGCCGCCTGAAGGATGGCCGAGTGCTCAATCGACGTGGTAATAAAGTGGTCGCCGGGGTGCAGCAAGCCGAAGATGGCGGTGTTGTCGCCCTCGGTGCCGCCGGAGTTGAACACCACCTCAGCCGCATGGCAGTTGAAGAAGCGGGCCATGGTCTCGCGAGCCCGGTCGACGGCTGCATGTGCATGCTGCCCGTGCTGGTGGATCGAAGAGGCATTGCCGAAGTGCTCGGTCCAGTATGGACACATGGCCTCCACAACCTCGGGTAATAGAGGTGTGGTGGCATTGGAATCCATATAGACTCGGCGCATGGCGTGCATCTCCTTGCTTAAATTGTACGGGGAATCGCAGTTTTCTGCGCAGCGGCTTGCGGTGAATGGAGCGGAGGCAAGGTTATATTGTTTGGAATCGGTCCTGGGAAGAGAATCCGATCGGCATTTGAGCTGAGCCGCAGAGCCCTTTTTGCAGGCGGCGCCGCAGGATCACCCTCGCTTGGTATCGCGTGCGAGCAGGCCGGATTTTGCGGCCTGATTCAAGAAACTCTGCCAGTCGGCCTTGGCGCGTGTGCCGCCGTATTCGACGAATCCCGATGCCTGCTTCACCAGTTCCCCAACTCCTGCCTTGTCGCGGTTGCGCAGCACGATCTTGCATTTCGGGATCAGATCGAGAATCGCGTGATCGGCTGCTGCCTGCATCCTGGCGCGAGACGCATCTGAAACCGAACCGGCAAACGTGGATTCGCCCAGTGCGGAAACGACCCACTGGATGGTGCTTTGGGCTGCCGGCATATCCGTTTCAAGAACGGTATAGGCTCTGCCGATCATGCGGAATGCGGCCTGTTGCTGTTCTTCTCTGAGGGCAGATTCTGTGGTTCGCACACGAACGGATTGCCGCACCGCTGGTGGCTGCCCCGCCAGAAACTGCACAGCCTCGTCCGGCTTGCCTGCTCGCACCAGTTTTCCTGCCGAGGCAAGGACGGTTTCAATCTGCTTGAGCAGCAAGTCTCGACCGTCGACGGCCTGATTCAGAAGCATGCGCAGGGGAGGCTCCTCGGACTGCTGGAGGGCCTCGTTCAAAAACGCGATGGCTTCGTCGAATCCCGAATCGGCAATCAACGACTGCGCGCGGATGACGCGACTGTTGAGAAGCTCCTGCCGTTGCTGCTCGCTTTCTTCGCGGCGGGCAAATTCCAACAGGGTATCGATTTCGGTGGTCGCGATGCCTTCCCTCTGGCAGCCTTCAAGAATGCGAACCGCTTCCGCATACACCTTGTTGCTAATCGCTTCCCGGGCCTGGGCAAGATACTCATCGCGGCGCTCTTCGGCAGTCTGTTTCCGCACGCGCTCAGCCAACAGGCCTTCAAGGGCCAGCAGTCGCTCATCTCCGGGAAGGTCGCGCCGCGCTTTCTGAACCAGAGCCAGAGCCTGGCGCGGAAGTAGATCGCGGCAAGCCTGCGTGGTGTCATCTACGAGGCGGCGCTTTTCCTGCTCGCGAATGTCGCGGTCAATCTTCCCTAGCAACATGACCAGCGCGGAGTCGGTTGGCAGGTTCACCATGGCGTCTCGAATGCCTTGCGCCACTCGCCTCAGGTCTTCAAGGGTCTCCGCAGTCTGAGCATCGTTCTCCAGCCGGGCGACGAGTTCTTTCCGCTTTACCTGATCAATACCGGAATTGGCATCCCGCATAAGAAGCTGCAATTCGACGTTGTTGGGGTCGATCAATTCCGCTTTTTGCAGCAGTTCAATCGCTTCGGGGAAGCACTGTGCAGCCAACTGCTTGCCGGCTGACAGCAGCAGAGCTCTAACCTCCGCGCGCTTCTCCGCGTCTTCAGCTTCTTTCAGCAACTGATTCAGAAGCGCAAAGCTCTTGGAGTTTGACTTATCGACTTTGACCGCTTTCCGCACCAGGGAAATAGCCTCCTGGTAGTCGCCTCCAAGGCGCGCGCCGTCAGCCATCCGCAATAACTCGCTTACGCGTTTATGCTTTTCCTTTTCCTTGTCGACCCGTTGCCGCAGCTTCGTCAATTCGGTGTTTGCAGGATCGATCTCCAATCCCTCATCCAGAATCGCGCTGCTCTTATCCAACTCCCCACTTTTCAGCAGACCCTCTGCCTGCGCGCGAATCTGTTGCACTCGCTCGTCGCGCTGACGCTGGGTTAGTTGCTTCTGGATACCGGCGAGTAAGTCGCGTGCCTCGGTGTTATGCGAAGTTCGAACTTTCAGCATTTGCAGCAGCACGCTGCGCGCTTGCAAAAGTTCCTGCGCTTCAATCAGCCGCTTGGCTTCCGGCAGCATCCTCTCCGCCTGTTCCTGGCGGATATCCGCAATCATGGTCGAGAGTTCGGTGGCGAACTCTTCTGCCGATGCAAACCGATCGTCTGGAGCCTTTGCCAGGGCGCGGTCGACAATGCGATCTAGCGCCGCAGGGCAATTTGCGACTTTGCTGCTCAACGGCGGGTGCGGCTCATTCAATATTCTCTGCATCAGCACGACGTCTTCGCCGGAGAACGGAAGTTGTCCAGACACAAGTTGATAAAGGACAACTCCGGCTGCATACAAGTCCGAGCGCCCATCGAGCGGCTTGTCACGCAAGCGCTCCGGGGCCATGTAATCGAGCGTGCCAATGATGTGGCCCGCGCGGGTAAGGCTGAGTTCCTTGCTCTTCTTTTCGCCGAGACGCGCAATGCCGAAGTCGAGGAGTTTGACCATCCCATCCGGCTGCACAAAGATATTCGGCGGCTTCACATCGCGGTGAATAACGTTGTTGCGATGCGCATAGGCGAGAGCGGAACAAAGCTCCTCGATAATCCTCAGGCACTCCACCAGCGGAAGGGGGCGTTCCGGGCGAATGAGCCTGTCGAGCGGATTCCCGTCTACCAATTCCATTGCGATGTAGGGGACGCCGTTGTGATCGCCGAGTTCGTAGACGGTGACGATGTTGGGATGTTTGAAGCTGCCTGTCTTGCGCCCCTCATCGTAGAAGCGTGCAAGCATCTCGGGATCGTTGCTGATTGCACCGGTCAGCGTCTTGATTGCAACCTCGCGGCCAAGGCTTCTGTCGATGCCCTTGTATACAACGCCCATGCCGCCGCGACCAAGCAGACCGACAATGTCGTACTTGCCGATGCGTGTAATCTGGCCCGCGTTTGGATGCTCAGCAGAACCCACGTGCGTTGTTTCCTCTCGACAATCTCAATCTACTTCCTGGCTGCACTCTATTGGGCTGCGCTGGGAAACGTTACAAAATTGAACTGATCCCGAAGGAACTTTTCAGCTTCGATGCGTTCGGGTGTCTTTGTTGCCGGAACCACGCATAGATAGCGCATGAACGCCTCTCCGGCATCTTCAAGGTTCTGTTCCTGCACTCTCGATTTGGCTTCGTCAAAGATTGCTTTTGGTAGTTCACGGACCCTGTTGCCGACGGATTCAATCAGTCGATCACGCACTTTGATCCCGAGCGCGGTCTGCAACTCCTGCGTGTTCGGCGGAGCTTCGTTCAGCTTCACGCCGTCGGTGTCGTCAGACTTCACAGCTTCCACCAGCACAATCTTCTGTGGCTCCTCCATTCCTACGATGTCGGGAGCCCACATGGTGCCACCCTGTGCTCGTCCTATGCTGAACTGCAGTTTGATGTTGTTCTTGATATCTATTGTTCTTTCCGTGTACTGATAAGTGCGGATATCATCCACCATCTTGAATTGTTGTATTGAATCTCTCTTGACCCCGGTTTCCGAAACCAACTTGCGGTCCTGTTCCATCCTCTTGGTAAGTTCGCCAATCTCTTTCTTCTTGTTTACCTTGTCAGCCGCGCTCAGTTCCGACTGATCCGATTCCAGCTGTTGACGCGCTTCCTCGTATGCGCGGTTGGCTTTGGTCCACTCCTCATTATTTTCCTGATGCGTGCCCGCGCGATAGTGTGAGTCTTTTGAGACCGCCCTGGGGGTCTCGGTCAGTTCGTGTTCGAGGACATTGCCTTCCAGGTGAAAATCCGGTTCGACTGTATTGGTCGTTTCGCCGTAGCGCACTGGAAGCGCCTGGTACTCGGGCTTTTGCAGTTCGGTAATGATCGCGTCTTCCATCTGGTGCATGAAGTCTGTGCCCGCGCGCATCGAAGTCTGGTCCACAAAGTGGACGCGGATGGAGAGTTTTGAATGCATTGCCTGCGCCTGCGCCGATGCCGTTCTCTGATCTCGAACCTGTTCAAGATTTGAAGCTTTATATAACTCGGCTTCCTTGAGGTAAGCCCAACCAACTTCAGTGAATGAGCCGGCAGGCTTCTCGAGGAAGTGCTTTGCGCGATCAAGGAACCAGGCGCTGAGTTCATCCGCCAGGTTTTCCGCCCGTGTTTCGAATGCTGCCTTCGCTCCGGAATCATCTGACAATTTAATAGCGTTCTGCAGCAACGAGTAAGCCAGCTCCACCTGCCGCTCGTCTTCAATTCCCTTGATCTCAGAGAAGCTCTTGGTGATGCTCTTCGCCCTGTCGGATGCGGCCTGGACGTATACCGGAATCAATTTCGTTATTTGGTCGGAGACGATTGCCTGCTGGGACGGAGTGAGGTTGTTCAAAGCATCGTATGCGTCGATGTAGTCCTTTTGTGCCGCGTAGTTCTGGCTCTTCTCTGACGCCGCCTTTGCTGCTGCCTCGTCTTGTGCAACGGCCAACTGCTGCGTGGCCTGCTTTAATGCATCCTGGGCCTCAGGGGTATCTTTGGTGTTTACAGCCTTCTCATACTCCCTGACCGCGGTTGCATAGTCCTGGCCCTGCTGAGCCTGTTGTGCAAGCTCGAAGTGGCTGGTGTACGTTGCATCGATAACTTGCGCAACCCGCGTCTCTTCTGCAGCGAAAGCACGATACGGAAGCACAAACTTGAAGGCATCGTCGTACTGTTTTTGATTGATTGCGGATCTGGCCGATTTGACCGCCGCTTCAAATGAATTGCTGGCGAGCATTACGTCGTTCAACAGCTTCATTCCAGGTGCAAACCCAGTGTCGATTCCTGTTATGCCCTGTGCCAGGCCCTGCGCAGTCACCAAGTGGACATAGCCTGCGGAGTGCGCAGCCAGCGCGGTCGTATAGGCGTCGAGCTCGGTACGTCCCTTATCGGTAAGGGCCTGCAGTTTGGCGACGATCTCTGTTGCCAGTTGCTTTGTAGAATCGAAGTCCGGCCGCAACGCGTGTGCGAAATCCTCCTGAGCTTTGGCGTCCTTCAGATCGGCATAGTCCGGAGTGCCCGTCGCAGGAGACTTCTGGTAGGCGGCAAGGGAATTTTCGCCTGCTTGCGCGTAGAGTTTCGCCAGAGCATCCTTCGCCTCGTCCGTGTGGGGCGACGATGAATATTTGCCGACGTAAACCTTCCATCCGGCAATATTCATGGTTCTCTGAGCAAGAAGGAAGTCGGCTAGCTCCACATTCTGTGCAGCGACGAAGACCACTTTAACGCCGTTTTTCAATGGCTGCGCAACCGTCGCGCCGTCGGTCCCTGGAGCGATTGGGACTCCAGTGAACGGGATATTCTCGGCCATGTCTTTCGGCGAAAGAGAAGAACCGTGCTCGAACTTGATGTTTGCTGGCACTACGCAAATGGAAGGGCCGCCACTCGCGCTATACCGAAGCACGCCGTCGGCTCCACGGTCCAGAATTCCGCCTGCATTGAGAGTTAGTTTTTCGAACTTATTGTAAGCGGATTTTTCAATTGGAGCTGTCCCGGCGGCATTGCAATCGCGCAGCTCTATTTTGCCGTTGATCAATACGCCCTGAAGCTGAATGTAGGCCGCACCAGAGGTGCCGTCGTATAACTCGATTGCTGTAAGTGATACGTCTTTCGCCGAAGCCGCCGGGGAATACAACCCCAGAAAACTGAGCCCTAATGTTAGCGACGTGCACAGTGAATTTCGCAGACCTATCCGCACTTTCATAGCTTCACGCGATCCCAGGATCCCTTTGAATTTATAAACGATACGGGCAATCCCAGCCCTCTCAACAAGCAAGAATGCGCGGAGAACCCTTGAATGGACAATCTCACGAAGGTGTTACGCGAAGTGTCTCTGGGGTGCGGCCCCTGAAAGTCGCGCACAAAATTGGCGACCCCGCACCGATGCTGTTAAACTACCAGTTCCCCGGAACAGGTGCAATTGTTTTTGAGTGGCACCACGTAGTGGCGTAGAGTAGGTTCCACACAGTCATGGCTGAGTTGCAGCACGATCGGGCGCCAGACCAAACAGCTGCGCAGACCTCTGCGTTCGCCGGCAGCGAAACACGCGCCGCGGGAGCTGTGGTCTTCATTCGTTTGTGGTCCAATCGGGAAGGCGGCCAGCCAAGGGATTCTTCCAAGGGACTTGAGCCGGCCGTCTGCCTTGCGGTCGACCTGATAGCCGCATCGGGGGGCGCTGTTCAACAACCGGGTAAGTCCCTGTTTGCCACCTTTCCAGACGCCCCAACCGCGATCCTCGCCGCGCGACGAATGCAGTGGGCGTTTCAGGGATTCTCAGAGGCGGACGGATTCGCCGGTACAGGGATTGCGGCCTTGATCTATTCCAGTGAGGACTTGTCAGGCAAGCCCGCTAGCGATAGCGACGCGCTGCCACTGGAACGGGCGACTCCGGGCAAGATCATGCTCGGGCAGAAGGCGACCGAGTTGCTGCGCGATTTGCCGGGTGTTGCCACAGAACCCGCTGCCGATTCCGTGCTGTCTGAATTCATTTGGCGCAGTTCGGAAAGCGGTTCAGGAAACGCCGACGAACTGACCTTGTTTCGGAATATCAAGGAGCAGCGCAGGCGAACTGGCGAGCACGCTGCGGAGGAATCGCTTCACGTCCAAGGTGAATCTCCAGAGGCCGTTTTCGCAGTTTCCGCCGAACTAGCTGAACCGGAAAACCCGTTCCCGGATACACCGGCAGGAGGGTTTTTCGCTCGATTAAGCAATGCCCATCGGCTCATGCTGGGTGGGGGAGCCGTGGTCCTGGCGTGTGTAGTTGGCTTCGCGGCGATTGCCCTTACCCGGCATCCTGCTGGAACCGTTCCGGCTGCTTCCACTTCGCCAGGCGTGACTGTCCCTGTTGTTCCGCAATTGGCGGCTGCCCAGGTGCAGTCGGCTGCGGCCCAAAGAGCTCCGGTTGCGACGGTTCAAACGCCGGACAAGATTGAGACTCCCGCGGCAAAGCCCGCTGAAGCCGAATCATCCCGGGATCGGGCAAAGAAGCAGCACGAGAACGCCGCTAAGGAAGTTCCGGCAGCGGGTGGGTGCGATGTTGGCGCGGCCGGCGGCAAGCGGACGCTGGATCGGGCGAATAATAGTCTGCATGCGGGAAAATTCGACGAAGCGGAGCGGGAATTTAAATCGATTCTGGGCTGTGAAGGCGCCAGCGCCCAGGCTCGTGTGGGGCTCGAGGAGGTCCGCGCAAGAAGGGAAGCCGCAAGGTAAGAGAGTCCGT
>Ga0302194_10000356_pt1 | contig 30544 bp, 31 predicted proteins | sample II_Bog_N1_1_FD_200227 | JGI IMG/M metagenome (GOLD analysis project Ga0302194, IMG submission 200227) | Peat permafrost microbial communities from Stordalen Mire near Abisko, Sweden - II_Bog_N1_1 | ecosystem: Environmental > Terrestrial > Soil > Wetlands > Peat | place: Sweden: Abisko...
TGCTCATCATCAGCCGCGCCGGAGAAACCAGGCGTAAGGCAGTCGCAGAGGTCGTCTCGGTGCTCTCCCGCCTCCGCGCCAACATCGTCGGCGTAGTCCTCAATCAGGTAACCCACAACATGACCTCGGAGGGCTATTCAAACTACGGATACCACCGCTACGGCTATGGCCAGAAACCCGAGTGATGAATTCGGAAGCACTTATTGAGGAAACTTGATTCTGGTTCTTTCTGCTATTTTCAAAAACCAGGCCGAATCGAACGTCAAACGGATGCTTCGCCGTGAAACGGCCTAGATTCTTGAGATGGAAGGAACTTCAAAATGGGAGAACTCCAATTATCTTTAGTGTACGCACTTCACAAGATGGGGTTATATAGTGTCCTTGATCGATGTCGCGATCACGCCAGATTGGCGACGATGAGCAAGCGCCTGAGCTTCTCCCAGTTTGGCGAAGACTTGTTTTTACGCAGCTATTTTGGCGAACGTCAAGGTTTGTACATCGAAGTCGGCGGTAACCATCCATTCACTCTGAGCAACACTTATCTGCTATATCGCATGGGATGGAAGGGTCTGGTGGTTGAACCTATCCAGAAACTCTATGCTAAACATCGACGTTTGCGACCTCGAGATATTCAAATTAATGCCGCGGTTAGCGACGAGATCGGCGACCTAACCTTTTACGAAATGATCCCCTCGGTCCTCTCGACCTGCGATCCAGAGGAAGTAAGGGACATGATATCCTCAGGGGCGGCTCGTCTCCTTCATGAATACGCTGTTCCAACGACGACTGTTGCTGAGTTGTATCGCACACATTTAGCGCCTCGTCCTGTATCGCTGCTCTCCGTCGATACAGAGGGGCATGACATGGCTGTGTTGCGTGGCGTTGATTGGGGAGTGATGCATCCCGAGATTGTTATCTGCGAGGCAAATGACGACGGGAAGGGACAAGAAATCCGTCAGTTTCTCGCCGGACATGGATACAGATGTTTAAAGATTCTCGGCTGCAACTTGGTATTCACTAACGTCGATCATGGCAAATAGATTCGCTTCCATATCGAGAGATAAGTATATTATCAAGTAATGTTATCTTCCGAAAAGCACAAGAGTAGGAAGTCTCTTTCTGTTGTTTAAGTACAAAACAATCCCGACGCGATTGGCGCAAGTACTCCACGCGACGATTGGATATGGAAAGTTAGCAATTGAAGGCCCTCGAAACATGCTGGGCGCACAACGGTCAAGTGCAGTGCTTCATACAGACTAGGACACTCAATGGCTTCAAGCCACCGTTCACAACTTTTGTGGAGTTATACATCAACCTTATCCAGCACCTTCTTGCAAGCCGTCGCGGCGGTTACCATCACGCGCTTTGTAGCGCCGGCAGAGTATGGGCTAGTAGCGCTGGCAATGTTGTGTTGCAGGTTTCCCAACTATTTGTCCCAGCTCGGCATGAGCAGAGCTGTCGTTCAGAAGCCAGACCTGAGCGAGGGAAACGTCAGGGCTGCCTTTACCCTGAGCATGGGTCTCGGATTGGCAGGATGTCTGGCAATCGCAGCGCTGTCTCCGCTGCTTGCCCGGTTCTTTCACGAACCGAGACTGACGCCGGTACTCCTCATTCTGTCTCTGAACTTCATCTTGCAGGGTGCCATACTCGTGTCGGGCGGGCTGCTGCGGCGAGCGCTGAAGATGCGCCAGCTTGCCATTGCGGATACTCTTTCCTACTTAATTTCCACCTTTGCGATAGGTCTCCCAATTGCCATAAAAGGATACGGCGCATGGGCAATTGTCGCAAGCACGGTCACTCAGACCCTCTTTACCGCAATGCTATATTATGCTGCGAGCCCCCACGCGCTCTTGCCGACCCTTCGCCGCTCCGACTATGAGCACATTGTTGGATTCGGCGGCAAGGCAACCGTCACCTCTATCGTCGAGGGGCTAGGTAGTTCGATGGATACGCTCGTGTTAGGGAAATTCTCAACTGCATTCAATGTCGGCCTCTATAGCCGAAGTTTCCTGCTGATAGGGCTTCCGGTACTGAATCTTTCTAACGGCCTTACCCAGGTACTGTTCAGCAGATTCTCAAGAGCTTCGGAACAAGGATCCGCGGACGCATTCGACCTCTTGGCTCGAAGCCAACGCGTCTTCCTCGCCATTGTTTTCCCTCTTTGTGCCGGAGCCGCCGGCGCGGCATCCTGCATCGTATTGACCTTGTATGGCTCCAAGTGGACCTCGGCAATACCGGTTTTCGCCATCTTATGCGCAGTTACGGCCGCCGATGCCAGCTTCCACCTGCCAGCCGTTCAGATGGAGGCGCTCGGTAGATTTCGGCATAAGATGATCGTCCAGTTTCTCTATATGATCTGCATTGGCGGAGGTGTCCTTCTCTCCGTTGCACACGGGCTGGTGATGGTTGGTGTGACGCTCACAGGGCTCCAACTCTGCCGCAGTCTTGGATTGCAATATTACACGGGGAAGTATTTAAACCGCGGCTTCATGGTTATGATGTCCAGTTGGGTCCCCGGCCTGATCGCCGCGATCCCCGTCGGAGTTTCGATTGCTTACGTTGCTTGGCTTCTTCGTGCGAACTATGGAATGCCACCAGTCCTTCAGCTCTTTGTGTGCATTCTAACGGGTCTTGCAGTGAGTTCAACGGTGTATGCGACGTTGTTCCGTAGTTCGGTTTTCGTTCCACTCATCATGCTCATACGCATTCGCCAGTCTGACCCTCCCGCGCAGGGCGAACGCCTCCAGAAGACCTAGAACCATTGGCTTGCACAATTCGAGAGGACAGAATTGTAAGCCAGTCCAGACTTTAGACGGTAACAGTGGAGAACAGGCTCTTTGAGACTACTTGTGCTGTATCAGGCGCGGGATGCCGCAGCCGACCAGCCGGGCTACTACGAAGGATTTGAACGACTGGTTGCAGAAGGCGCACTCGACGCTCACGCGGCGATTCCTGTCGATGGCATGGCGGAAGAGCAGGGATGGAATGGCCTGTGGGCAGAAGCGGAGCGGATTGCCGGAAGCATGAGGGCAGATGCTGTTTTTTTGCAATTCTTTCATGGAGTCATGCCGGACCCAACGGAGGGAATTCAGCGCCTGAAGAGGCTCCCAACTAGACCCACTCTCTTTACGAGCCTTGGAGACCCGTACGGCCGTTGGATCAGGCGGGTTCCAAGAAGCTTTCGCGTTGCTAGCGCCCTGGCGGATGTCAGCTTTCTCACGGGCATGGGCTATATCGCGCGCCAACTCAGCAGGTTGGGCAGTAGGAATCTCGTTCTCATGCCCAATGGATGCTGCCAAGTTCGATTCTCATCGCAGCCGAGTACTGCATTGCCCCAGCCCGAGTTCGACGTTGTCTTTGTGGGTAGTCGGGTCTACCCGCGAAATCTTCTCAGCCAGTTTTCATATTTATATTATTGGGGTGGACAGAAGCGAGTGGAACTCGTTAAAGCCTTCACCAAACGTTACGGTCGCCGGTTCGGCCTATTCGGCAAGGGCTGGGATGGCAACTCATCGTGGCAAGGGCCAGTTCCGTATGCCGCACAGCATGAAGTCTATCGCAGGTCTGCTGCGGCGCTGGGAGGGATGCCATATGCGTACTACGATTACTACACCTCAGACCGGCCCTTCATTGCGATAGCTTCAGGTGTTCCACTTGTCGATTGGCGGGTCCCGGGCGTGGATCGTATTCTTCAACCTGGTCGCGACTGGTGGCTGGCGCGGAGTCAAGAGGAGATGTTTGGACTGTGCGATCAGCTACTGGAAATGCCAAGCAGCGACCGGGTCCACCTGGGAGAAGCGGCGCGTGAACGAGTCTTGGCATATCACACTCAGTACCATCGCTGCAAAGAAATGGTCGAGATTGTAAGAAGCATTCGGGACGCCCGCCTCGCAGGCCGTAGGGCGGCTCAACCTAAACTCAGTTTCTTGTCTAGCTCATGCACGGCTGAGCCTGCTCCCGACGCAATTCTCGCATGGGAGGGATGAGAGCGGCATGCCGGTTCTGCACCGCTATAATTCGGCTTTTCCTACTTGGATTGGTGCGCAGCTGCAACCCATCAACGGCGTTACCAACATCTCATTGCTGAAAGATGCGGAGCGGGTTGTGCTCGGACAGGAGTAATGGATGGCTCGGTTCGTTGTCGCAGAGCGTTTGTCCGTAAGGGGGGAGGGACTTGGCAACGAGATGATTCCGTGGGCAAAAGGATTCATTGCCAGCCAAGTTCTCAATGCGCATCTGGTCGGGCCGTCTTGGGGGCTTAATCGACGACGCTATTGGCGCAACTTCAAAACGAGCCGCCTGGATTTTGTTGGTGAAGAGCTGCTCCGCTTGCTCCCGCATGAGGCTTTCGCTGAGGAGGACTACTACGATACTGGAGTCGCGGACTACGGTGAGGCGCTACGAGTTTGGGCTTTGCGAAAGAACCTTACTCGCAAACGCCACTTCGTTGTGACCGTAGGAGGAATGGACGGGGGCTATCTAGCTATTGAATCTGCACATGCCTTTCTCTGGTCCCGACTGCTCAACTCGCGAAATGCACTCTCTAACATCTTTAAGGTCCGTTTTAATGTAAGCCAACAGAAGCTATTGATAGCCGTTCATATGCGACTGGGGGACGATTTCGCCGATGCTGAAGTCGGTCGGGATATTCGTTCAAGGTTTAACGTCCGGGTTCCGATCTCTTGGTATCGCGGACTTTGTGAAGCTCTTCGCCGGGAATTCTCTGGACAGATTCAGTTTCTCTTCTTTACTGACAGGGAAACCCCCGAGTACCTCAGAATCGTGTCTGAGTACAATCCAGATCAAATTCGCAACCGTCAGTTGTCTGAGTGCAGCGATCTCATTCTCATGGCGACCGCCGACCTTCGCATCTGCTCTGTTTCCTCATACAGCCTGGCGGCCTGCTTCCTGTCTCGAGGTCCGTATGTCTGGTATGAGCCGCAGTTGTGCATCGACCATGGCGTCTATAGCTTATGGGGCCATGAGCCCCGGCAGCAAAGAGCTGGTTCCCCAACGAGACTTAGCGCAAGCAAGGTCGAGTCGATATCCAAGGCTTCAGATTTCCAACTCCTCGGTTATCCTGTTGGATTGGACTCGTTGCTTCCCGATTCGCTTGTGAACCACCTGCATATCGCCCTAGCGAAGAAGGACCCTCGAATGGATTTGATCCAGTATGGGTGCGTTCCGCTGGGTGCGGCTGTGCCTGCTTCCGAATCCATTCTCGGGCGGGAGGGATGAAAGGGACCTCATCGGGACCTATCGGAGCTTTTTCTACCTCTTCCGTCTCTGAGTCCAGAATTGCTCTCAGGCGCTGCTGACGAAAACACTGTCCTAAGAACCGTTTGGACTTCATTGGAGAGGGACCGGCATTGCACAATCGACCCGCTGGCGTGGACCAGCATATTGTGTTAGCCGGACATTTTGATCCGGCGACCATGGGGTCTGTAGTTGGGGGCGATGGAGGGATCGCGTTGGCTGCAATGAGCGGTCCACCCGGTGTCCCGATTCATGATCTCGCTACTGAATTCGCAAAACGCGGGATACAGACGACTCTTTTAGGAGGACTTTGCGGGGGCAAGGAGCTATACATACGGTCCCTCCCTCTAAGCGCAATTGTGTACCCAAAGCGGGGCAGGACCGCGTGGATTGTGGATGGTTTGCGCCAGGAGCGAAATCTGATCATCGAGTACCTTCGAAGAATCGATCCCTCTGTGGTTCACGCGCACTGGACCTGGGAGGCAGCGAGGGCGGTTGCCGACTGGGATGGGCCGAAGGTGCTGACTGTCCATGACACAGCCTGGGAGTACGCCAGAATCGGTTTTGACTGGACCTGGGGCCCGTTGGCCCACGCATCGGTTGTCCGATGGCTCGCAAACACATCGGCTGTATTGAAACGATTTCACCATATCATCGCCGTATCGCCGTATGTGGAAAACTACCTCAGGCAGAGACACCGTTTCCGGGGAGAAATACGAGTGATCCCCAACGCAATCCCCCCCCTGCCGGACAGCGTTTATATGCCCGATAAATTTCCAAAAACCGGTTGCGTAACCTTCGGGTGCGCTGGGGATACGGGGCGCCTAAAAAACGTTGGTGCTGCTCTAAGTGCCTTTATTCGCGTTCACAAGCAACTGCCGAATAGCCGCCTGCTCGTCTATGGAACAGGCTGGGAAGCGAAGAGATCCGCGTACGCCCATCTTCCCATCGAATTCCGCGGAACTCTGCCGCACTCCGTGTTCCTTAACGAACTTGGCAGCCAGGTCGATATCTGGGTACACCCGTCTCTGATCGAGACCCACAGCCTCGCTATTTGCGAAGCGATTCAAGCTGGCTGCCCCGTAATAGCTGGTCGTGCCAGCGGCGCAGTGCCTTGGACACTTGAGTACGGTCGAGCCGGCATACTGGTCGACATTGAAAACCCCTCCGAGATCGCTGAAGCCATGTTGGCGCTTGTCCATAACCGGGAGCTGGCGCTCGATTTGGTGACGTATGGCCGCCAAATGATTAGCGACCGCTTTAGCCCTGATCGCGTCGTGCAGATGCATCTTGATTACTACCAGGATATCGTTGACCAAGCAGGGTGTCGCGCTGCGATACCGGAGGGCTATTCCATCGGCATCACAGCGAGGGAACTGCGTTCGGATACGGATAGAGACTGCTATGCGGACAAGGATAGATGACCGTGTGATCTCAGCGGTGGCAATATCGTCCGCCAGAGTGAGGCATATTCAATGAGGTTGTTCTCTCTCACGGATTGCCCTTCCCACCCGCTCATCGAGGCTGCAGACGCCAATCCATTGCAAGGAAAGACTGAATATGAAACGTGTTCTACATGTACTGATATCTCTGGAGCGCTCCGGCATGGAAATGATGCTACTCAACAGCGCTGAGGAGTGGGCGCGCGAAGGATATGCCTGCGACGTAGTTGCCTCGGCGACAAATATTGGCCCATTGGCTCCTGAGTTGCGGGCGGCGGGCTACGGCGTATTCCATATTCCTTTTCGCAGCAAATTCAGATACCTTCCGCGGTGGCGATTTATCAGGGATTATTACCGGCTCTGCAAATCCGGCTACGATGTAGTTCATATCCACACAGAAGCTGCTACGCACCTTTTTGTAGTTCTGTCGAAACTAGCGGGTGTGCCTCGTATCGCTCTAACGCCCCACAACGCTTTTCGCTTCGCAGGATTACTCAGGATCCGCAAAGCTCTCGAAAGGCGATCAAACCGTCTAATGGGAAGCGAGTATGGCATGATTAGCGATAGCGTACAGAAATGTGAGTGGGAACGCTTCCGCAATCGGGGTATCCGAATCTCGAACTGGCTGGATACGATTCATTACAGGCCTCCCACTCCTGAAGAACGATCGGCAGCGCGGTCATCGCTTCGTTGTCAGGACGAACAGTTTGTAATTGTTTCAGTAGGTAACTGTAACGCTGTCAAGAATCACGGAGAAATCCTACGAGCTATATCCCTTCTGCCCGCAACCGTCGCTCCTCTCTACCTGCATGTCGGCAACGAACTGGCCGATCAGCCGGAGAGGGCCTTGGCCGCGGAGCTTAACCTTGCTGAACGAGTACGCTTCTTGGGCTCGCAGGGTGACCCCCGTCAATTTCTATGGGCTGCCGACGCCTATGTGATGCCCTCACTGCGCGAGGGATTAGGTATGTCAGCTCTTGAAGCGATCGCCTCTGGAGTTCCGGCCGTTCTTGCAAACATAGATGGTCTTGCAGATATTGCTGCAGAGACGGATTCGGTGGTGCTCACTACTACGGCGGCGCAGTCAATTGCCGGCGGAATTGCACAGGTAGCCTCTACCCGGATTGAGGAGCGTCAAGCCAGGGCGCTTCTCGACAGTGCACGAATTCGGGAACGATATTCTATCTCAAATGGTGTGCAGTCGGTCATAAATGGACTTTACCGGAGAGATCAGTCTGCCGCGTGATGAGCTGCGCTGGTTGTCGGCGGCCTGCATAGCAGTAGAATTCCATGGGCGCTCACCCATGACCGAACTGGGCCGCTGGCAGGCGTCACCACACCAACTCTGAACGCCCAGGGAATGCGCACAATGCTGTAGGACGGGGAACTGCGCAGCGCTCAGGCTCGGCAGGGCCGTGACGGGGCGCTCAAACAATACCGGCTGGCGGCAGTTGTACAGAAATTTGAGTGTTTGCACAAAAATGCTTGGAAGGAGCAGACCCGTTGATTGCCACAATAATCCAGATGTCGGCGCTACTCATAGCGGGTGGGCTTCTTTTAATCGTGACATGGCGTCGGCCTGGGTGGGTTATCTTTGTGGCGCTGTCAGTTGCCGCGCTGCTGGACTTGTTTCAGATTGGTGCCAGTGGCGTAAACCTCGGGATAAGTTTTTATATCGACGACGCTGCTTGCCTTCTTGTTCTCGGAACTGGCCTCCTGGCGTTAAAGCGATACCCCAGGAATTTCTCCTACGATGCGGTGCCGTGTCTCGCCCTGATGGCACTTGTCGCTCTCAGCTTTGGCAGAGGCATCAGCCCCTTTGGGTTGAAAGCTGCCGGGAATAGTTCAAGGAACCTTTTTACTTTTGTGGCGCCGGTCTTAGCCGTCATGCTCTTGCGGCCGGTCTTTCAACTTGATGCGGGTCGTTTGGCTCGTTGGCTCGGCTGGGCTGGATTCTGCCTCAGCGGGGTTGCCCTGCTTCGCTGGGGAGGTGTGCTGCCTATCCCCATAGAACAAGAGGACAACCTTCGTGAAGTCGTCCGCAGTCTTAACGCGGACTACGCATTTTTGGTTGGCCTGGCATTCATTGCCGCGATTTACCTGCCGCTCGTAGAGCGGCGAAGCGCCTGGTGGTGGATGGGCGCAAGTATGCTCGGCACGATAACGCTCGCCCTGCAGCATCGGAGCGTTTGGACGGCAACTGTGGTCGGCCTTGCGTGGCTCGTGCTTCGAAACGCGCGGCGGGTATCACCTTTGCGCTGGCTAGCAATCGGGGCGGCTGGCTGTGTTGTTTTGGGAGTGATCGTGGTCGCGATTCCTCAGACTCTTGAATTTGCGGACGCAATAGTAGCAACTAACGCGCGAGAGGTGGAGAGCAAGCATAGTACTTGGGCATGGCGAGTCGGGGGCGACGATGAAGCAATTACCCGACTCCTCGGTAGTGATTCTCTCGACATGCTCGTCGGCCCGCCTGCTGGGTGGGCGACGAATACAGATGCTAGCTCTGCCGAGAAGTTCATTCACAGCCGGTACATAAGTACGCTTGCGAATTATGGCTTAGTTGGGTTTGCTGTATTACTAATATGGTTTGGGATGTTTACGAAAACGATTGGCTCGGCGGCCCAGTTGCACCGCAGAAAGCCTTCACGAAACCGTCCTGGGACAACCTTCCTAGAGGCGCTGTTCTTGTCAGAACTCGTTTACATGGTTCCCTATAACGGGGGAATTTTAGAAGCCGCTGTGTTGGGCCTGATCTGGGTGGCAGCGAAGCAGAACGCTATTCCCATTTTCGCGCGACGTCTCGCCTACGCGCGCAACCAGTTTGATCGGAAGAACATACCCGCAACACTGGCGACGTGACCCAACAATGAGCAGAATCGCAGTCCTAATTACGTGCCACAACCGGAAAGACCAGACGATCGCGTGCCTGGACCGTTTATCGAGTCAAGTTTTGCCACAGGACATCGCCCTGAGCGTTTATCTGGTGGACGACGGCTGCACAGACGGAACCGCAGAGACTGTGCGAGAAAAATATCCCGCAGTCACGATCCTGAAAGGCAATGGGTCTCTATTTTGGTGCAATGGGATGCGCCTGGCCTGGCGGCAAGCCGCCCAGAGCGACCCCGACTTCTATTTGTGGCTCAACGACGATACCCTTATGCGTTCTGATTGTCTCTCCGCGCTGATCGAGACGTGGAATGAATCCTGTGGCCTTGGAGCAAACAGTTGCATTGTAGTGGGATCCTGCTGTGATCCAATCACGGGTGAGTTCTCCTATGGCGGGCAAATGTTGCGTGGGCACCACCCTGGAAGACTGAATCGTGTTTTGCCAGATACTGTAAGCGTTAAACAGTGTGACACCTTCAACGGGAACTGTGTTCTAGTGGCGAGATCAGCATTTCGGGCCGTCGGAATCATGCGGCAGTTCAAACACGCCATGTCGGATATAGACTATGGCCTTCTCGCGAAACGCGCTGGGGTGCAAGTTATTCTGGCGCCCGGTTACGTCGCGGAGTGCGAGGGCAATCCCGAACTACAATACTTGAATTGCCGGAGTTTACTTCGACGTGAACGGTGGCGACTTCTCCTCAGTCGCAAGGGCCTGCCGCCGGGAGATTGGTGGAAGTTCTTGTGGGCGCACGTGGGACTGCGCGCATTCTTGTATTGGCCAGTGCCATATTTGCGAGTCATAATCGGACTGTGACGGCTAACTACCACTCTCATCCAATTGGACAGGACTTGGCCAACCTCGATATTTAGACAATTCGGACAAATGCAATTTAGCGTAAGAGGGGGTACCTCGAAGAGCAGTTGCGGAAATCAAGAGGTGTTCCTGAACGAGCGCGCATCTGGTGCGCCTGGTTCGTTCATATTGGAGTGCGGTTTGGGAGTATACAGAATCGATGCAACCAGAGGAGTTGATGGATGGAATTGAAAGGCGAAATGCAGCCTTCGCGTGAGCAGCAGCACCTAACTCGGCAAAAGCAATGGATGGAGCAGGCGTTAGCAGCAGGTCCCAGGTTGCACACCGTGGATCCCGATGGGATGACCCGGTACCTTGTGCGCTGGCGGTTGGAGGAAGCTCTGCGGAGGCTCCTTCAAGCCGACGAAGACATAACCTGCGCCAGCAGTGTTTTGGTCCTTTGCGCGGCGGAAGGGTATGAAGGCTCGGTGCTGATGGACATGGGACTACAGGACGTGACCGTGTCGGACTTGTCCGAAGCGGTTGCCGGGTTGGCGGTGCGTCGGGATCCTCGCCTGAAGGCGCTGGCACTGAATGCAGAGGATACGGGCCTGCGGGCGCAATCTTTTGATATCGTTGTCATTCAGGATGGCTTACATCATCTACAGCGGCCAGTGCAGGGCTTTACGGAAATGCTGCGGATTGCGTCCCGGGCGGTTATATTCCTGGAACCTCACGACTCACTAGTTGGCCGGCTGATCGGCACCGAATGGGAAGCGAACGGCCCGGCTGTGAACTATGTATTCCGCTGGACGAAGCGCTTGGTCCAGGATATCGCGTGCAGTTATCTTGGACCGTCAGCCTTCCAAAACCTGAGCTTTTCATTTTGGCACCATAACGTCGTCCTCGCTAAGGCCGGCCAACGCTTCGGGGGCGGCCGCTTCGCGATCTCTTGCATTAGGTTGGCAAAGACCACCATCGATTTCCTGCTACCGAGGATGGGTAACCAATTCTGCGGCCTAATCGTCAAGGAAAGAGAATAAAAGAGGGAGACATCAAATCCTCTGCAGAACCGAATGCCATGTGGCGCTCAATGCCCATGTTCAGTTCCGACCTTGACTTGCTACATTGAGTAATTTTGCATCCGCATTCCGCCCTATGGAATCGGTCGCCCTAAGCAGGCGCTGGCCCTCGGCGGATTAATGCCCATCTGCAATATGGCATTTCCACAACGAAGCAATCTAAACTGAAGAGGCACTTATTGTGAACTCGATAACGAATAGCACATCGAAATCTGACCGCCTCATTGCGCCTGAGATCCTTGACGATGCTTTCTATCACGCAATCATGGGACTAGCTCAATACGAAGATCTTACGAGTGTCCTGGAAATAGGTTCTTCGGCTGGTGGGGGCAGCACTAACGCGTTTGTGCGCGGCCTGATGTTGAACAAGACTCGCCCGACACTGTACTGCATGGAAGTCTCACATGCGCGATTTTTAGAATTGCAAAGGAAATACAAGGATCTCGATTTCATCAAATGCTATAATGTTTCCTCTGTATCATCGTCCAGAGTTGCTAGTGAAAGCGAGATTCGTAAGTTTTATCATTCGCAGAAGACAGCGCTGAACAAATACAAGCTCTCGGTAGTTTTAGGGTGGCGCGAAGAGGGGTTGCGATACCTGACAGGGCATCCCGATCTAGATCAAGACGGCATCCTTACGATCAAGGGAGATAACAACATTAAGTCTTTCGATCTCGTTCTAATCGACGGCTCCGAGTTTACCGGCATGGCTGAGTTGAATGACATTCATGGTGCAAAGATAATTTGCCTAGACGACATCAACGCTTTCAAATGCCATGCGGTCCGGCAGCAATTGTTGAACGACCCAGCTTACGAGTTGTTAGCTGAAAATCAGAGATTGCGCAATGGATTTAGCATTTTCTACCGCGTTGATGCCGCCTGCAATCTGCGCGCCATTAAGGCTGTGCTTGAAGCTATAAAACTACGTGCAGACACACGCAAACTAAGCTGGCAGCGCGTCGTCCGTTCTATTTGGAGAGTCTGAAGGCATTGGTAATTGAGGAAGGTGCCTAGCGTTTACACCAAGGCTGGTTTTATGTGGATTCGTCAAGCCACAATTTACTTCGACCTGGCATGGCGGTTTTTTGAGAAACATACTGCTTCTTGGAAGAGTATTTCGCCGGATGGAGACTTCTCCGCTAGCAGCAGGATAGGCGCGGCATGTAGGTGACGCCAGTCTGGAGGACGGATGCCAGTAGTTCTAAATGGCCGACACAATGCTCGATTTTCTCACATGGTGCCTAATCGTGCAGCCGAGGTTTTCGTGCTTCAGAACGGTTCTTCGGAATAAAGGAGGATAAAATTATGATTTCCAGGCCTCAAAGATCATCGTATTTGAGCAAAAGGCGGCCTATTTAGAATTACTGGACTGATGCATGAAAGATCGCCCGCGGAGGCAACTGAACGTGTCCTGACGGGTTGGCGGACGGACAAAATGGAGAGTCCGACTAGACAGTTAACGTTGGCACTGTTATGGGGCCAAACTGGAGGCGACCGTGGCGCGATTAGCAAATACTGATCGGAATTGGGAAGGATATGGGAAGGAAAATCCTTATTAAGGCGTTCTCCCAGATCCAAAGTTCTTAACTGCAAACCTGAATGATGGCTTGCTTCAGGAATTCTTTGCTAGTGGTGAGCGTCACGTCGATCACGTCTACAGAACAATTCGAGCGAATGTTCAGCCAGCCTTTCAACCTGATCGAGTCCTCGATTATGGGTGTGGGGTCGGCAGGCTTGTCATCCCCCTTGCAAAACGCTCGCACGCGGTGGTTGGAGTTGATGTTTCCCCGAGCATGCTGGTGCGGGCGCGGGAAAACTGCAAGAAGTTCGGAGCCGACTCAGCGTGCCTGCTTCATATCGACATGTTGAACTCACTTGCTTCGGCGAGCTTTGATTTGGTTCATTCTTTTGTCGTGTTCCAGCACATTCCTACCGCACGCGGTGAAGTTATCCTGCGAGAATTGATCGACCTGATCGCAGATGGCGGTGTAGGTGCAATCCAATTCACTTTTTCCGATCCTGGCTCGGCACTTCGGCGCATTCTAAAGGCATCGTGTCCGCGCACGCGCCTCGTGGATGGCCTGCTCAATCTGATTCAGCACCGACCATTTTCGAGCCCGCGGATGCAGGTAAACAGCTATTCCATGAATCGCATCTTCAAAATCCTGTTCGATGCGCGTTGTTCGAATCTGCACATCGAGTTCTCGGACCATAGCGGCTTTCACGGCGCTATGATTTATTTTGAGAAGTCGCCAAGACCTCTTCTGTAATGCCACTTTTACCACGATCTGCTAGCCATGCACTCAATCCCGGACCAACGCTCCGCCAGAACTCATGAGAGTAGCAATCATATCGCACGCGTACGTAGAACCGGGGTATTCTTCGGTGCTCGAGTCCATGGTGGCTCATCCAAGAGTGGAGCTTGCGTTGATAACACCGGACAGGTATCACGGCCGATTCCAAGCATCCCCGTGCCAGTTTGAGAGCGCGGTCGTTGGTTTGCGTATTTATGCGCTGCCGATCATATTCGGTCAACGGCAGGGTGCTTTCATTTATCGACCGTCCGCTCTTTCGAGGGCACTGGCGGACTTCAAACCGGATTTGATTTTGCACGAGCAGGAAGTCTACGCGGCAGGCGCGGGCCAGATTGCCGCGGTCGCGGCCCAAGAATCGATACCCCTAGTCATGTTCGTTTGGGAGAACGTCCACCGTTCGCTTTCGTGGCCGCGGAGGCGTCTCGTGCGCTACGTTCTTGGCCGCTGCGCTGGACTCATCGGGGGTAGTGCCGGGGCTGTGCAAGTGCATTGCGATTGGGGATTCAGTGGTCAGACAATTGCAATACCGCAAATGGGCGTGCACCAATGGAATCCAACGCCTGTGTTCGGGAGACGAAATGGAAACTGCTTCCGAGTTGCTTTCGCGGGGCGCCTCGTGTCAGCAAAGGGGATTGACTGTCTGCTGCGAGCCGTTGCGGAGGTTCGCGGTAAAGGGATAAGGCTCGAGTGCGAAATTGTCGGGAGCGGTGCAGAACAGCAAAAATTGGTCTGTTTGCGAGACAGCCTTGGCATCTACCCTGCTGTGAGATTTACTGGGCCCCTTTCGATTGAAGGTGTGCGAAGCATCCTCGCTCAGAGCGATGCACTCGTGCTTCCATCTCGGCGAACGGCAGTGTGGGAAGAGCAATTCGGATTGATTCTGGCCGAGGCTATGGCAGAGGCTACGGTCACAGTTGGGAGCAGGACAGGAGCTATTCCGGAGGTTATCGGATCTGAAGGCCTTCTCTTCGAAGAGAACGATCACCACCAACTCGCCGCGATCCTAGAGACGCTGGCCGCAAACGAGACGGACTTGATCGCCCATCAACATAGGCTTTGGCTTCGGGCCGCCGAATTTTACACGAGCGAGTCTTTAGCCATCCGTCGTCTTGATTTCTTGAAGGGAATCTATCGCGCAGACAGTAATCAGCGACCTAAATTAGCAGTTCCTTAATCCTATCGATCCAGAAGCAGAAGAAGCCAACTGGGGCGTGATCTGCGGGTGTCCACACAAATAATTCGGGCGCTATTAGCATTCGTTTTCCAGTAGCGCGTGCAATTGACATGTTAAGAGTTACATGTTCGCAGATATTTGCCTCGTTATGAGCTCGGTAGGTTCCAAGCCAATAATCACAAGCATTGTATAGACAGAAGCCATTAAATGATGAGGTGCAAAGAATGGGATCTGGACGCGTCATCAGGCGCTGATTAGTGTAGATGCGGCGCTGATGGAACTGAAAATAGCCCAGCAGCCGTTTCTTTGCCGCCGTGATCTCCGCATTCAAATCGGAATAGTCGTGGCCTTCAGTCCGCAGAGAGAGTAAATCGTAGTAGACAGGTACCGAAGTTGCGCCAATTGCGAACAAGCTTCGGTCAGTCATGAGACGCTCGATTCCTTTCATTACTGCTTCTGGCTCAGGCGGCTTTAGCATGATGTTATCAACATCGACGACGCAAATGTAGTCTGGATCGTTTCCTTTGTTGTTAGACGCTTCGAGTAGAGCTTGTCTGCCGATTGCCATTCGCACAAGCCGACTCTTCACCGTCTCCATAACCGCAGTATCAACTAAGTCGATCTCCGGATCGGTAGCCTGATCTATCAAGGTGCGGGTTTTATCTCTCGACCCATTTTCGCCGATGATCGCGGAACAACGAAGCCCACTGCTCCTGAGATCATCGAGGTACGAGAAGAATGCGGGCAAAGTGTTTTCGCAATCGCGCGCCAGACACAAAAAGAGAATATTGATAGGAACGGACTTCATAAGCAATGCCTCAAGGTGAACTAGAGACGGAGCGTGCAATTGTCTGCACATGCGGTATTCTTATTTTAGCTTGGCGGCAAAGTGTTTGGCATTTCTGCATCAAGCCTAAGCGTCGCGGCTCGGTCTGGAAGTCCGCAGGGAATTCGAGCTGAAATGCACGGCTGACCGGCAGTATGACCTTCTCATCGATGCCTACCAAGTCGCAATCGAAACAAAACATACATAATGAAACTCGGATGGCCACATTAGGCGCCCCGCAATGTGTTCTATTCTAAGCGTAGTCCTTGGACGAAAAACCGCGTAAGGCCGTTTGTTTGCGGCGTGATGAATGGAGTGTGATATTCCGGCAGTGAATATACTTGGGACGCGGATCGACCCAACCAGCTATGGCGAGGCTACAGCTATGATCGCCGAGTGGGCGGCTCACAGCCTGTCGAAGTACGTCTGCGTGGCGACAGTCAGCCAGGTGATGGAGGGACACGACACGCCCGCGTTTCAGGCGGTAATGAACGAAGCAGATCTAGTGACACCGGATGGTATGCCACTTGTTTGGGGCCTTAGACTCCTTGGCTGCAAAGGAGCGACTCGGGTATACGGTCCCGATCTGACGCCGATTGTTCTTGCACGGGCAGCTGGGGACGGCTTACCTGTCGGGTTCTACGGCGGATCGCCACACGTTCTAGATCGATTCGTACAAATTATGACAGCGCGATTTGCAGAGTTGAACGTCGTGTATGCGTATTCTCCGCCTTTTCGCGCTATGTCGCCGGACGAGGACCGCCGAATTGTTCAGGAGATCAACGATTCGGGAGCGCGCATTCTCTTCGTGGCGATAGGGAACCCAGCACAGGAGTTGTGGATGGCAGCACATCGGGCCAAGATCCAAGCCGTCACGATAGGTGTCGGGGCTGCCTTCGATTTTCTCACTGGGGCCAAACGTCAAGCTCCACGATGGATGATGCGTGTTGGCATGGAGTGGCTGTTCCGTCTGGCCACTGAGCCTCGTCGCCTTTGGAAAAGATATTTGAAGCACAATCCACGATTTGTCATCCTCTTTGCTATTCAATTGTTGGGCACCCGATTTGGCCGAACAACTGTAGCCAGGAGCGGCTCCTAACCCACGCAAACATTCTAGTTTTCACCGTTGCACGTAAGGCGGCGAAGTCTTTCGCTGCATGCAATTCGGTTCGGATCGCCAGCAAAGATTGCCGCTGGGTAGCAGAGAGGTGCCCCATTCAAATGGTCACAGCAACGCAGCCAACCCGACTCACTATGACGCGCACATTAGCGATAGCGAGGCCGGCCTTCCGGATTGCGACCCTTGTTGCCACTGACGCTTTGTCGCTCTTCGTAGCCGTGCTCCTGGCCTTTTCGTACTGGGCAATTGTCAACCCCACCATCCCCAGGCATCACCTCACCATGTACCTGACCGCGGTGCTGTGCATCGCGTCCTTCGCCTACCATGGCCTGTATCCCGGCATTGGGCTGAACGCAGTCCAGCATATGCGCTCTATCTCTCGTAGCATTAGCGTCGTTTACTTGGTGCTGGCAGCATCCATGGTTCTCCTGAAAGACTGGTGGGCCAACTCCCGAGGCGGATTCTTCCTATCCTGGATGCTAGCTCTGGCTTTGGTTCCCACTGGACGGTGGCTTATGAATCGTTTGTTGGGTTCCCGCCCCTGGTGGAGGGCTCCCGTGATGATTCTCGGCGCAGGCAAGACTGCTCGTGCCGTTATTCGCAATCTCCACGAGAACCGAGTTCTGGCCTACGAGCCGGTTCTGTGCCTCGACGACGATCTGAAAAAGCAGGGAACCTGCGAAGGTGTGCCCGTTGTCGGGAGTCTATTCAAAGCAAAGGCGCTTGCCGAGCTGCACCATATCCACTACGCTATTGTGGCCATGCCCGGCATCTCTCGCGGCCGCCTCATGATGTATATGCGCCAGTGGATTCAAATATTCCCTCACATTCTAATCATTCCAGACCTTTTCGGTATCGGCAGTCTATGGGTAGAACCACACGATCTTGGTGGCGTGCTCAGCCTCGAAGTTCAACACAAACTCCTCAGCCCATTGAATCGCGTGGTAAAGCGCGCAAGCGATCTATTGGTTGGCAGCATCGGTCTCATCGTAGCTGCCCCAATAATCGTATTTGCTGCTTTCTGGATCAAGGCTGTAAGCCCCGGCTCGGCTTTCTTTCGCCAGGAACGGGAAGGCAGAGATGGCCATCCAATCCACATACTGAAACTGCGCACCATGTATCCAGACGCCGAAAACATGTTGAAGCGCTACTTGGATGACAACTCAGATGCGCGAGCTGAATGGGACCAGTTCTGCAAACTCCAAAACGATCCTCGCATTCTCCCTGGAATAGGTCGCTTCCTTCGCCGCACCAGTCTTGATGAGCTTCCTCAACTCTTCAACATTCTCCGTGGCGACATGAGCCTCGTGGGTCCCAGGCCCTTCCCCGCATACCATAACAACCGCTTCGAAGAGGACTTCCGGACACTCCGTGTACAGATGACTCCCGGCCTCACCGGACTGTGGCAGATCAAGGCGCGCAGTGACGGCAACCTCGACGTTCAAGCGGCTCTGGATAGTTACTACGTGCGCAACTGGTCTCTCTGGCTCGATCTCTATATTCTGATTCGAACCGTCCGTGTTTTGATCAATGCCCAAGGGGCATACTGACGTAACCATTGCCGCGGCGATCAAGCCATTGCGGTTCTCGACCGGCGCGTGGCCCAGATAGCGCAGCATCGATTCTTTTCCGACGCTCTTCTTGTACGGCTGCGGATCGGCATTGGTCGTCGATTCATGCGCATTGTTGGAGCGGCTCTGGCGCGACAATTTTCGCGTTCCTTAGTGTCCCGAATGCTCCTCTTGAATGGTATTGGGGCGTTGCGGGAACACACGAAGAACTTGTGGCTCTGGGCGGAGCCTATTCTTGTTCGTAAGCGGCCCAGATGCGGGAGATCGGCCATGCATGAGTCCGATTGGCTACAGAGAACCAGCCCCGCCTTCCGGCTGATGATCGCCACCTCATGGCTGGCTCCGAAGTCATGTCAGAAACACCAGGAGGAGGCCATTCGGCAGGCAATTGGAGCCAAGCCGGACTGGGCGGAGTATCTTCGCCTGGTAGATCGCCACCGCACCCCCGCATTGAGTTGGGCAGCGCTCGGACGAGTGCCGGACTTGGCGGTTCCGGAGCCGGCGAAACAGGAGTTGCGCGGGCGCAACGATGCCTGCCGGGTGCAGGCCGTCAGGCATTGCCTCCAATTGGGGCGGGTTCTGAAAGGCTTCAACCGCACCGGCATTCCCGTCATGCCCCTAAAAGGGCCGATCCTTTCCTCAGAGCTATACGGCGATGTGGGCTTGCGCCAATCTAAGGACATCGACCTGGCAGTGGCGCCGGACGATTTATACCGTGCGCAAGCCTGTCTCAACGATCTCGACTGGCATCTGGATTCTAGCTGGTTTCCCATGACTCCTCGTCAATGGGAAAGGCTCTTGAGAACGGAACAGCACCTTAGCTTCATTCAGTCCCAAGGAGGCTGCGTCCTGGAACTCCATTGGCGCAACCATTGGGATCCTCCAGGTCTGGACAATACGCGTTGGGCCAGGAGCATTCTCTCTGTTTGGCAAGGGTGTTTTCACCAGGAGATGGACCCCATCGATCAGGTGCTCTACCTTTGCGGGCACGGTGGAGCCCATGCTTGGTTCCGTGCCAAGTGGCTGGGGGATTTGGCGCGCATCCATACAGCGGGGCGAGTGAATTGGCAAGCAGCCCTAGACCATGCTATTAGTACCGGTCAAGAGAAACCGTTGCTGGTCTGCCTACAGCTCTTGTACGTTGTGCATGGGCTTCCGATGCCCGGCCTTCAGAGGAATCCAAGCGAAAATCTGCCGTCCTTTCTGGTTGAAAGCCCCCTTCGCGAAATCAGGGCTTCCAAAGACCCAGCGTCTTCTAGCGCTATAGATGTGCTCAGTTATCTTCTCCGTCTCAGCTACTACAAAAAGCTGGTTCAACCGCGAAGAACCTGGCGCGAAAGTCTCTCAGAACTTGCATACTCTCGCGAGGATTGCAGAGTGCTTCGTCTTCCCGACAGCCTCTTCTGGGCTTATGTGCCTCTGCGTCCAGTCCTCTGGGCATGGAGAAAATTCTCACGATTATGGGCACGCTGAGGTCGATGGCTTCTGGTGCTCGATTGCGAATTGGTCAAGACAAAGCAATGGGACGACGATAAATGCTTCGATGAGGCGGCGGCCTAGGTTGCGATTTTTTGCGAGAGTTTTCCAGACCTAAGTGGACCCCGGCCACAAAGGATCGGCCCAAGACTTGCAATCTCAATCTCATTTCGTCAATCGGCTTTCCGTAGCAGATATCATTGATCCAACCTTCAAATGCAGCTACGCTGCGGTATAACATACTCTCTCTGTCTGAAGTAGCTTTCAACCCGCAGATGCTCACGAGGTATTCTCGCTAACTCTGACGTTTGTTGCAGAATGCAATCGAGTCCTCTACATCGGAGCGGAGCCAGTCTTTCGTCCGACGGATATGTTCCATCAAGGGTATTCGTAGCTCTCACCGAAAATCTCGCGGCACCATCGGGCAGTGCGAACTGCCTTTTTTTGTGTCTTCTCATTGCATCATTTATGCATTGAATATAGAGAACCAAGCCCACTCGTGACTGGAATATAAGCAACTGCCCGGCTGCGAATGTAGTCCAGGTGCGCAAGTTGTAGATCGCGTGCGGCGGCACAATGTTGTCGATGTTCTGATTCTTCTCAAACAAATCCCTTCCATATTGCGAAGTAGACCAATTGGAGATCAAAACAAGCTTTTTTTTCAGGAACATTCTTGAAAGCTTCAATGACCAGATGCAGGTTGTTATCGATCTGCGCTCTTGCCGCGCTGACAAAGTACGGTTCCTGTACATGACCTGACCCCAATTCGGTCCAGTTCGGTGTCTGAAATCATAGCCTACATTTATCCGTCTCGTTTTCTTGAAAAGGATTCTCTGGACCGTGGATCAGACGTGTCAAGGCCGTAGCTCGTCAGGATCGCCTTGATGCCGTTGATCCACGGCTATATTTTTTCCTGCAGAAAACGAAGCAGCCTTCCACTGCTGTGCGAACTCGTTCGGCGTTCCGCATGCCAACGCCGAGTGAGGCCGGGTTGAGTTATACGCGCTTTGCCATGCTGCGATCTTGCGCCGTGCGTCGAACAGGTTCCACAACCAGCTCATGTTCAGGCACTCGTCGCGCAGCCTGCCGCGGAAACTTTCCGCGTAGGCGTTGTCCGTCGGTTTGCCCGGCCGGATATGCAGGACGTTGATCTTTCTCTCGATGGTCCAAGCCAAGAAGTGGCGGCTGGTCAGTTCAGGCTCGTTGTCACACCGGCTCGCCTGCGGCTTGCCGTATGTATCGACGGCTCTGTCCAGCACACGCGTCACGCGTCGGCTTGGGAAGCAGGTGTCCACTTCCATAGCCAGGCTCTGTTTTGTGAAGCTGTCGAGAACGCTCAATACGCGAAGCCGCCGCCCGCTTGCCGTCACATCGCTGGAGAAATCAATCGACCACCCTGGTTGGGAGCAGTCAGCGCCGGCCGCGACCGCAATACGCGTTCTTGCCGGTTGCGCCGATTCCTTTTCACCGTCAGCCCCAGTTCGCGATACAGTGTCTTCGAGCGTACGCTTGAGGCGGTGCGTGTGCGGTACGGTTTCGTGGTCGCCGGCTAGTTCTGATGTCGGAGATTGATAATGAGGTCAGAGTGATAGCGGCCAGGGGGCCGGGACCAGCGAAATCCGTCAGCTAGCCCCTAGCGCCAACCTTCGGGGGGTATTTTAGGGGGTATTTTCTATAATTCTATTTGTAAAGCCTCGGCGATCACCCAAAACCGGCCATAGATTATCACTTCAAAACCGGCCATAGAGAAACGGCCTAAGACATTGGCTCCGACGGGGGAAATTAGCCTCTGTTGGCATGGGTAATGTCTTGGAAAAAGCGAAACAGGAACAGGTGATCGCGCTGGGGCGTCTTGGTTGGTCCCTGCGTCAGATCGAGGCGGCGACGGGAGTCCGTCGCGAGACGGCTGGCGGTTATTTGAGGTCGGCCGGGATAGCATTACGGTCGCCGGGAGGCTGGGGGCGTAAGCATCCGGCGAAAGCGGCCACTTCTGTGACCACCGGCTCTTCCAGTTCAAATCCGGCCATAGAGGTGATCACCGGCTTTTCCGGTTCCAGAGCAGCCGATAATTCAAAACCGGCCAACGAAGTGATTACCGGCTTTTTGCCGGACGTGACTTTGCAGGAGCAAGGTGGCAAGCGCCCGTCCGGAGCCAGTGAACCGTATCGGGAGATGATCGAGCTGGAGCTCATCCGGGGCCGCAACGCGATGGGTATCTGGCAGGATCTGGTCGATAAGCACGGGTTTACGAGCAGCTATCAGAGTGTTCAGCGATTCGTACTCAAGCTGCGCGGAGCAGTATCGCCGGAAGCTCGTGTAGTCATCGAGACGAAACTCGGTGAAGAGGCCCAGGTTGATTACGGCACGGGGCCGATGGTGCGTGATCCGGACACCGGCAAGTACCGTCGCACGCGGCTGTTTGTGCTGACACTGGGCCGCAGTCGCAAGTGTGTTCGTCTACTGGCTTTCCGGTCGAGTGCGCGGGTGTGGGCCGAGCTTCACGAGAAGGCATTTCGCCGGCTTGGCGGCTCGCCGCGGGTCGTGGTCCTGGACAACCTTCGCGAGGGCGTGTTGTCTCCGGACTTTTACGATCCGGTCCTGAATCCCTTGTATCGGGACGTTCTGGCCCATTACGGTGTGACAGCGCTGCCGTGCAAAGTGCGAGATCCGGATCGAAAGGGAAAAGTCGAAAGCGGTGTCAACCATGCGCAGATGACGCCTCTGAAGGGCAAAAAGTTCGAGAGCCTGGAAGAAGCTCAGGCTTATCTGGATCACTGGGAAGAACACTGGGCCGATAAGCGCATCCACGGCCGCACCAAGCGGCAGGTAGCGGCGATGTTCGCCGAGGAGAAGCCCTTTCTGCAGGCGCTGCCGCTGGAGCCGTTTCGCTACTACCAGTATGGCGAACGCACGGTGCACCTGGATGGCTGCGTCGAGGTTGAAGCTGCTTACTATGGCGCACCGCCGGGCTGGATCGGTCGGAAGGTCAACGTGCAATGGGACGCGATGTTCGTGCGTCTGCTTGATCCCAAAACTGGCGAGTTATTGCGCGAGCATCTGAGCGGCAAGCGTGGCGGGCACCGCATCCGCGATGCGGATCGCCCGCGTCGTACGCCGCCGCAGTTGCTTCAACTGCTGGCACGTTCGCACAAGGCAGGACCCAACATCGGCGCTGTCTCGAACGCCATCCATGCTCGCCAGGGCGAACTCGGAATGCGTCGCATCCAGGGCGTTCTCCAACTGGCGAAGCAATATGGCAGTGCGGCTTGCGACGATGCCTGTGCGGCGGCGCTGGAGTTGCGCGTCCCCGAGTATCGCTTCGTGCGTCGCTATCTGGAGCGCAGCCCGCAGGCTCCTCTCAGTCTGCTGCAGGTCGATCCACTCATCCGCGAACTCAACCAGTATCGCGACCTGATCCAACAACGCATCAACTTCGAGGAATCCCAATCATGAACCTGATCGAACTCAATCGTTCCCTGGTGCAACTGCGCCTGAGCGGCATGGCCGCAGTGATGGAAACCCGCCTTTTACAAGCGCAAGCGGAGAACATGGCGCCCATCGACCTGATCTCCACGCTGGTCTCCGATGAACTGGCCTGCCGCAGCAAACGGCTTCTGGAGCGGCGCCACAAACAGGCCCAGTTCCGCGATGCCGACAAGCGCCTGGACAACTTCGACTTCCAGTTCAATCCCAAGATGAATCGCAAACTGGTTTTCGACCTGGCCACAGCGAACTGGGTCGGAAGACGCGAAGATGCCCTGTTTCTTGGTCCGCCTGGAAGCGGGAAAAGTCACTGCGCACAAGCCATCGGACACGCCGTCATCCAGCAGGGCTACCGTGTTCTTTATCGCGAAGCCCACACACTGCTGGAAGAACTGGCCGATGCTGCGCTCGATGGCAAGCGCAAGGAGTTCATGGAACTGCTGACCACCGTGCCGTTGCTGATCATCGACGACCTCGGAATGCGCAAGCTGCCGCTGACCGCCGCCGAGGAACTGCTGGAGATCATCATGCGGCGCTACGAACGTGCGAGCACACTGCTGACGTCCAACAGGCCCGTTGACGACTGGGGCAAACTGCTTGGCGACAGCGCCGCTGTCACCGCCATGCTGGATCGCTTACTGCATCACGGACACGTTCTCAAGTGCGGCCCGCGCAGTTGGCGCACCAAGACCAGCAGTCCAGGGGAGGACAAATGATAAAAGCAAAAGCGAAAAGGATGCCGGGCAAAGAACGCCCGGCGGCGTCGCGACTCGCGATCCAGAGGCCTCCCACGACGGAGCCTCACCCTAGGAATGCTGGTAGAAACACGAAACCCTCCGCTGGCCAGCCCATCAGGCAAACCGCAGAGGGTCTCGATCACCGATTCCTTCGGAGCCAGCCCCGTGTCATCGGCCCTGGATCACTCCGCAAGGCGCGACCCCGGCAGAGCGACTCCAACCATAACACGCAAACAGAACCGTTGAAAATCCGGCCCCGCGGCCACATCGAAAACCGCAGCTTGCAAATGCACCCTGCGAAACGGTAAAACAATCACGTCTCAGGCCAATCCCGTTGGCCGGTTTTGAACTGATAACGTATGGCCGGTTTTAAGGTGATAACCGAGGCAAATAACAGTTAGTCTTTGCATTGTTTCCCCCTGATCTGCTGGAATTTATGTTTTCTCTACTTTTTCTCGGCTTCTCTTCTTTCGCGCTGGCGCTGTTTCTCACACCGATGGTGAGGAATCTTGCCTGGCGCTTTGGGATCGTAGACCAGCCCGACCAGCATCGGAAGATCCACAGCGCCCCAATTCCAAGAATGGGTAGCGTGGCCATCTTCGCGCGGTTATCTTAGCCTATGGCTTCCTTCTTGCTGTCAGATTGACTTCAGGCAGAATCGTTTGGGAGGGAATGCCACTTGTGATCCGCCTCCTGCCGGCTCTATGTGTCATTTTTGGCATCGGGCTTGTCGATGATGTCGTCAGGATTCGTCCCTGGATGAAGCTCTCGGGTCAAGTTGTCGCTGCAATATTGGCATGGGTAGGCGGCGTGCATGTGGGCGGGCTTGCCGGCCACCCCTTCTCTGGTGTTGCCAGCTTCGCCATTACGATCTTGTGGATTGTCGCTTGTACAAATGCGATCAATCTGATCGATGGTGTCGATGGTCTTGCAGCAGGCGTCAGCTTTTTTGCCGCTTTGACCATGGTCATCGCAGCTGAGGTTAATCACAACCTGCCGATGGCACTTGCGGTTGTGCCGCTGGCTGGGGTAGTGTCTTAATAGTGCGTTGGTGGTTGTTGATGCGACGGTTGCAAAGGCGCAGGATAATAATTTAGTCTGCTGATGTGGTGGCAATTTGGCGCTACCTGTAACAAAACCTCAAGGAGTGGCGTGGGATTCCAACCCATTGTCCATTCGGGATGAGTGGCCCATCGTTGTGGCGATGAGACGCTATAAAAACTCCCGATGCTCTCTGCATTGAGCTATACCACTCCAGAGGGACCGGCGAATGTGGCAAAGGCCGATCTGCGTTTATTCTAGCGGATCGGCCTTTTTATGTCCGATTGTCAAGTTTGCGAAACAGCTACCGCTTGCAATTTATATTCAGTTGCCTTATCGTTGGTGGAATATGGGAACGAATATCCAAGAACTCGGCACACTAAAGAACATACTCACACAGGCTGATTTAATCCTGGAGACAGCACCGGAGTTGCCCGAGAACAGAACGGGAGCGTGTAGAGAGATTCTAGGGGCAGCACTAGCGTTATGTGATGACCTGCTGAAAGAGTCAAAAACTATTACTCCTGCCGCGCTACTGGGAAGCAAGGGCGGGTCTGAGACGGCCAAGAGACACGGTGTAGAGCATTACCGGAATATGGCTGCATCAAGAAAGACACGGGGCGGGGGACGCCCCCGCAAGAGCGGGGAGTCTCCTAGTAAGAGTGAGTAAATAGAAATTGAGTATCTTCGTCCTAGTGCGTTGACAAACAGCTACCGCTAGTAGTATTATCAACGCATGGTGAATAAAGAACAGTCCGCTCCCATGATGGTCTGCCAGTCGTGCAAGGTCGATTGCCAGCGATTTGGGAAACACCGCAATGGCCTCCGCCGTTTCCGCTGCTCACAGTGCAAAAAGACATATACCGAGGATCACTCGCGGGTGTTGGATTCGATGTACATCCCGCAAGATAAAGCCGTCCTTGCGCTTCGCCTATTGCTAGAAGGCAATTCGATTAGGTCCACCGAGCGCATTACCGAGTTTGACCGCAATACCATCATGAGCCTGTTGGTTAAGGCCGGGGACCGCTGCGAAACCCTCATGGTGGAGAAAATCGTCAATCTGCCTGTCGAAGACGTGGAAGTAGACGAAATATGGGGATTCGTCCAAAAGAAAGAGGGCCACAAAACAGACGATGACGGCGACAATGTAGGCGATGCCTATTGCTTTATCGGGATGGAGCGCACGTCAAAGCTGATACTCGCTTACCACCTGGGCAAGCGCACTGCGAAGTCAACGGATGCCTTTATCGGCAAACTGGCCTATGCAACATCCAAGGAACGTTTCCAACTTACGAGTGACGGATTCCCGCCTTACATCTCCGCTGTCAAATTACTCCTGAGAGACCGCGTGGATTTTGCTACGCTCGTTAAGGTTTACGGATCGCCCCGCGACGCAGAGCAGAAATATTCTCCCGCTGAAGTGGTCGATTCAATTCCTACCGAAATTATGGGAAGGCCGGTAGCCGACCGCATTTGCACTTCCCACATTGAGCGAGTGAATTTATCTGTCCGCATGGGAATGCGCCGCATGACGCGCTTAACGAATGGATTTAGTAAGAAATGGGAGAACTTACAAGCTGCCTATTCTCTATGGTTTGCGTACTACAATTTTTGCAGAATACACCAGACACTCCGAGTTACACCAGCGATGGAGTCTGGAATTACAGATCATGTGTGGACGATTGCGGAACTGATTGCAGCTAGATAATTTCACTAACTCTCTGCTATTCTGAGCAAGCGAAAGGCGCGGGTAGCACCCCGCGCCCTCGTGTTGCTCAAGTTGTCAAGGGACGCCCTCGCGTCTATACCCTTAACGCTCCTCTTGACGGTCGTCTGTCAATTGGAGCCTACCAAAGGGCGCAGGATAATGCAAGCCATCCGTGCGTCCATAGGAGAATAAAATGACACAAGTTCCAAACCTAAACCGCCGCGTTCCAGAAGCAACTCTTCAAGATGCCGTAGACGCAATTGACAGAGTCGAAAGCACCATTTCTCAGCTTGGTGTTGAAGTGCAGAGAATCCTCACGGCGATGGAGAGCATTGCTAAATCTCTTGAGCAAATCGCCGATGTTGCAAACAATCGGTAGGAACTAACGACACCAAAACGACCGAGCCAGACTGTAGGCATCTAACGCCCGATTCTTGTCTGGCTCGGTCCGCATGATGGCCGCTATCTGTTCTGCCATTTCAACTACACGGCGATGATTACCTTCACGCTCAGACGCAATGGACACAACTTCCCCGGACTCCTCTATAGGGGTTCTGGGAACTGATTGCAAACTAGTCATACGCCGGAATCCTTAACCTGAATTTCGGCCTGTTCCGCTCAACGCAGATTTAAGACAGAGCCGCTGGCTGGTGCTTTGCTGGGCTTTCTTCGCTACAATTTCAATCCGGCGAGTATCTTTCTTGGCGATTGTGGAAGCCTGACTCTCGGCTTCGTGCTTGGGTGCTGCGGCGCGGTATGGGGCGAGAAGTCCTCTACGCTACTTGGGATGACTGCGCCGCTTCTGGTTCTATCAGTTCCGCTGCTTGACATCGGGCTTGCCATTGTCAGGCGCTTCATTCATGGTCAGCCAATCTTTGCCGCGGACCGTGCGCATATTCATCACAAGCTGCTGTCGATGGGGGTTACGCCCCGGCGTCTCGTGTTGATTTTGTACGGCATTTGCGGCATTGGGGCGGTTGCGTCTTTGATGGTAACAGTAGGTCCGGAGCGCAACCGCGGCTTCGTGATTGTCCTCTTCTGTCTCGCAGCCTGGCTGGGACTACAGCATCTCGGTTATAATGAGTTTGGTGTCGCTGGCAGAATTGTTCTAGGTGGTACCTTCCGTACTGTACTCAGTGCGCAACTCGCCTTGGAAGCATTTGAACGCGAAGTTCGAGCCGACATGACCCTCGAGGAATGTTGGGACGTACTCTGTAGAACCAGTCCGCAATTTGGATTCTCTGGCGTCGTATTTCACCTGGACGATGTGATTCACCGATGGGGAACCAATACGGGATGGCAGGCCAGAATTGAATTTCCTGAGCGTGGCTACATCAGTCTTTGGCGAGAATCCGGGGCCAAGAGCGAGGGCGCAGCAGCAGTCTTATTCGTAGACTGTGTAGCGCGTTCTTTTAATGAAAAATTAAGCAATTTGGAAGCTGTTCATCAACAGTGAGGAGAGAGATCAATGTTGACTGACACGCGAATGCGTTATCTCTGGTGTGTTCTTGCCAGCGGGATGCTGTGGATGTCTATATTTCCCAGCAGCATTTCGATCTTTCAGGGGGCTGCAGCTTACAGTTTGAGTCGCTGGGTGCATTTCCTCGTCTACGTTTCGGTCGCTGCAATTCCGGTGGTGGCGTGGAGGCGGAAAAGCACGGTGCTGCTATCTCTTGCTATCGCAATCTTAGGCTCAGCATTTGAGTTCCTTCGAATGTATTTTCCAGGCCATACCTTCCAATCCCAAAATGTCTTCGCGGACCTGTTCGGCATTGCAGCGGGCATCCTCCTTGGTTTGAATATCCGCATGATGCGCAACTCGGCAAAGTCGCACAATCAGCCTAATCCCGATTCTTCCCGTCCGACGATACCCGAGGTTTAGTTTTGTGGCGCGTAGCAATCGAAATCCTTGCAAATCCCAACAGGCATTGAAGATCTGAATGCCATGCCCAGGCCGAAAGGGAATGCCGAGCTGCGGGAAGACCGGCGTAGCCGAGTGCAATCTAGAAGAGATTGAATGCGCAAGACAATAGGGTAGGCGTGTAATTAGAGAATGCCGCACAGACGCTCTTCGTTGACGGCTTTACCATGCAGTCGGTATTCGCAGTGACTTCCAACCGCACCTGTCTATGAGAGCTGTGCTGTCGCACAAGCACGGCCCAGTTTGGCCGAACGCATTCACACTTCGTCGTGACACCAGCGCGCCTTCAATGGAGGGGCGCTTTTTTGCGCGAATGCATTGCATTACCTATGTCGGAACCAGCGGCAACCCAACCACTCCGGTCTCAAACGCACCGTATTTCATAGGTGTCAGTACGTGTATACAGGAGTCGATTTCAGCCCCGGCGTCACGGCAGGCTTGCTCAGGATCGAGAGTTCATCGAGCCCCACCTCAAGTGAGAAGCACTGATGGACCGCAGAGAGGGTAATAACGACCTTGCATTGATGGCGGAATTCCGTCACTAAACCCTCAACCCCGGCAAAAACGCCCTCGCGCACTCGCACACGGGTTCCAACTGTGACGCCATGATGAGGCCTCAAGAGCAGTCCGGTGGCAAGTCCTGTGCGTATCTTTTCGAGTTCCGTACCGCTCACCATGTTTCTCTGTTCATTCCCCAGAACTCGAAGGATGCCGGGAGTGGAGATCACAGCGAACCTGTCTTGAGGCAAAAAGCGGGCAAACACATACCCTGAGAACAGAGGCCGCTCCGTGATCACGGTTCTGTCGGTCCACTTTGCCGGCTCCGAGTAGAGTGGCAGATAGTGTTCCACGGAACGAACGGCAAGGTGCTGTGCAACGCGTTTTTCATGGTTTGAGATCACATGGAGAACATGCCAAGGACGGCTATGCATGGGTCGCTCCTGGGGTGGAATGTGCTGAGCACAAAGCTTGTTTCACTGGCTCTTCGCAAAGGCGCAATACTCTGTCGAAGAAGTCCGTGCGCACATGGCTTCTACTTACAGAACGCGAAATCTGGACCCGGCCAACATTGTTGCCGGCGGCGCTGTCGCCCGTGTAGCCAGAAAGTCACCGCCCGTTTCCCCGCCTTTTGGGGCATGTATTCCAGCCTTGAGCTAAAAGAAACGGCTCACTCAGGCGTCTAATCCGGCGTATCCCTGGGCGCTTTACCGCCAATCCTCATTTTAAGCCATCGCGTGTCCAGCACACCACAGGGATCTGAAGTTGGGGATTTGAGTTCTGTCCGGCGAAGGGCGCAGTACACCCAAGGCGCGCCCCGGTGATTGATTGGATAACCGAGCCGGGAATCAGCCGTCGCCGCCTAACAATCTTCAGTAAACTCAATAACATGGCTGCCAGCATATATATCGTCGTTGAAGGAGAAGACCCAGGGTTCGACATCTTTGTGAACGGGCAGGCTGTGGCCCGCAACGAAGATGCCATTGAACGGCTGGCCGCTCGGCTCCACGTGTGTCCGCTGCTTGAATTCTTTTCGGCCGATGAGAACTCGATGGCATTACTGCTGGAGCAGGGCATTCCCAACCCCGGTTGGGCGCGTCACCTGCCGCAGCCGCAATGGTTCGAAGCCCTGGACGGGCTTCGGACGGTCCAGGCTTTGATTGCTTTTTTTACTGAATCGCCTGCCGCCCTCGGTTCCGAGACGCCGCTGGT
>Ga0302194_10000366_pt1 | contig 29868 bp, 23 predicted proteins | sample II_Bog_N1_1_FD_200227 | JGI IMG/M metagenome (GOLD analysis project Ga0302194, IMG submission 200227) | Peat permafrost microbial communities from Stordalen Mire near Abisko, Sweden - II_Bog_N1_1 | ecosystem: Environmental > Terrestrial > Soil > Wetlands > Peat | place: Sweden: Abisko...
GTAGTAGTAGTAGTAGTAGTAGTAGTAGTAGTAGTAGTAGTAGTAGTAGTAGTAGTAGTAGTAGTAGTAGTAGTAGTAGTAGTAGTAGTAGTAGTAGTGGTGGTGGTGGTGGTGGTGGTGGTGGTGGTAGTTGTGGTGGTGGTGGTGGTGGTGGTAGTAGTGGTAGTCGTCGTAAACGTTGACTCAAAGGGGACCGTGGCGCAAACAGAGCCATCGTAGGCGAGCGAGGCGTTGTATTGAAACACGTCCTCGAGAGCCGTTTGGTTGGTCAGCACACCAATCTGAACGGTGTAATAGGTGCCATTCGTGTACGACGTCAAGACCACCGTACATGTGTTGTTGATTGTAGCGACATCGGCGATCAGGTTTGCCGGCGTCGCTGTGTTGCATGTTGCATTGTAAAACGTCAACGTGAAGTAATCCAGGGCGGTGTCGACGCCGAACACAACAGTGGCATCGAGACTCGCGCCGACGGTGAAGTTAAGATCGACGGAGATGCTGTCGCACTGAGACACAGCAGAAGGCGCTGTGACGGCCAAAATGAGCGGATCGGTGATGAAACAGGGAGTCGGATCAGCATCGCCGCGCCCGTTGTCTTGAATGGCCACATAGGCGCCACACACCCCGTCAGCCTCAAAGAACTGGTGGCCAGTGCCATCCTCCCCGTCGTCTCCAAACTCAAGGTATCCCAACGCGTTGTCCCACAACTTGTAGAGCGTGACGACTTCGAGACTGCACGGCCACGTAACAGTGAAGTTCGAGACGGCGTAGCACGACACACTAGCGTTGAATTGTACGCGGTAGGCACCCACAACGCTGGTGTTTGTGCCAGAGAGCGGCAAAGGGATTGGTGGTGGTACGTCCGCGAGTATCCCCAAAAAACCAATGCTGTCATCCGAACTAGAAACACCGAGTCTGGAAACAATCTCTGACACAGGCAGTGTCGTAGTTGTGGTGGTGGTAGTCGTGGTGGTCGTTGTAGTTGTAGTAGTTGTAGTAGTTGTAGTAGTAGTTGTAGTAGTGGTTGTTGTAGTGGTCGTCGTGGTGGTAGTGGTCGTAGTGGTAGTCGTGGTGGTAGTTGTTGGAAGCGGACCGGAAAAGTTACCAAGATATCTCACGAGATTGTTGCAACTAGACGAGAAAAAATGTTCGATTGCGGCTTGGTTGAAGCAGGTACAGAAACCGCTGTCTAGATTGATTTGCGCGTACTGGGGTCCGTCAATGCTGTCAACATACATGCACTGATACAAACAGGCAGCCCAGTTAACTGTTGACGCGTGATTGGTGCTGACGCCACCGACAAGATGACAGTAACCGCACAATTCTTCGTCGAGACTCCATGGCGTAGTAGTAGTAGTAGTAGTAGTAGTAGTAGTAGTAGTAGTAGTAGTAGTAGTAGTAGTAGTAGTAGTAGTAGTAGTAGTAGTAGTAGTAGTGCTGGTGGTCAATTCTTGCCAGCAAATCGCTTGAAAGTAGCCCGCAGACGTTGTGCTACAGCCAATGCTGGCAAGATCTGGCGCATCATCAAAGGTACCGAGACAGTAAGCCACCACAGCATCGCAGCATTCTTGTGAGGGAGTGCCATAGAAGGTCGAGTTCATGCATGCAACCGAGGCTGCCATTGAGATACACGAGTCGACACTTGAACAGAAGGACGCATTGAGAAGATACGCGGCCTCCAAGCATTGCAGCGTTGAAGTCGACTCATTCGTCACGGACATATTGTACGCAATACTGGGGTTCGTAGTGCCGTTTGCAGTGAGTTGAAGGTACGAGAGCGCTGACACATAACAATCTGGATTGATGTTGCATGCAGCCATCTCATTGTAGCACAGATAATCGTAGTATTGGACGCCCTCGTTGTGGCAGTACGACGTGGTGCTGTTGACGCCAATGTACGACGGGTAGATGATGCCCAGGGCGCCAGGCTCGTCGGCGAAACGGCCACCCGATGCATTGATTTGAATGACGGCAACATTGTTGGTGCTCCCAAAGGTAACAATCAGCACGGTGCCCTCGTTGAGCAAAGTGACGTCCGAGCTGTTGGTTGCCGCCGAGTAAATAGTGTGGTCCCAGAACGTGTAGACGTAACAGTTGATGCACGGGGCGACAACATACATGACCAAGTCGTCGTATGCGTCCCCGGCTGCAGCAGCGAGGGTGAGGTTGAGACCAGCGCAGATGCCATGAAACGCGCCACCGTAAGGGTCTGGTGGGGGCAGCGTTGTTGGGGGTCCAGTTGGCCAAATCGCATCAACAGCTGGTATGGCCATCAAGGCCACCGTCAGAAAAAGAAGATACCACCCAAGGGGCTTCATTTTTTCCGTGTTCTCTTTGCCCGCGGAGAAGAGAAACTTAATCTTTGGGATTTAGAAACCCAAATATAAAAAGTATCCATCACCCAGGTCATTTTTCCAACAACGCCGACCGTTTGCAAACATGACGATTGATTATGCGTTCGTGAATTGGCTGCAAGAAATGTTTCCAGAGTGTATCATCGAGGAAGAGGACGGGGCTCCGCGCGAGACCATCACCAAGGCCAACGCGTTCATCTGCGAGCTCAACTGTCTCACGCACACTCTCCCAGCGTTCCCAAAAACAGGCGCGGAGTTGGTAAACATTGCAGAGAAGATGTTCAATCCGCACATCCAGAGCATCCCCAAGGGCGAGGGCGTCGTGGGAAACAAAGCGTTCTGGATGGTGGCCGATGACCCTGTCAATGTGACCAAGCGCAAGCACGGTACACAACAGTCGCGCCGCGCCAAGCACTTTCACGATCTGCAGAAGCACTGCGATGATTTGCACATCCCCGTGCCATTGGACGCCCAGCTGCGTGTCGAGCAGATCACCGACGCATATTGCCCGCCGCTCGCGTACATCAAGGCGTGCGACGACCTCTTCTACCGCACGATGCTCTACATCATGGGCTCTCTCGCAGAGAACTTGCGCAAGCGGCCCAACTGCATTGTGTACGGCACGCTGCCCTCCAGAAAGGGCGAGGTGGAGGAGCACGACGTGGAGATTCCTGGTTGGAGGCCAGAGGATGTGGGCATGGCCGAGGGCTCCAAGTTCCGGTCTGGCAACAACTACCGCTTCTCGCACGAGGGCCCCGCGCCACCGCCCGTGTTTCCAAGCGCACACATGCCAGGCCATATGGGCGCTGGCGAGGGCGAGATTGTTGCCGTGATGGCTGCCGATCTGCTGAGTTCGTGGGGCGTGGCCAACAAATTTATCTGGGCCAACGATAACGACTATGCGGGCTTGGCGGCGAGCACGCGAAACCCATCATGGCTCCGGGGCATGTACGTACGACTGAAGCCGCGCGACTACGCAGGGATCCACAAGCGTCGCAAGGTGCCCACGCCGCTGAAACACGGACGGAAGACGCAGCGCACACTGGACATGTTCGCGCTGGCCAGCGCTTTGCACGGATCCGACAAGCGCCGAAGCGTGGACGGGCTCACTATAGCCTGGATTGGCGTGATGTGCGGGACGGACTTTTGTGAGGGTGTCAAAGGCTGCAAAATCAAAACATTGCAGAAAACCTTTCTGCGAAAGCGTCTCCGGATTGCTTCTCGGTCGCTTCGGCCAGACGGAGAGGCGGAGATTGACAGCAACCTCGTGAACAAGTTCATGAAGGAGAGCATCAAAGTGAGCGAGGGCGCCCAAGTGAGCGACGGCTACTTGCGGAGCATCAAGCCCATCTTCGACGACGCCGCCTGGAACATTGATGGCTACTGGGCCAACGCAATCAAAGGCCCAGCTCCCATTGTTATTGATTGACTGAGTTCCCGTGTTGTTTGTTGTTGTTGTTGTTGTTGGTGTGTTGTCGCGAATTATTATTCGAATAAACATGTGTTGTCGGCTTCAGACTACCACGCCAGATGTCGCACACGGAATTTAATCGTATCACAGTCAGGCAGCTGTAAAATTCAATTCACAGCCCAAACAGGTTGCACGCAGCGGTGATGGGGGCTTTGTATTCAGCGTTGCGACGGCGAAGAGGGGGTGGTTGCTTGACGTCCTCTGCTTGGACGCGCTTCTTGGTCTCAGCCTGTACCGGCGGATCCTCTGGATCTGATCCAACCCCTGATCCAATAGTTCCTTCGTCTGACTCTTCTTCTTCCTCGTCATCGGTGGTATCGGGTGACGCAGCGACTGCAGCTGGGGCCGAGACAGTAATGTGTTGTGCTGACAGCTCTTGTCCACAGGTCGCGCAGGCGTTCCTTTGAAAGCACGCATGGCAAAACTTGCGAAGGGACACAAAGCCGGCATTGTCTGGTCGTCCAGCGCGCTTCACTTTGGTGTGCTCTTTGCAGAAGAGCTGATGACAAGCATAGCAAACCGTAAAGACGGCATCCAGTGCATCGCCGCGCATGGTGTTCTTCAAGGACGATGGAACATTGATGGCAACGTTGCATCCAGTGTGATGGCAAATGCTCAGTGACTCTGATGTTGTGGCCTCTTTTGACAGAGCTGCGAGCACGCGCTTACGATCTTTAACCTCATCAACCGAAGTCATCGCGTTGGAAAAATGACCGTTGCAGAGGAATAAGAATAAAAGATGCCCAAAACCACATTTGGACGTAACCCTGAACAATAGTCGACTTTGAACAATAGTCAACTTTGACCACTAATCGAGATTGACACAAACCTGATCGAGAGCCCTCATTTCTGTTTTGTCCAAAGCACAGATGTCTTCCTCTCCTTCTCGCACCGAGCAGCAGCAGCAGCAGCAGCAGCCGCCCCCATCGCCAGAAATTGGTTTTCTGGCAGGGTTCAACGAAGAGGATTCGCGCAGCAGCAGCCTGGAACTAGCGGTTTCAGTTCCGGACATGGTGGATGGGATGGAACTCTCTGAAGACTTTGAGATGGGCGAGTTCGACTCTCAATTCAACACGGAGAGTTTCCTGGCAACATTCGACCCCGTCTCCTACGACTCTCCCATCCCCGAAACACCTCCTCCAGTTGTCGCCCAGCCCGAACTGGCCGCCGATGCCACCATCACCCACCTTGATGCCTTCAATGCATCCACTGATGCGATCGAGCACGAGCGAAGCACGGCCTTCTGCAGCAAAGCGGAGCGCGGCATCGCCCATCTCACCCTGCGGCAGCTCTACGACCTTGTGAGCGACAAGTTCGCCCCAGCCCAATACGGCTATTTGATCCACCGCCTGCGCACACACAACCCAATCAACCCTGCTGTGCTCACGGAGGAGGCTCTGACGCTTCCGCTGCCCTACGCGCGCGAGGCCCTCTTTCGCATCCTGTTCCTCCAATCCGGAGACCACGCCGCACGCGTCTACACCGAGCACACCTTCCAGGCCTTCATCACCATCATGTGTGCCATCCTCAAGTCCAAGTACGACGCTCCCCACAAGACCCTTTGTGGCAGCACGTCCATCATCGACCGTCCGCGCCGCACGAGCACCGGCAATTCGCGTGGTCGTTACCTGCGCGGCCGCTGCTACGCCCCAGTCCAGCTCCCCTGCTCCGACTGCTCGCATGCCACAGAGCTCGTGCATCACCTTGTGCGCTACATCGCCTGGGCGTTTGCCTCTACCAACTTACTCTCCCTTCTCTCTGCCCAGTGCATCGCCGCCGTCTCCAAGCAGGTCGACCAGCTGGCCGTCGATGTGGGCATCACTGATCTGCGTGTGCGGGACGAGTTCATCTCCTACATGTCCAACACCTCCATCCGCACCCTTGGAGGCGAGGTTCAAGAGCACACCCGGTTGCGCCCAAGCACCGTGCTCAAGGGCGCCAGCGCTCGCGTGCAAGCATTTTCGCCAGCCTTTCGGGCTGCCTTTTTTAATCAATGAATGCTGCCACTAGTGTAGCCGAGCTGACTACGTAGCTAATAATTAGTTTGGTGAATAAAGATGCGTTGCAAGACGTTGTCCATTGACAAGATCGACTCTACACAAAAGTAGTTCTTGCGGGCCAGGCTGAAGATCGTGTTCACGGTAAGGTGGCGGAGGCGTTGGGTTATACAGAGTTCTTAGATGAGTCAGTTCAGCCTCCAGATCGGCCACAACTACATCCCTTGGCACTTGTCCCGGCGCCATAAACTGTGTCAAGAATGTTCTGGCGTCAATCGTTCCTTCCACCAAGAGATTCCAGGCGTGTTCAACGTAAGCCGGGTCGCCTGTGCTCCGGTAGAGGTAGCGCTTCATGTCCCGAATTGCGCTGGAGGGTGCATCATTTGGCCTCAACAGCGATGTACTGAATAGAGCAGCGTAGGGCATGGGATGCGAATACGGCGACTCTGGCAAGGGCGGAAGCCGCGGTTTACTTTGCCAGGCACCCATCCGAGCAATGATTAATTATCATCCACTATACACGCGTAGCATCCCTACGTTTCAATGGGTCGGTACTACTACTATAGACAACCGTATCTTCGCCGGGGTCCTCTTCTTCTTCTTCATCGCCGCTATCTCTGCCGTCTGTGCGTCGAGCTCCGTCTAGCGTGGCATAGGACAAGCACAGGGTTGTAGTGGAAGGGGTCGGCGAGTGGTTAAAAGAACGAGACACGATGCGATCCAGCGGGTATGCAGACACTGTCAGGCGATTCACTCGATTAGCTCTTCGTCGATAGCTCCAGACGAAGTAGAGAGCAACAAGGATCGAGAGAAGCCCGACACCCCCAGCAATTGTCCACCCAACGGCAGGATCGACGGTCATCTGAACTTCAACTATTGTTGTATTCAGTGTTGTTGTCGTTGTTGTCCCCAAGGTGGTGGTGGTGGTGGTGGTGGTGGTGGTGGTGGTGTTGTTGTCCATCGCTCGGTTAAATGACAAGGGAAAAATGAGACCGTGTATTTATTTACTGAACGAATAAAACAATGGGGAGAGAGAGGGGGTATGGGGGTCAGCGGACACGGAGTGGGATGTTGCCAGGACCACGCGGAAGCCCGTGATCTTGGCCCAGGCGAAACAGGTTGTGGGAACGAGGGGGTGGGAGGTGGATTGTGGAAATGCCGCCCCGGCGCGCATCAAGAATGGCTTTGCCGGAAAGCCACACCTGCTGCTCTTCAATCGGGGCTGGTTGACCGTTCGCGTCAATCATCAGCATAAGGCCAGTGGGATTGCCGCGAAAGACGGAACCGACAATGAACTCGCGAGAGATGTTGGGCTCGTCTTGTTCCGACGGCGCCACGTGGCCGCAAGTGTCCTCCGGGTTCGATAGGTTTGGGCGACACCCGACCACGTACGTATGATCGCCCTTGTGGATGGCCTCGTCAATGCCGGTGAGGCGCACGTTCACGGTGCCGTAGTCGGCGACTGTCATGTTGCCCTGAGTGCTCTCGCCAGCCACATTGGCGATGCCGGCGAACACGGCAAGAGGTTTGCGGGGCGGATCCACCCAATCCTTGGTGTCCACGTTGCCCTCGGCATACTTCATGTCGCTGTCGTTCTCAAAGTCAAGCATCACCCATGCCGCCATAAACGGCAGATTGCAGAGATTGCGCTTTGTAGGCGGTGTGCGCAACTTGCCTGCCCGCACTTGCATGACCTGCATGTTCAGGTATTGCTCCTGCATACCGGAGCCTTTGGCCATGGGCCTGTTTTCCATTCTTGCCGAGTCGCTTGGAGGGTTTAATCATAACTTCATACTCATACTGTAATATAAACAAGGGAAAAAAAGGATCAGCGCAAAAGCATGCCGATGCCGCCAGGGTCACTGCCCAGTTGAGCCAAGCCCAAAAAGCTGGCCTGGCAGAAATAGTTGATGAAAATATCAAAATAAGCAGCCTGGATGTGAGGACGAACAACCTTATTGCAGTACTCCACAAAGTCTGCCAAACACACTGTGATCATGCAGCCACGCGGGACCATCTTTGAGTCCGATGCAAAGTGCGCACTGGGGGGCTCGTAGTAGATGGCATACACGGCCTGGAAGCTTTCCAGACGTCGTCGACCAGTGTTGCGGTAGTTCATCTGGCCAGTGGTCTTGACGGTCACATTCTGGATCGAGTTGTAATCGTTACACTTCTCGCCAAAGATCGAGACGCCCAGAATAGAGAACGTCTCAACGGCGCTGGGCGTGTCGACGTTGCGAATCCCGTCCTCGGGCCAGATGCGAACGCCATCAAAGTTGAGATTGAATCGGGCAATTCGGTCATCTGGGTGTTGGTGCGTCCACCGCATGGCGACGAGCTCCATGTCAATGAGACCCTCGCGATCTTTCAGTGGGTCGTCTGAGCTGACGAACCACTCCTCTGTTGGCTTCTCCCATTTGGCTTGCACCGTGAGATAGCTTTCCTGCATTTTTCCTGTAGGCCGGTCATTTTTACTGTCGCGGTGGTATCATATATACTGACTGTACAACGGGATGGCTGTCTCCTATGGCGAGTTCGGACATGTGCCATTTATTCGCACACTCGTCGACCTCTCCAATTACTACTACACGCCGCTGCCAAAGGTGCACAAGAAATGCATTCCAGGAGTGTGTGTCATGAATGGGCCGGGTCCCATCTTCGTGTGCTCCCAAAACTCCCGCAACATTCATGAATGCAACCAGAAATGCGGGTACGCCGTTGAAGACAAGAAGGAAGATACTGTGATCTGCGACCTCACCGGGCATATCATCCACGAGCACAAAACACTGCAAGAGACGCTCGTGCCAGTGAAAAAGACGCGCACCGTTTCAACCGACGTCGTGGCTATTACCCGCATGTCGACCATTCTGACGGTGTTGCGAGAGATCATCGACTTCACTGTGTCCCAATCCACCAAGACCATCTCCAAGCGCATCTTCCACGATCTGGAAGCTGAGATACTCGACATCACCAATCTCTGCGACTTCAAATCCAACCTGATCGCAATCCAGAAGATCCACATCAACGCTTTCCCCCGTGCCGTGAGCGACATGAAGGAATGCACCGAGGCTTTTATGCAGTGCATCTACCAAGTGAGACAATTTGTCTCTGGTGACAGCTCCCCCACAGCTCGTCGACTTGTGTTCTTTACCATCTGTAGCTTTTTCTTCTTCCGACACGGCGCGCTCATCGACGGCATGTTTCCCAAGATCGTCGCGTTCGAGTATGCTCCATACAAGCTGGCGGTGATCACCCGCCTGACTACAGCATTCCCCGAGTACATGTTCTCGTCCTCCTCCATCACCACCTTCCAAAAACGACTCCAAATCATGCTCAACGAACTACACGTCAAATCAAAGGAGATCATCGTGTTGCTAGTGAACAAGTACATGGCCCCGTGGCTGAGTGCGCCGGCGCAAGTCCCTTCAAAGGACTACGACCCCAATGCACCAACAATGACGACGGCAGTCCAACTACCAGAACCAATGGGCATACGCTGGACCAACAACGACGACGAGGGCGAAGAGGGAGCTGCCGGTGACCAGGTGGCACCGCTAAGCAGCATTGACACCAAAGGATTCCGAGAGCTGGGCGACATATTTCAAGATGACGCCGTCCTCAACGAGTTGCCAGAGGAGCTCAAGGAGCTTTTTGCATCGAACCTTTGTTCGGCCGCTGTTGCGCCGCGTCTCTTGAAACGGAAGAAGAAGACAGCAATTCTCCGCACCATTCTTGACGACGGAGAAGACAAAGAAGAAGGCGAAACCCCGAGCACGGATGATGACGATGACGATGATGACGATGATGATGACGACGCCGTCACTGCCCCCAACCCGGCTCAGGCGGCTGCACGACCGCCAGTACCCTCGAGGTATGCGACAAAACGACAACGGACGGCCAATGGTAGCGCTGCGAAGGAGATGCTGACCAACATCGGTATTGCGCGCCCATACAACTTCATCAGGGACGGCAAGGAGCTGGCCCAGGGAGACCGGGCAAAGCTGCTCGCTGAAGAGCGGGCCCATTTTCTGCAACACAGCGGCAAACATGCATCGCGAGGAGATGGGCCAGTTGCCGACGACGGCTGGACCTATCTCAATAACTGACACACGCTGTCCCACGGAGAAGCACCCAGCTATGGCGCGCTTTGGTGACCATGTCTACCGCGTCAAGTTCTCACACGTCTATACAAACGAGAAGTTTTATTCTCCCGGGGATATTGTCGCCAGTTTGACGGGCAAGAGTCTACACAACAACAAAGCTGAGCCACCCGTCATCGCTGCCGCCGCGACCCCGAAGATGCCGGCAACAACAACAACAACAACAACAACAACAGCGGTGCCCATTATTGGTGGTTCAATTAAGCCGCGAAAACGCGGAAGAAAGAAGAAAATTATATTGCATGCACAACTGACTGGCCATTGAATAAATCTATGAAGAGCCAAGTCCCACAGCTTCGCCCAGCTGCTTTACACCGACAACCGCTAAAGTAGCACCAAAAGTATGGAGGGCAGAAGGCGGCTCAAATGGATCCAGGAGATCGCTGCCGCCACGCTCAATCAACGATGTGCTGCTGAGAGTCGTATGAGCAGTGATGCCGTGGTTCAGTCCCTCCATTGCAGCTCGAATTTCTGGCGGGATGCTTGCGTCGTTCTGCGCGAGGAGCAGTGTGAGGTAGTTGTCAAAGCCCACATTCGCGGCAGCCGTGGTTGCCGCGTAAAGTGTACTGGCGGCTTCTAGGCCGCGCGCATAGCTAGCGTGCCGCGCCACACCAGTGAAACCTTGGGCTGCTGGGTTGTGGAGCGCAGTGTACACACGAATCTTGTTGACATCATACTTGTCGTAGATCCAGGACGAAGACACGTCTGAGATGTACGACATGATCCCAAGCCCAATAATGGCCTTGTCCGTAGTGTCCAGCGAGAAGCTGAACTTGTCCACCACATCGCCAACACTGGTCTTTACGCTAGACGGCACCAGTCCAGTCGCCATCTTACTAGCGGAAGCTGCAGCTTTCCCAGCAGCACCGAAGGCAGACGTGAAGCCCGGAACATTTTGCGCCACTGCAAACACCGTGGCGGCGAGCTGGCCTGCCTGAGCGCTATACTTGACGCCGGCGCCGATGCCAAGTGGGAGGACTGTCTCAGCACCCCAGACCACAAGATCCCTGAGAATCGTAACTGCCGTCTGGGCGACAGCAATCATCTCAGCCCCGGTGTGGATGTTGATTGTACCGGGTCGCATGCGGCTGACAGCCTGCTGGAACTCGGTCGGGGCCTCGGTCGCGATCTTGTCCAACTGGCGGGTGTGCTGGTTGAGATAGGATGCCTGATTCAAGGCCAAGCCACTTCTTGTCGTCCTGACAACACTCTGTGCCTCGTCTGCAGCATTCTCGTACAATTTGCCGAGATTGTTGAGGTACTCGATGCGATCCCGGGCTGCGTTGCGGCTTGGTGCATACCGGTTGCCCTGGTAGTTTTCCACGAGCGCGTAGAGTTTTTTCAGTCGGCTGTCAGACACCCTCAGGCCGGTGGATTCGCCCGGGTTTCTCAGCCTGTCGGCGTCTTTGATGAGGGCCTCGACAACCTCCATCATCTGAGCGCTGTTCTTGACGTCCAGCGGAGAGAGGCCATCGGCTGCAGTGCCAGGCTGCATCATGTCGGCAAGAGGGATGACGGGCTGAACCTCTGGGCCAGGGATGATGTTAGCACGGGCGGCGTCAGCTTCTGGGCTCTTGTCGTCCAGCTGTGCGTCTGCGATGATGCGCGTCAAAAGCGTGCCAATCTCCTGGTCGTGTGCTGCACGCACATACTCTCTCGCTTCATCGGGGCCCATTGCACCCATCACCGTGTTGAGTTTTCCGGCCTCGGTACCAGCTGTAGCGACACTCATGGCCTTGAAGACATTGTCCGGCGTGATGTCCGCGGGGGCTCCCTTGTGATCGCGGCCAAACAGAGTGCCGAGCGAGCGTGTACCCTCTTGTGTCATCTCAGTGGCGCGGCCCCCATAGTAGCGCAGCACAAGCAAGAAGCTCCGAGTCTTCGCTTCGCTCTCCTTTGTCGTAAACGTCATGCCATGCTTGTGGAAGGTCTCGTGCATCCAGGATGTCCGAGCAGCAGTAGCGGAGAGCACTTCTGGTGCATCGGACGGGTCACACGCCATCTTGGTGAAACACGAAGCCGAAAAGGGGAGAACAATGTCCTTCAGGGCCTCTGGCGGCGACTTGACAAAGCCAAAAAATCTTGCAATCGGCGTGAGGTAGCCTTCGAGCAAGGCACCCATGGTGGAAGCGTGATTAATCGCCCACGACCAGTAATTAAAGATGGAAGGGATGCTGCCACGAAACAAGCACTCAGAGAAGATCACCTGGAGGGCAAGACCCCCCATGGCACACACAGAGAAAACCGTCATTGCCTTGTTGTACCACCCTTGCCTCCAAGTGGCGCTGATGTTGCCAAACAAACTGTTGCGGTAAGCCCACCGAAGCCCCAACAAGGCAGCCAGGGTTTGACCGTGGTAGATTGAACTCCACGCAAGTCGCGTGCCGTAGGTGGCCATTAGCTGATCTTCCTGCACCAAAGAGAAGAAAGACGCAATGAATTTGTTGATCACCAAATTCTCGACCAGATCCGGGATGTACTTGAGCAAGCCCTTCAGCACACAGGTTTTGGCATTCACCCAAGAGCTGACTGCTGGGACGGCCGTGCCCGTCGCAACAATTAGCTCAGTGCCACCCTTGCCGCGCAAAAGTGGCGGCAAGCGACAAGCCAGCATCCGAAACGGCGAAACGCTGAACTCTTTGACGCTGTCGACAGCTTTTGACAACTTCTCGCCAATGGTTGTTGGCGGGGGTGGAAGCGGACGATCAGGGCGCATCACCATGATTCTGAAAGTAACCCCGAGGGCAGTTTAATGTTACGTGTATCCAATCTCTCTAATAAGAAATCAGATAAACTCGATCTTGGGCAGCAAAGCGATCCCGGCTTCGTTTGCGAGAAACGTCACTGTGACATGACGAGCACCGGAGCCTTCCAGGACATCTTCGTCCGGCTTTCCACGGCCCAGCAGGATAGCATCCAGCCAAGAGGGATTGATGTAGAGCTTTTCCAGGTGCGTCGTGGTCAAGCCTTGTTGAACGGAGCACCATCCAAAGATGCGCGCAATCTCGATTTGTTTCTCGTCATCAGAGAGTATGCTACTCGGACGAGACATGGCTTGGTTGTGTTTAATACAACGCGACACGTTACACAGTTATAGAAATCCAGAAGACTACTCCTCTTCTTCTTCTTCTTCTTCCACCTCACCGGCGCCTTCCCCGTCATCGCCCTCTCCCGCTTCTTCCTCTGGGGCTTGCCCTTCTTCCTCCTCTTCCGCTTCCTCTTGGACTTCTTCTTCTTCAAATTCCTCCTCGACTCCTTCCTCCTGGGCTTCTTCTTCTTCTTCAAACTCCTCCTCGAGAGGAGGCGTTGGCGGGCGGGCTGGGGCGGCGGTTTTGGCTTTCTTTGCCGGCACCGCAGCGGCCTTGGCGGCAGTCGGAGCAGCAGTAGCCGGACGCTTGACAGCAGCCTTCTTTTCAGGCGGCGGCGGTGGCGGGGCAGCGACGACCGTCTTCTTCTTGGCGGACGCAGCAGAAGAAACAACAAAGGCTTTCGGCTTGACAGCCGTCTTGGCAGCGACAGAAGGCGCCTGACTGGCGGTCTTGGCGGCGGCCTTGGTAGGGGCTGGAGCCGTTGTAACGGCTTTTTTCTTGGGAGGTGGTGGCGGGGCCGGAGCGGCCTCTTCTTCTTCCTCCTCTTCAGCTTCTTCTTCGGCTTCCTCCTCTTCCTCCTCCTCCTCCTCCTCTTCCTCCTCCTCTTCGGCATCTTGGCTTTCAAACAGAGAATCGTACATGGCGCTGTGCTCCTCGCTATCAAGCTGCTTCTGGAAGGCCTCTTTGAGTGTCTTGGCTTCCTTGTTGCGCAGCTTGAGGACTCCAAGCTTGGAGGTCTCGCGTTCGATTTCCCTCTCGATCTTCCTGCGGTCGGGCTTGCTGAGGGTATCGTCTTCCTTGAGCTGAGCGTCGAGCGCGCGCTTTTTCTGGCCAACGCTTCGATTCTGTTTCTGAATCCGCTCGTACTTGAGAATAGCGATGGCGTAGTCCCAGAGGAGGTTGCCAAAAGCGCTTTGCTTATCGATAGGAAAGCGAGACATTTTGCAAAAACCCGCCAACGGAAAAATGGCACTAACCAATAGGCTATTTTAGCATTTTTGGCGGGGATTTTTTTAAGACCGGTTCAACTGACTGAACTGTCAGTCCGAATTTAAATCAACAATGGCTGTTTATTTGAAGCATGTTAATATCCATCACCCGCAGTGCCACCACCATTGCCCTCTTCTACATAAGGCGGAGAAGGTGGAGGTGGAGGCGGAGGCGGAGGCGGTGGCGGAGGTGGCGGGGGTGGCGGAGGCGGAGAGGGAGCGATTAAATCAGTCGAATTTGGGCAAGATGTGGGACTGATAAAAGTAAATAAAACATTATAATAAGTTGGCGGCGATGCAAAATCCCAACCTGACTGTGCTGGCATTGACACACACGTGTACTGATAATACATAAATCCAGCCTGAATAGCAGGAACAGTCTGTCCTGGGACATCAGCCTCACCCGCATACCCCAACACTGTAGGAGTCCAAGTCCAAGTAATACCGATATTACAATTCGGGCCATTAAAAGTTAAAGGATCGACAACACAAGAACTATCAGCGTCGATTGTCAAGACTGGGAATATATAAAATGGATTGCCGAAGTCTGCGGGTGTATAAGGCGGCGGGAAATTAAAGTCCATGAAGTTTATAGCATAAGGCATGGATGTTGCAGTGAACTGATACGACGAGCGCAATAATGCATCGTTGGGTGCATAAAACGGCACCTGCCCTATTAATAACGCTCCCGGCAATGGAAGAAATGGAGTGACCGGGTCAGTTATTATATACTGAGAATTGGTTGGAGAACATTGACTGGTATAATCTTCGCTGAAGGTGTAGACGCAAATATGCGCGGGTAAAGTTTGTGTTGGTGTGTAGTAGGGGCATTGGGTCACGTTTTCGGGAAACGCCGTTACATACACAGATACATTTGGGCCGATAATTGAACATTGAGACGTGTACCTCGACAAAACGATACTGGTCACAGCGTTTGGATAGGCAGCTGCTCCAAGGATGGAGATGTTAGAGTTCGTACCCGACCCAATTTGCGTATACTCGATAGTGTATGTGCCAGCCACGACAAACGAGCCAGTATGAAGCTCGCCGTCTGTTGTGATGGCAATGCTGGCTGGCACTTGGGGTGCATAGAGAACATCGCTCCATGACGTTGCAGCAGTATCACTGTCGTTAACGGGGTCCTGGATGCGGCAATCAGTGCCCACGGTGGCGCACCACATTGTTAGCGGTGGTGGTATGTATGGCGGCGGTGGCGGAGGTGGCGGAGGAGGCACAATGACGCCAGGACAATCAAGTGGGACAAGCATGTACCAGCCAAACACTCGCTCGGTTCCAGATGACCACAGACACGCGCTGGGCTGGTAGAAACGTAGATCGCGAACATTGGCTATGTCCGTATACGTGCCATTGTGTACGCTGTTCAAAGTGAGCACCAAGTCGGCGTCTGACGTCAGGGTAAACGGTCCTGTGTAAATAGTCCCTTGTTCTATTGCCGTGTAAAGATTTGTTGCAGTGATACTGAGTATGAGTGCAGGCTGGAGGATTAAATCGTAACTTGAGCCCACAGGACAGTGCACGGACGTGTAGGAACAAACAGTCGTCGTCGACGTATCGGTGATCGCATAGAACTGGGCTTTCTCGCCGCCGGGGCGTAAAGTGAGTATCGCTGACAATGTTGTGTTCGAGGCGTTCGTTTGGTCGAACAAGTGAAGCCCGGTAGGAGAAACGGCACACGATGTTGTATTATCCACATTGAAAGAGATGTTTGCACTGTCAATGCTGACATGTACAGTCCCCTGACTTGTCATAGACCAGTAGATAGAATAATATCGTGTGGACAGTACATAATTGAGTATGCTGCTGTTACCGACTGTTCCTTGGTTGTAACTGGTCACCGTGATCGGCGGCAAGGGCATGCTTTGGAAGCGTGGGAATAACGCCGATTGATTAGCAGACGTGCATCCACGGCCGATGTAGAGATAAACAACGATCACAGCGGGTAGCGGCAGTGACCCCCAGGTAAACACGATCGGAGAGCTTTCAAGTAAGGCCGTATCGATAATATCGAAAAAAGCCGTGAATTCGCCGAGAGCTGGATTATTTACCGTGTAGGAAATCTCGTTTGGCATAGGAGCAAAGAGACGCGCCGGAGTAAACGTGAGGCGATTTGTCCGATTGTTTGCGCACTGAAAAGCGCCACTAGTGTTTGTAGCCAAGGCGGTAGAAAGGGCACTTCCGCGTAAATACACCAGATGGCTGGTGTCATAGCTCATAAAAACTAACGGTGAATATTGCATAGAAAGCGGCATGGGGAGAATACTGCGAATTCGAGCAAAAATGTTGTTAGCGTCGTCCGTGATTTCAGGGCTGTAGAAATCGATCCGAAGGGGTTCTCCGTACGGTATAGTAATCCCGATCACCATATTTTGCAGCGGAGCGTATGTTTCGTTGTGCCACCCAGTTCCGGCGTACAAAGTACAATTTGCGTCAAAAAGACGATGCCCGCCGTTGTTGACATTGACGGCCAAGGTGTAGCTGACATCAATGATGGGACACGGTGGCCAGGGGTTGGGACACACTATCGGAGGTACGGTAGTCGTTGTTGCTGCTGCTGTTGTTGTTGTTGTTGTTGTAATATTCGGGGCTGTTGTTGTAGAAGTGGTTGCAAAGATGCAAATGTCAGACGAACTAATGTTGACGCAAGTAATGTTCTCAACAATAATGTAGTCTGCAGTTTCGTCGCTGGTGCAATATGTTTGCACGGCGCCGGTGGTGTGGTTGACAGTGATGTTCACCGGAGAGGACAGTGATGTGTTGTAGACATGGCTGCAAAAGGTGTTGCGGAGCCAAGGATGGGTGGGGCAGATGGACGGGTAGTGCCCGCACACATAGTCGGGTTCGGGCAACTGGATATTGCTGCGGATGACAATGTACGAGTTTGGAGTGAAGAAGGTGTGTACGAGCTGCACCGTGTCGGGCACCTTGCCGTCGATGGGGTCAGGGATCGGGGGCCTCACGCACTGTAGCCTGAACGAGGGTATCTTGCACTCAAGTAGTACGGCGGCCGTGAAGTCTGTGTGGAAGATACCCATGGTCGGCGGCTGGCTCAGAGCGCTCGCTGTGGCATCCAGTGTAAGATCAACGCCTCCGATCTGCAACAGCGTCGGCACATCGGGGTCCATGGGGGCAACAACAAGAAAGCTGTTGAGCGGGGTCACCTTGACAGCCCAATAGGCTCCGTGGCTATTGTTTTGAGCCATCAGAACCGCCACCACTATGCTGAAGCTCAACATGATCAGCGTCTGAATGCCCGATGTCGTGAGCACCAACTTCTCGGCGTAGCCCATGGTATTTATTCACGCACACACTAACAAAAAATGACACCCTTAATATACCACACACACACACACACACACACACACACACACACACATCGGTTGTTAAAAGTAATAACGTGGCTTAGCACCCACCAAGGCTCCCGTCTCATTGAAATACGCAGTCATCTGTCGCGTAAAGCCAGCATGACATCGCCTGCAGATGCCCCCTGCGCGCCGCTCTTTCTTTGTTGGCGGATCTGTCTTCCAGAGGGGGACCCACACGAGCAAGCCCTCAGCGCCGGAAAGCACTGGAGGTGGTGCGACGAGCCATTCAGTACCGGTGATATACCTGCGGCCACGATCGTCGCATTCGTTCAATACGCGCGCGCACAAGAACCAGTCCGAACAAAGATGATAGAAAAGGAGGTGGTCGATCTCAAATGGGCGCTCTGGTGGATAGTCGCACCTTTCATCGGGTACGTTGAACTTGTCCGGTAGTGGATGCATGATGATCCTGGTACCCCATTGAAGTCCGTGTTCGTGTCTGTTTGCTTGTTGCGCATATGGATCGCGGACCGTAGGGCTTTGCCAAGGGCGCACGGTTCGTTCTGCAAAAGGCGGCATTGTCCAAACACAAAAGTGGCCCGGATAGCTGGAGGGACCAACAGGCCAGTTTAACAATTCGCCATTTTGCAAAATGGCTTCAATGTCGGTAACCTACAACCAGCTCCAGCGTCAAATCACGGTTCAGCAGGCGGTTATCCCACGCCTCAGGAAGGAACTGGAAGAGGCCAAGAAACGTATCTTGCCCTGCGAGAGGGAGCTTGACACCGCCAAGCGCGCGCTTCGCGAAGCCGAAGAAGCAACAAAGTGTTGTGAAGTAGATGACGCCTTCCCTCATCTCACGTATCTGCCTCCAGGCACAGACATTGTTATCGTGAACGCAGACATTGATTTGCCCGGTGCCAACGGCTGTGCTGGAATTTGCCCGCCCAAACTCCTGTTCTTGCTGCCCTCCAATTGGTACCTGTGCGCCATCCCCAAGTTCACTCGGTCGGACCCAGGCAACAGCATCAAGAAGCGCAAGATCAACTCCATTATTGAGTGGATGGTCGCCAAGCCGTCCGATGGGCCAGCCAACGGATCACGGCGCCCAAGCTCTGAGTGGATTCCTCTGTGGACTACCAAGGCAGCCGAACCCTGCACCCTTCTCACGGTGGGTCGCGAGGCTGGGCTGGACGAGGCAGCCTACAACCACTTCGACTGCACTGGGGTCCATGACACCGTCCCACATATTTATACGTAATATTGACAATGTTTGCCAATAAAGGTCATTTTTTGCCCTTTGGTTTCTCTCCAGAGACATGGCCAAACAAAAGGTGTACTTTTGCCTCGATATTGAGACTGCGGATGGCGAGGAAACCGATGCAGCCGTCCTGGCCGTGGGCGGCTCCGTGGTCATCAAGCCCGGCGTGGTGCTTGAGACCTTTTGTACCAGTATCATCCCCAATTCCGTCGCGGACCACAGCTTCCAACAGTATGCGCCCAACGTGCCCGGAAACCCGTGGGGCGCGACCGACAGTGCCCGTGAATGTATGTCCCTCAAAACATGGGACCAGTTCTGGAGCAAGTTTCCCGGTGTGCTGACCAAGTTGGCTGCCAATGCTCTACCCAAGCGCGTGGCCTGGGCTGCCATTGAGAAGTGGATCCAGGGCGTGTACGACAAGTACGACACTGAGACCACCAAAGTGGTCCTCGTGGCCGACTGCGGCGACTTTGATCTGGGTCTGATCAACGACTCCTTCAAGACCTTTCTGGACCGCAGCCTGAGCGTGCGCTACAGCACCAGCTCCGGCAAGCGCCACTCCGTGATGGACTTTGGCGACCACACTCCCGCTGATGTCTGGGCCAAGCTCAAGGAGATGGCCGACGCCGTGACCCTGCACGACCACATGCCCGATCACGATTCATCCAACACCGCTCTCCTTGCATGCTACCTCGACATGCTCTACGACCACCCCACCCTTGGCGGCCGTATTGACAACGTGGGCAGCCCCCAGTGGAACGCTGTGTTCGGGACATGCACGGGCGTGTAGTGATTTATTCTATTTGTCGTCGTCGTCGTGTCACACACAAAGCAGTAAACGGCATTGCAATTAGTATACAATTGTTGTTGTGGTTGTTGGCAGGGTTTCGCGACGCCGTGCTGCTCGCTCTTTGAGTAGTAAGACACCTTGCAACACAGAACAGGTGCAGAAACCGATCAGTAAGAACAGATCCAAACTCGTTGCAGCGACGAAGAGCCAAGTAGGACGAGCATAATCCGCGGTTGGGGCGATTTCAGACCAGTGAACCCAGGCTAGCCCGACGCATTCGATGTTGCAAACAACGCAGAACGCTGCAATGTACGACAAGACAATCCACTGGATTCGTTGAGTCTGTGTGAGGCCGCTCCTGGCGGCGTTGCATAGACCAATCATCCCAGTACAAAAAGGGTTCGGATAAAAAAAATGACATGCGGACGACGACGACAGCAGCGCATGCCACTGATCATTCCTTGTTGCAGTTCTTCTTACCAGTGGACTGTCTGTACTTGATTGAATGCGATCGGCCGATCCGGTCATAAAACCCGTAAGACTGCGGTAAAACAGTGCCGCAATCAACCCCGTCTACCCATTTCTTTTTTTGCTTTGCAAATTCTGCATCTTCGGCCTTGCGAGCGGCTTTTTGCATCGCCGAGAATTCTTTCTCTGTGTCAATGTGTCGTGGCACTGGCGGGTGGCCAGCCGCGGCGCCCACAATGCGCGCAAATGCAGACTTCTTGGGGTTCTTGCTGACAGTGTTTGCTGCAAAGGCCATGTCTGACTGCACCCACCCAAAGAGCCAGACGAAAAAAATGAATTTTAGTAGTGTCCCTGGGCATGTGTAAATGAGCTCTCTACGGCGATACCACCTACTCAGGTCGAAATAACCAACAAACGAGTTTCGACACTCGTCATAAACTGTCATCCGGGCGCCCACTGTCCACTGTGGGTATTCATTTTCCCACTCTCTACTGTACACAGGCGCCCAGACTGGAAATGCACCGCCAACGAAACACCGCCACCGTGCGCAGAGTTTCATTTTCTGCTTTCAAGCTGCACCCATCCATGTACCACAAGAAGTGTCGCGCGGCCGTCTATCCCGGCACGGAAAAGAAGCCCGTCTTCCGCACCATGGTTACGGACCAACAAGTGCCTTGGGAAACTGCGTACGAGACCTCGCCATACAGCCCGAACAACTACACTGCGCCCGTTGTGCTCGCCAAGCCATCATGGGCCGACCCCGAGGATCCCAATGCCGTCCCCCTGAAGGAGTACGAAAAACGGGCTGTGCACACGCGAATCGTGCGCGATTCGCAGGGGTTTCCCCTCAATCCCATGGGCCGCACCGGGATGGTCGGCCGCGGCATCCTTGGTAAATTCGGCCCCAATCACGCTGCCGACCCCATCGTCACCCGTTGGAAGCGGGATGCCGAAGGCAACATCTGCCGCGACGCCCCTGACGGGCAGCCCATTTTGGAGTTTGTGGCCATCAAGCGTAACGACACCGGAGAGTGGGCGATTCCCGGAGGGATGGTGGAGGAGGGGCACACCGTCTCAGCGACCTTGAAGAAGGAGTTTGGCGAGGAGGCCATGGACACGATGCAGCTCACCAACAACGAGCGCGAGACGGTCCGCGAGCTGATCGAGCAACTCTTCGCCAACGGCACTACCGTGTACAAGGGCTACGTGGACGACCCGCGCAACACCGACAACAGCTGGATGGAGACTATTGCTGTCAACTTCCACGACAACATCGGGAACCTCACCAGCCGCTTCAAGCTCAAGGCCGGCGACGACGCCGGCGACGTCAAGTGGATGACCATTGAGCCGGGTCTCAAGCTCTACGCCTCCCATTTGGACTTTATCCAGAGGGTCTGCGACCGGCGCGGCGCCCTGTCGCCTTGAGCAAAGAGAACGTGTTTGGTAATATATGAGTAGGATGTATATTTTAAAAGTAAACTACTGGTGCATTCGGTGTCATGAATCCAGTCATCATTCAAGAGGCCGTGTTGGCTAGCATCCCTCAGGGCATCCAGGTCGGCGTGGCAGTTACGAATTTGCACCCGGAAAGAACGGACTTTTGCGCAGAAGGAACGCTCGTCGTCGTGCTAGCCACATCGAATCAATTCCAATGCCTTCTGGACACGAAGACCATGACAACAGGCACAGTCCCGTTGTCGACCAACGACTTCAAACTCAGATGTTGCACGTTCCCAGATATGGTTTTGTCACAGCAAGTCAAAGGGGCGCCGTTTGGTTGCAGCAAGGCGAATATACTCAAAATCGGGGAATACGCCAGGTCCGGTGTAGCTACTAAACTGATCAACCAAGTCAAAGGGATGTTTGAGGTCACCGCCGATGCTGAAGCAGTGCACTTTGACGTCGGTCTGACGAAGGGATCATCGTCGGCGTCGTCTACAACATCGTCTTCTCGTGTAAGCCCAGTACACGTTGTTCAGCCGAAGACGGATTCAGCCGACTTGTTGGAAAGTGCAGCCTCGTCTCGTTCTTTGAGCCCAATGGTTTTCTCTAAGCCGAATTCGAAGGCCCAACCCCTGTCGTCCACAGCGTCGTCTCGCGCTGAAAGCCCTGTCTTCGCTGCGCCAGAGAAGGCTGGAAAAGGTACCGTGGAATCACTCTTGCAACAGCTCGCGGAAGAGAGGCGCCTACGAGAACTTGCCGAGAAGAGGCTACGGGAGGTCCAACAGGCCACTGGATCGGGATCGGGGCCGGAGCCGTTGCCGTTGCCGATGCCGTCGTTCGGCGGTCCTCCACCACCACCACCACCACCACCACTGTCAATTTTCGCCAAAGTTGTGAATTTTGTTACTGGCAACAAACCATTCGCGCCCGAAAGCCTCGAGGATGCAAAGAAGAAGCTGAAACCCAAATCATCGAATTCAGGACCGGTAGCACCAGCTGGGCTGATGAATGCGTTGGCACAAAAGTTAGCAGCGATGAATAAAGCCAACAAGACCCCCGACAACACCTCCGCCGCTAAAGACACCAACACCAACAACGACGACGAATGGGACGAAGCCAAAGATACACACGACAACATGCACGAGATCGCGCCTGTTGTTGTTGTCTGGGACGAATCGGTCTTGAAGCAAAACCTGGTGCTCTTGGAAGAGCAGGTGACAGTGATGAATGCATTGGCCGACGAAGCAACGACCGCATCCCAGAACAGCAATATCGCGGCGGTAATAGCAGCAGGGGAAAAAGCAAATGCAGTACGCGCCAAAGCGGAATCGATTGTGAACAGCGTGCCCAAAAAACAACCGGAGGATGAAGCACGCCAGGTTAACCGCAGTCGGAACGAAATCGTCACACCTTGGTTAAAGGTCTGTGCTATCGTGGACGAAACGATCAAGAATTTGGTCTCCAAGATCACAGAGCAGGCGGACGGCGCTTGGAGAACTCGCAATACCGTCGACGACATGAAGACGAATGGGAATCTCGCGGCTGCAGAAGCAGCTTTGACTGAACTTAACGCCCGTGTCACTGCGGTTGCTACACTGATCGAGCCGATCCCTTCATCCAGAGAAGAACACAAAAAAGCGGTCAATTCACAGAATTCTGCTATCCGATCTCGAGATGATGCCGCGAAGGTTGTTTCCAGTATGCAAGTGACTGCGCGCATACAGAACATGTACGCGGAAGTCGAGAATGCATTCACTCAAGTGAAGACTTTTACGAGCAAGTCCGAGGGACGCCTTGCGAACGACGCGGCGGATAAAATTTCTCATTCCATAGCCGCCATGCAAGACGCACTGAAGAACGTCCAAAAGGCCACACCGCAATTCGTCAAGGCCAGCGATTGGATAGAGCGTGCAACCAACATGCAATTAGAAGCCGAAATGCTTCTGCGACAATCAGCCAGTGTCAAAAAAGGGCCTCCGCCTCCGCCTGCGCCGAGGCCGAAGCCGAAGTAACAATAGTACTTCAATCTTATTTTCGTTTCTCATAAGTGATAGTCATCTCGTAACAATTAAATATCCCCGTCGAGTGCCATCATCGTCATCATGCACACTCTGGCGCATATCGTGGTTGTATTGACAATAATCGCTTTATGCGCAAACACGGGTGTCGTTCACGCACAAGTGATGTGCGCATTCACAGACGGCACATTGGAACAGGCTGCATCACAGATCCCATTGTACAAGAACATGCAAAATACCACGACTATGATTTTCACACAACAAACCGCTGTGATCATCACCTTCAACATCACAATAACAACGCCAGCATGCGGTCTCACTGCGATCGTCTATTTCCCACTGGAGTCGGAAACCCAGCCAGCCATGCAATTCACCGTGGCCACAGACACTCACATCCAACTCGCGTCGTTGTCAGGCAACATCATGGTGGCACTGCACGTCATGTGGTGCGTGCAGCCTTACAGCGCATACTTTGACGAAATCGGACAATCTGCGTTTGTTGCAGCAGCAGCTTACGCCTCAACATCAACCACTCTGCTCCGTGTATCCGACGGGCCTTGCCAGGCAGACTTTCGGTACGACTGGCCCCAGCTGACCAACATCAAACAAGTGGCGCTCGGGTCACGGCACGGCGTCGCCCTTTTGACCAACGGTACACTGGCATTTTGGGGTTCCAACGACTATTGCCAATGGGGCACCGGCGTGGCGACTGGGGACACCTCCATCTACAGCAGCTTCTACACCTTCTTTACGGACTTCATCTCCGTGACAGCCTACGGCACAATTACATGCGCTCAACGCAACAACAGCGACAGAATATGCTTGGGTGCCTTTGTCCCCGTGCCGACCGGCACTGCATGCGAATCCTACCAATGGGGCCGGTATGGCTTTACGTTCAATAACATCAGCGCCATCCCGACGACCCTCGCGATCAGTGACACTCTCATTGCCATGCTCGACCCCGTCAACAACCTTATCTACGTGACCGGTCTCCTGGCATCATCTCTTTGGACACAAGCAGTACTCGCCTCGCCCACCTACGAAAACAGCACCGACTATGCGCGCTCACTGTCATCCTCTTATGGCCTCGGGAACACCGCCTGGAGCTACTATGTTACCCTCAAGATCAAATGCCCGGCGTTCCAATCCGCCAAAATCTACACAGCCTACCCCGGGCGCTTCCTTCTGCTCAACCCGGAAAACGGTGCACTCAACGGTGGCATCGTTGGAGGCTACGCCAGCTATACGCCAGTTACACCCAACACCCCTCTGTACGATCAGTACTCGGGCGTTCCCATTGGCTACTTGTTCGGAAATCTCACTGTTCTCAAGTATTGCAACACCGGCGTAGCCACAGATGCATACATTGTGTGCTCGTGCGTCGGGACGTGTGCCGTATCCAGTCCATCGCCCGTCAACTGGAACGGCCACATCATCGTGCAATATTCTGCAACCGCCGTCAACTCGACAGACCCCAATTCACGGTTGATACAAACAATCTTCTCCAACCAATCACACAGCGTACAGTCCAATGATCCCCACACGGGCGGCGGGTATACCCTGGGCACGGCGCACATTTGCTACATTGCCGACTCTTGGAGTGGATGTTTTGGGTCACCGGCGCAAGGACAAATTCCAGGCGTGCCGATAACAGGACCGACGCCGAGCCTGTGGTACAACTCCAATAGCTACCATCAAGCCGTTGCCGGTGGCTATGTGACTTGCTATCTCCACGACACTGGTATCTGGACATGTGTCGGCGAATACGGCACGGGCGTTGTTTCCACTATCCTGCGCGCCGATTCGCCCATCCTTGGACCAGCTGGTTACAGCGAAACACGCATGTTCTCAACAGGCTACACCGGACATAACATTACACTTGACCGGGCCGGTTGCTTTGGAAACCTCACACTCCTCGCAGGAGCAAACAGCACCAGCATCATAGTAACTGCAAACCAAGAGCGCTACACGATATCCGACGACGCCACAGGGGCTACAAGTTGTGTTGAAGTGACATCATGTGCATCGTCTGATGACGTCGTACGCGGCGCAAAGCCCTACCCGACATGCATCAATTCTATCGCGGCTGGAGATCATCACACCGTCATTCTTACGTGCGACGGACTGGTCTACGCCGCCGGCTATGCGGACGAATGTCAATACATACCCTTGAGCACCAAGGGCATCGATTCGCGCACCTTCAACCAAGTATGGACAGGCACCATGACCACTGTGGGCTCCATCTACGCCAACGCCAACATCACCTGCATGGTCTCGGCTTCCAACACTAGCATCTTGTGCCAGGGGCGCTTCGGGCCAACAACAAGCGTGTGCACCAAGTCACCCTTGTGGATCAAATCGTACGCCCCCCGGAAGATCGTCAGCGTCAACATTGGGCTGACCATTGTGGCCATCATCACAACAGCCGACAACAGCGCGTTTCAAACATCTGTGTTTGGCAACAACCAGCTCTGGCAAGGCGCTGCGCCGGCTAATTGGAACGACGTACCGGCATCCCCGGTCACCTCGCCGCACAGCGTCTTTGCCCCGCCAGGCACTAACATCTACGAGAACGAAGGGGTGCAATTCCTTTTACTGGTTATGTATCCCAATCCGCCGGGTAGCAACTATTCCATCCCAACGTGCCTATTATCCAGCAACGTCGTCTCTTCTTTCTGTACTGAGCTGACCTCCGGTGATCCGAATTCTATGGCATATTATAATTTCCTTGACACCGGCAATATTTACGTGAATCAACCGTCAATCCCCGGAATTATTGCGAGTCAGCTCATCGGCAATTTTCCGGGCGTAATGATTATCAAGGCAGGTGGCGGGGCTGTTGTATTGAACGGCGCTGCTAGTTTTTCAGGAATCCCGGTCTCCGCCGACACCATCAACCCACCAGCTGCAGTGGCTTTTGGTTACAATATTAGTGCGCTTGCAGTCGGCACGAACCACGCAGTCGTTTTGACAACCGACGGCTACCTCTGTTGTGCTGGGAACAACGCACAGGGCCAGTGTGCTCGAGAATACACCAATATCAGCACATATCAATTTGTATGCATCTCCCCCGACGTGTGGGGCTGGACACCCTCGCTAGCCATCAGCGGATCAAGCACACCAATAACAGAGCCACCGGCAAGTGAGCAACAAAACGCTGCACCCGTCGCCAAGAAAATCAACGAGCACAGGCTTGCCAGCCTGGGATATCTTCTGTTGGCGGTATTGGCTATAGTGGTCACAGTGATCCTCATCAGACACGGGCGGGCGAGTGCACATAGTTCAAGACTCGAGTTTATTTTTTCAAAGGCATGGTTTTGACCGCCATTGTCCTGTCCGCCGTGGCGGCGTTTCTTTTTTTCTCATCGCCGGTCAACGCCAAACCCCTCGCTGGCGTCATGATCGCTGAGACACCGTCCTACGATATCGTATTTACCATCTCTATCGCGTCAGTCGTCTACAATGGCACCCAACACCCCGCGTTTGACATTGTTGTGATGGATGTCACTGCCGACTGTACGGCGGCCAACGTGATACTGGCATCCCATCTTGTCGGATCAATGCAACAGCAGCACTTGTACGGCATCACCGAAAAGATACACCAGTGTACAGCCATGCCGATGCCCATCAAGAATCCAGTGCGCCGACAGGTGCACACAGCTAGGGTTTGTTTAATTATCAAGTCATGCGAACAAAGGATCGACGAGAACGTAAACAGTAACAGGCTATTCCGCGCCACTACACGGGAGCTGCTTGGTGTAGTGCAGGAGGAGAGCGAACAGCAGCAGCAGCAGCAGGAGCAGGAGGAGGAGGAAAAGGACGGGTCGGGTGTTGATATTGAAAGGGGGGTTCCTCCACAACAGGCGCAGTAGCGGCCTTGCCTGGATTTAGAATAGTTTGAATCCGACGATTAAACTCAGCCGGTGTCATGTCCCTTGTCGTCGACATGGCAGATGCACGCACAGCCACGTCACGCATCTTTGTCTGTGCAGCCTGTGTATCTTTGGCGCCGTTGGCGCTCTTGACGTGCTCCTCGACCTTCTCGGCCACAAGTGGCGCCGCCAAAGCCACACTTGCCCGTACGTTAGACATGCTTGTATCAGCGGACGCGATAGCTGCATCCTTTTTCATCGTAATCAAATCGCGTATGTGTTTAGTAGCAACATCAGACTGCTCCTGAAGCGCGCTGTAGCGTGACTCCAATGGCAGCATCCGGGAGACGCGTTCCTCGTCAGAACAGATCGCCAAATCAGTATTTGCTTTGCGCAGTTGCTCTTTGATCTTCTCACAGTCGATGCGGTTAAGATGAAGATCAAGTTGGTAGAGTTCCAACTGTAGCTCCATTGGCAGATTCTCTGCGTGGCTCATTTTGTTTGTCGAAAAATGCACCCAGGGAGAGGCACTCGTCAAACATGCACGCCGAATGCATGGTAAATACGATGCGCTTGAAGTCCCGAATACGGCCAGGTTCCATGCACAGATGCAACGCGATGCCGTCCATGATAATACTTGGCTGCTGGTATGACTTGGCAAGGACGGCGTTGCACTGACCACACTGAACAAGAAATTTCAAATATGGTCGACTTGCACTCACTGGTACCAATTTTCCACCACCGTCGTCCACATACTCTTCAAATTCTTCTGGGGCTACGGCATCCCCAGTGGGTTCAGCTTCCTGGTTATCGTCGCCGCCACTGTAGGGCTTGTAATTGATGTACACGCTGGCCAGTCGACGGCGACTCGTGCCATACTCTTGTGCACCGATCTTTGAGAGGGTAAAATATTCTCCGTAGTAGACACAATGCTCCGGAACAGGGACCGACTTCACTGCAGGAAAGAGGTCGGTGCGTGCCCTGACTGCAAACGGCTGAACTTCGTGCTTCAGGCTGGCGCCATATAAAATCTGGGCACACATAGTCAGGCGAGCAGGGTCGATTACAGACGTGGTGTCGACCTCGACGCGAACACAGCGGTTGTAGAAGCGATCCACTGGGACATCGACGTGTCGGCAAAAAGCGCGCGAGTTGCTGCCATCGGTCCACACATAGCCCCCGTCGTCAAAGTTGAACGCGGCAAAGCATAAAGGGCAGATTACGTGGGCCGACGGATCGTCCGCGATGTCGACCAGGAAGAAATAAAACGCAGTGTATTGCTCGGGGGCGTCTGCGGGATCTGGGGGCATGTGGAAGATCAGGCCTCCTTGAAATTTCTCGGGCCCGAACATGTACATGGCCAGATCATAAAACACGGACAGGCGGTGCTTGTCGATCATCATGACGCGCTCTTCGATAGGAGAGAATGCCTGACCCGTTGTAAGGAATGCAATTTGAGCAGCGTTGAGTGTAGCCGCCAGATAGACACCCCATCGAGGAACTACCGCACTGCACGCCTCTTCTCCGCGTGTAAATCGAGCTCGAGCCGGCTCAGCGATGGTCTCGGCTTGAGGCTCTGCAAAGATCCGGTGCATAGAGATGGTCACATCGCAATAAAACGGAAACGAATGGAACGTTGTGGCCGTGTACAGGCCAGCGATGACAACATGTCCCGCCTCCTGGGTCGAGCCATCTGCCACAGGCGACGCGCTTCTCAGGACGACGTACACATGCGAGCACAGCCTGTTACTCGTCACCGTGAGAGTCCGATTTGTGACATCGACGTCCCCAAAGGGGAAGCGCACGAGCAGCGGTGGCGCCACCGCTCCAGAGATGGTCACCTGGTTGTACAGACAGTTGACGACAGTGCGTGTAGTCTTGTGTTCAATGGTCTGTTGAGACGGGGCCTGGTTAGACGAAACCACGGCGCGCCCACAGACCATATGTTCGTGCATGTCGAGCAACGGTCGCCAAAGCGTCGTATACTCACAATCCTTGCACCGCTGCATGATGATGTTGAGGTAGTACGGCGCTGTTACGCGGGTGAAGTCCTCGTCGACATCGGGTAGGAGCTCTTGTCCCGGCAACTTACACTTTCGGCAGAAGTGACAATTATAGCACAACAAATGCGCGTTTGGGCAGATTTTCCGAATACCCCCATCCCTTTGAATGACGGCTGGCCATCGTCCACAATCACCGCACTGGAGGTAGTCCCATTGTGGTATGTCTACACGGAGCTTTTTGGCTGCCGCCATTCTTGAAAAATGACTCTGGTGCATGCATTTTTCCAATGTCGGCGTCAGAGCTGACACACCCTTCGTTGAGATATAACGACGAAACGGGCGAGGTGTCCATCACCACATCTCAACAGCAGAGGTGCTTGGTGTACATGGCATGCATTCGGCAACTGGGTCCATTCGAATTTACCAGGCAGAACCGCGTCGACATCTTTCAGCCCGACGTTGTTTCAGATAAGATCGACACATCTGTGCTAACCTACGTCAATGGCATACGCAAGCTACTACATGCATACATCATTACAGTGCATCCCAGCACAGAGAAGAAGCTACGGCGGCACTTGGCCGGCATCATCCTCGGCACTACCACAACGACTGTGGACGACGGGCAAACTG
>Ga0302194_10000384_pt1 | contig 28910 bp, 48 predicted proteins | sample II_Bog_N1_1_FD_200227 | JGI IMG/M metagenome (GOLD analysis project Ga0302194, IMG submission 200227) | Peat permafrost microbial communities from Stordalen Mire near Abisko, Sweden - II_Bog_N1_1 | ecosystem: Environmental > Terrestrial > Soil > Wetlands > Peat | place: Sweden: Abisko...
CCAGATTGGGAAGGCTATGCTACAGTTTACTTCTACAATGCGATCTCCGGAAAGTATTACGAGGTACACGGCTCACACTGTTCCTGCTACGGCTTGGAAGGTCAATGGGTCCCAGAGGAATTATCGTTAGAGGGATTGCAATACATCCTCGACAATGGTAATTCACACGAGTATGACGACTTTAGAGAAATCTTGGGAAGTTAAAAAAATGGTATCAAAGTATTGGGTGAGATTCCCAGTATTCCCTGATACCAAACAGGCCTGTATATCATCGGTTAGATAGCCATGCTGATAACATGGAAGCAGTTGGTTCGACTCCAACCTGGCCTACACTAAAAGAATTTTATGAAAGTAGATGTTAACCAGTTCAAGGAGATACCTTCTCCTCACGGAGTTGGATTGTGTGTCTACGGCGGCATGAGCGATGAAATCAAGGCATGGACCGAGTATCACGATATAAAGACAGAATTCCACGGAAGATTTACTAATTTTCTGTTTGACGGCCAGGATCTCGATAATTGTTTCAACGAGGGGAAGGTGTACGATTACGTGGATGGTTTTTCGCCGAATCTTAATAAGCATTTGCACCTCGGTCATGCGTCTAATTTTGTAATAGCGAAAGCGTTGCAGAACATGGGAATTGGCAAGAAGTACATTGCGAACCTTGGTGATACTGTTACTGGAGCTGTTGATAAGTTCGAGGCGCTCGAGGCTTTGAGTGACCTTTGGGACAAGTTTGATTACAAGGTCGATAAGATTTACTTCGCTACACAATTGGTAGGCGATGTTGAGATGGAGGATGGTACTGGCGATTATGTCGGCACGAAGGTTTTCGACGTGAACGGTCAGAAGATAGTTGGCCAGAAGAGCAACGGTAATTATAGTTACTTTTACCATGACGTCGTTCTCGCGAGCAAGTTGAAAGGCGAGACTCTGTATATGACCGGTTTCGAGCAGAAGGAGCACTTTGAGAGCTTGAAGTGTCTTTACCCCGGCACTAACCACCTGATGCTTGGCCTCGTGACGATCGACGGCAGGAAGATGTCGAGTAGCGAGGGTAACGTGATTATGTTGGCGGACGTCATGGACACGCTCAGGACCGAATTTGGAGACGATCACCTTGCTTGGAATGTTTTGAGTGGTTATATACTCAAGTCAGACGTGGACTCGGTTAAGGACATCAATATGGCCAACATAGACAACCCACGACAGTCTCTCGGTTTGTACTTCAGTTACACGCTCGCAAAGTTGAAGAGCGCCGGCATGAATGTGGAGCTGAAGGAAAAGTTTAATTCTTTTCGGATGCAGTACAAGTTCTTGAAGGCAAAGACGAACCTGCAGCCGAGAATATTGTTCGACGGCATTTTCGATGTTGCAAAGAAGATTAGTACTCTATACGTAAACCACCACATAGCAGGCAACAAGAAAAACCAGGAGCTGTACCAGCCTTTGATGGAGGATTTGCTGCTCGGCATGGTAAAGCTTGGCATGTTTGACGTAGATAAGGTTTAAAGATAGTGCACCGGGATGGGATACCGGAACAGAATGCGATCCTCAAAGAATATAGCAATTAGGCCGCCTGTGGCTATGTGTTAAATGGTATGAGGCATCCCAACAATGGGGAGGTGGCCAAATGGTGAAGGCACTTGACTGATAATCAAGAGATGTGTGAGTTCGAGCCTCACTCTCCCCACGAGGCAATAGCAGGTAGCTCATGTACGTACCCTTCTGCAGACGTGGTCAAATCGTGAGCGAAGCATCAATCGTACCTGTCCACTGTAACGTGCAGTAGTAGCTGACTAAAAATACGAGACAAGTTGCGGAGAGACGCAACAAACGGTGAGGTGATGGAATTGGCAGACATTGGGGATAGGATTCCCCTGCGCAAGCGTGGAGGTTCGAGTCCTCCCCTTACCACTTAAATTTAACGTTATGACAAGTTTATTGAAGTTTAACAAGTCTGTTACCGACAGGTTTACGCCTGCCGAGATCGGTGACATGTTGGTTGGCGAAAAGAAGTATGCCTTAGAGGTTGAGGGTGGTAACCGCGAGCCTACGGGCATCTTTAAGGACGAGGATGGCGACCTGTATGTTACCATACATGGTTACAAGGTTGGCCGCACAGACCTCGAGGTAGAGTTCGTGGTATTTCCACAATATGACAATCACACAATTTTTCAAGCGAGGGTACAGATTTAATGGTAAAGAAGATATTGAGATTTTTCGGTTTGTGTAAACCAGAGAGCGTAGAAGATTTTAAACAGCGTATATCCAATAGGTAATGGCAAACTATTTCACGGTTCGGGATCTTATTGAGTTCATAACGAATAACAACATCCCAATGGATGCAAGGATTTATATGCAGCGTGTGGAAGACGTCTATTTCAACGGAGTGGATATTGGTGGGTGTGGCGGCTATGTGGACGATAACGGTGTTCGCAGTTGTTTTCCGCCTGGTTCTAAAGCTGATGGGTGGAAGACTGTCAAGAAAGAGGGTTATGCTTATCGTAAGGCTTTGGAGTTGAACAGAAGGGTAGATGCTGGAGATTTTCACAACAAGGAAGATTTCCCGGATCTGGAAGACCCTGAGGTTTTAAGGTCGAGCGAGGAAAGGCTCGAGGAGCTCAAGGAACAGTATTATCCTTGCTTCTCTCCGGTTTACTATGCTGATCAGAAGGATTTGTTTTTGGATGCACACTATTAAATAAAAATTATATGGGATTGGTAGTTAACGTTACTTCTAAAGAGATTATTAGGGGCAAGTTTATGAAAACGCTCATGAAGTTGCAGGGTTATATTCAGGAAGCCAAGGGTGACATTGAGGTTAGCCAGAGTTACAGTGCTAAAGCTGTGCACTCACGGATGGAGCGGATCATGGAACTTATGGAAGAAGACATGACCGCATTGGCAAACTCGATACAATTACCAGAATGAACAAGTTTCTGCAAGAGGATTTTAAGGAAATTATTGATCAGTTGTCAGAAAAGCTTGATCCAGGTAGCAAAAAAGTATTGCAAGAGGTGATAATGGATAATCTTGTCGAAATAAAAGAGAAATATCGTCTTTACAAGAATTCAGGCTCTGGCAGGATTAGCCTTAATTATACCCGTATTGCTATTGATTACTGGAGCCAAGTGCCTCATTTGATTGAGTTTCTTGAAAAATTTTTAGAGTAATGGCACTGTAGACCAACGGGAGAGTCAACGGCTTTAAACCCCGTCAAGTGTCGGTTCGAGTCCGACCAGTGCTACAAAAAATAAAAGCATGCCGCAATCTACGATTGAGTTAAGGGATAAGTTTTGGCACAGGGACGAAGATGGTGTTCCAACGTCGGATGGGATAGAGGAGTGTGAGGACATACTAAGGAAGTATGGCGTTACATTTGCTCGTGGGTACATAAGTACCACCGGAATCGATGTTGGCATATCTGAAGAACTTAACGATGCCATCGAGTTCTTGGTTTATGAGTGGGACTATGCTTTCGACGGTTACGTCCAGGACAGGAGTCCGGAGAAAGAGACAGTATCAATATCCAAGGAACTTGCGATAGAGATCATAAAGGTCATAACTGATAAGACGGATAACGGTTATGAGTGGCGCAATCTCGCAGGCATAGAGTATGAGTTGTTCAAGTTCATGTTCATAGAGGAGATGCCTTATAACTCATACAAGGACCTAAGCGACGACGAGCTGCGTAAAGCAGTTCACATCTATGCGAAGGACAATCAGTACAGGTGGTATGGTCAGCCCATAGATCAAATAGAAGACGTGGAAGTAAATGCGGAGGATTTTGGTTAATAAAGTCGGTGGCATTGTTTGACTTGTGATTTTTTAGTGTAATAAAGTCGGTGCGAATTCTGGATTCGAGTTGTAAACCGAATAATAAAAACTAAAATTGAAGCAAATGTTTAAGTATGTGTCTATTGACGAGTTAGTTGGTAAGGTCTTTAAAGAAGTAACTGCAAGTGTTGACGAAATGTATTTTATCGCGGAGACGGGAGAGAGATACACGTTCTATCACGACCAGGACTGTTGTGAGTGTGTTAGCATAGAGGATATTGATGGAGACATCAGTGATCTTGTTTGCACTCCGATCACGATGGCTGAGGAGACTGTAATGGCAGCAACGGAAGAAGAGTGTAGTGAAAGTGGCACCTGGACTTACTACCGTTTTGCGACTGTAAGAGGTTACGTTACGGTTAGGTGGTTTGGTTCTTCTAACGGCTATTATTCTGAGGGCGTTTCGTTCGTGAAGTGTTAAGATGTTTGGGGTGAAACTCCCCATAAATTGGTCCTGTAGCCCAATGGCAGAGGCGATAGGCTTAGAACCTATTTAGTGTCAGTTCGAGTCTGACCAGGACTACTTTAAAATGAGCAAATGGGTGTTGTAATTTTCTTTGCGTTATTGTTAGCAGCTTTTTTGATCGCTATGGTTATCGTTGCTTATGATTTTTACTGCGAGAGGAAGGAGAAAGATGGCAACTTGACATGGAAGCAATATTTTGATAACAAGAAACCTGATATGGGTGACTATTAACGTTTAATATTGCTCTATAAATAATTTTATGAAAGATTTTGTTAAGAAGATCGACTCTATAGATCAGTTTCCGCCAGAATGTCTTGCGGAATGTTTGCCTGATTTTTTAAAGAAGTCTCGTTCGAAAGATAATGAGCTTGAGTTGGACGATCTGATAGAGGTCATAGCTTGTTATGGCGATCGCGAGGAGTCAATCGAATCGCTTTACGTTAATTTCACTTATAGCTACACAACAAAGAACTGGTTGTTCCAAGCTTTCGGTAGCCAGTATCGTAAGGGTGATTTGCTTTGTGATGAGGAAAATGAAAACTACATAACGGTTACAGACATTGCTGCGAAGAATAAGTACAATGAAGAGCGGCATGATAAGAAGAAGGAGGCTCGCATAAGGCAGTGGGGTGATTTGTTTTCGAGGCACACGAAAGAAGAGTTACTTGTAGTGCTGAGCCAAATTGATTTCCCTAAAAGCATTATCGGCAAGATAAGATAGTTATAAAAATGTTAATCGAGTACCTCAGAGGCCAGAGGGACCGACGCTGAGTCGGAAAGTCGGTGGTTCGACTCCACTCTCGATTTCAATAAATTATTCACATGATAGTCAAGAAGAGATTTCCAAGTTTTTTCAGCGGCTACGAGGCCGACAAGACGATACACGAGGTATCTACGCATGATGAGCTGATGGAAATAAATTGGGTAAAGGACAAGGTTAAAATTCCAGGTCACATTGGGATTTTCTACTCGAAGATTCACTTGAACGATACGCCTTATTATCTCATGGCTCTTTCCAAAAGTGATAAAGAAATTATTTATTCTGTTATAGGATACGTGTACGGTGATGCGGCCCTTTTAGGTTTGACCGACTATACAGACTATATCAAGAAATACAACAGTACCAAGTGAAATTAGCTGTACCGCTTCAAGAGATAGTGGAGTTTGCGGTACGAATGCCCGGTTGGCGAAACTGGTAGACGCACTGCCTTGTACTTTTAACGAGGAACAAGGTGGCAGCGCCCGAAAGGGTGTGGGAGTTCGAATCTCCCATCGGGTAGGAGTATAAAGTTAATACCTGCACGTGGTATGCTCTGCACACAGATTTATTCTGTGACTAAATTTAACTTATGATTGCGGAATTTACTGACGAGTTGGTTAACTTGAGGGTCACCAAGCTCGATGAGCTGCCAGGAAACCTGCTTGAGGAGCTAAATTTGAGGTTCGTTTACGAGGATGATATGATCAGGACTTTCGACGACCTGGTTGATTTCGTCGATCACCGTGATTGTTCCATGCACCTCGACATGTTCGACAGCGCTAAGGATAAGGTTTTTAAGTTCGGCGACTGGAAGCTTAGGTTTGTCCACGACGAAATTGCTGATTGTGATGTTTTTTACGTTTCTTTGATCTCAGATTTAAAGAGACTGAACAATGAGTACAAGCCATACCCGAATTCCGGAAAGCCTCGATGAGGCGGTAGACATAATAGTATCAAGCACCTCGCCGGAGGTGATAGAGAAATACAAGACCCTCACTGAAAAAGAGATCCTCAGCGGATCGCACCACTCGCTCGGCATGAGCATTAGGAACAACTGGCACCTATGGTGGGAGGAAAGTCATACTTACGATGAGTGGCCAAAAGAAAAACCAAAGTTAGTAGAAGAGTTTAATGCGCTCGGCATATACCATGCAGACGACATGAGCGGCATCATATTGTCTTCCGCCATAAGGCGGATACAGGACAAGCCACGTAAGCTCAATGAGGAAGTTGCGAAGTACAAGAAGTTCTGGGCGAAGCAGGGCTTCGAGGATGGGATATTTAAACCTAAAAAATAATTATATTTTACATAAATGTTTGGACAGATTAACACAAGGAAGGACTTGCCGCACTATGGTTACCCTTCGATCGAGCAGTTTAGGACGGTGATACACAATGTGAACCACAAGGCTCACTACGTTGGCCAGGACGAGAACGGAGATGCCATATACGATCAGACGAGACAGAAGCCGACGCTAAAATTCATCGGTACCACGAAGCTGCATGGCACTAACTGCGCGGTGGTAATTGACATCAAGAACGAGATAGTTTACTTCCAGTCGAGAGATAACGTGATAACGCCGGCTGAGGACAATGCGGGAGCAGCTACTTACCTCGCCTCTATACAGCAGGACATTGTGAATATGGTTAAGGAGGTGATCCAGGAAGAATTCTACGCAAACGAAGTGTATAATTTCACGATACTCGAGACTATGCACAAAGAGGACAAGAACAAGTTCGATACGATAGTTATTTACGGCGAGTGGTGCGGCGGCAGCATTCAGAAGGGAGTGGCTTTGAACGGGCTTGACAAGATGTTCGTAGTGTTCGACGTCGCCTTCATAGACAGCACCGCCGAGATAAAGCACAAGCGCTGGAAGTCTTACGATTTCGTGCAGAGGATCAAGTTGCCAAGCAAGAGGGTTTACAACATACTCGACTACAAGGTTTGGGACATCGACATCGATTTTAAGGCGCCTACGTTGTCGCAAAATGATTTGATTGACATAACTACTGAGGTTGAGGCTCACTGTCCCGTTGGGCTTGCTTTTGGCAAGGATGGCATAGGAGAGGGAGTTGTTTGGAAGTGCATTACGCCGCCCTACGACGGTGATTCGGGCTACTGGATGAAGGTCAAGGGGGAGAAACACTCTTCCTCGAAGGTGAAGACAATTGCGGCAGTCGATGTTGAGAAAGTAAGGAACGTGATTGAGTTCGTCGACAACGTCGTGACGGAGAGCAGGTGTCTGCAGTCGATCGACAAATTGAGGGAGGCTGGCAAGCCGCTGACGAGAGCGAGCCTCGGCGATTACCTCAGGTGGATATTCAACGACATCGTAAAGGAGGAGACCGACACGATGGTCGCGAACGGCATAGAGGCCAAGGCTGTTGGCGGTGCGATTTCCAACAAGGCGAGGGAGTGGTTCTTCGCGAACGAGTTGAATTTTTAAACATAATAAATGGGAGGAGGCATAAAGGCTTCCTTCCTCTTTTAAGCATGAAACCTATACTGGAGATAAAGAGCAAAACAGGCGTGTTGCATTTCAGGCGTTGGAAGCTGTTCGGTACGGCCTGGTTCAGCGTTTTCCTGCACGGTATCTATGAGAGCGACAAAGACAAACACATGCACAACCATCCGTGGTCCTATTGCTCGATAATAGTCAAGGGTGAGTATGTTGAGGAGTATCTCGATGGATCGGACACGAAGATTAGGTTCAGAAATTCGAGGCCTTTGAGGAACTTTTACAATCCAAAGTACTGGCCTCAACTGTTCAAGTTTCAGCCATCGACGAGGTTCCACAAGATTCTAAAACTGGTTACGCCGGTTGTTTACTCAATCGTAATCGCGAGGACGAACGACACGAGGCTTTGGGGATATAACGTTGACGGCAAATTCATCGACAACATTACTTACAGGGAATTGAAGAATAATGGGAAACTTGAAGATTGATATAACCACCGGTTTCAGTTAAAATGTTTTTATTAAATTTTAAGTAGAATGACGAGGCTTGAGAAGATAAATGGTTTCCTGTCAGATCCTGTATTTATGGCCAAGGCGAAGCCTGAGGTTATAGAAAAGTTCAAGAAAGAGGCTGCTTACCTTGATGGGGTGGTATTCGATACGATCGTATTGCCGGTTGTGGAGTGGCTCAAGAGCACAAAAGTGAAAGTTAATTTCGACCCCGAGAATAAGTTCGTACATTTGAAGTTCAGAAGCGACATAAAAAACCACGTAATACATGAGATACACTTCTCTTAAAACAATTTTATGAAGATAGTAGACACTTTTCTGGTATACGATGCTGACGATCGCTATTACAAGACCTTTAAGAAGATACATTTGCTTGTAAATGGCAGTTACGTAGAGGAGATTCCGGGCATGAAGGACACGGATTATAAGGTAGTGTCGAAGGAAGACTTCGACCGTTGGTCCGCAATGATGTCCGAGAAATTAAAAGTTAGTTAGCCCCTTGCTGTAATTGGTTAGCCAGGTTGGTCTCAAAAACCAGCGCAGAAATGCATGAGGGTTCGATTCCCTCAGGGGTTACGCAGTCTTTTCTGTGGTCGTAAAAATATAATTTTGGACTTAATTTTTTTTTCATTTACTCCGTTGTATTTAAAGAAAAAACGGGGTAAAAATGAAACTGGAAGCAGTGGTAGTGTCTATAAATTATAGCGATTTTCTCAAACACACTCTATCTCAGAACAAGCAGTTCTTCGACAAAATTGTCGTTGTTACTGATGATAAGGACTTGGATACCAAGAAGGTGTGTGATTTTTACGGCGTCGAGTGTGTTTGCACCGGCCTCGTTTACGAGGGTGACAGTAAGGTTCCCAACAAGGGGATTGCTATTAACGAGGGCCTGAAGAGGCTCGATTTGGACGGATGGGTCATTCAGCTCGATGCTGATATATGGTTGCCAAAGCTTACCAGGGAGTTGCTCGACAGGTTCCCGCTCCAGAAAGACCACATTTACGGCGTTGACAGGTTCATGTGTAACTCTTATGAGGATTGGATGAAGTTCTTAAATGAGAACAAGAAACCAATGCACGAGAGCTGGATCTACATGCACACCGATTTCTTCCCAATAGGGACGAGGCTCGTTCAGTACAAAGGTGAGGGATATTGGCCGATAGGATTCTTCCAACTTTGGAATCCGAACGGGAGTGGTGTAAAGACTTACCCTACTCATAAGGTTGGTTTCGACAGGACCGACGTTCTTCACCTGAAGCAGTTCAAGAAGGGGAAGAGGTCTTTCATACCGGACTTCATTTGCGTTCACCTTGCGAGCCAATCACACGCACAGGGCCAAAACTGGAGGGGAAGGAGCACGGCTAAATTCGGTCCTAAGGACGATAGCCTTACGGAGGTGCCTAAGAAGTCTATTTGGAAAAAAATATTTGACATATTAACCTTTGTATTGGATTTGTTCCTAAATTTGTTTAGGAAAGGATACAAATCAGAATAAAAATTTATGAACCAGTTAGGCAAGCTTCTGTTCGATATACATACTCATGCAGAAATCGTGAGTGACGAGAACTCGGACCAGATCGTTTACAGGGAGAAGGATGTGATAGAGCTACTGATAGACCTTGGACATGATAAGCCTGATTTTTCGCTGTCTACAGCGGAATTGGTACGCATACCACAAGAAGTGGTTGCTAAGGTTGACAATAGTTTTGAGGCCAAACTTCAGAATGATCTTGGTGGTGATTATAAGAGGGTGTGGATAGGAAGGGGGAGATACAGTCTTATAGTTACGCTTTTTTCGAATGCGGGTGATTACAAGATACTGGTCTTCAAGGAAGTGTTCCATGGTTTAAGCCAGGAACTTGTTTATGAAGATGTGTTGAAATTAGTTTTAGATAAAGTGAAGGAGCCTTAACTGGCTCCTCAAATGGCGGTTAACCTATGTGGCGTGGGAGCAGTCTGCAAAACTGTGTGAGTTGGTTCGAATCCAACAGCCGCTTCCAACTTAGCAGGAGGCAAAGGGAATTCAGAAATGAGTTCCTTTTTTTATTTCGGGGATTCGGTGCTACATTTGTTCTATGAAATATCTGATAGTAATTTTCGCTTTTGCGACGTTAGGTTGTGACTGGTCATGGAATGTGCCAGTTTATAAGAGATACAATGGAATAGTAGTGGACAAACTGATTGTTCCACAAGACAGAGCTCTAACTGAGTATTACGTAGTTTTCAAGGCAGACTCACTCAGCAAGAACATTTCTGTTGAAATGGAATGGAAAAGGTATATAAATACCAAAGTTGGCCAGAGAATATCCTTTAATTTAACCGAAAGCGACATAAAATGAGATACATAATATTGACAGCTGCAATATTTTTAGCATCTTGTAATTCGGATTACACTGAGGTGAAGATGCATACTGGCATAATAGTAGACAAATTCATGAGATCATCTGGGGACGATAATGGAGGTTCAACTCCAGTAATCGTAATGAGGGACGATTCTATTGTTAGAAACATACCAGTATACGTTAATCTTGGAATCTATACGAACGTGTGGGTTGGAAAAAAAGTGACACTATACTTATCGCAAGAAGCTATTGATACTTACTCGAGATAAATAAATTTGCAAAATGAGAAGGAATAATTGGAGTATAATCGTGTGTGCATTCATAGGCATGTTTCTGTTTGGCATTGCAGTTGGTTGTAAGCCTGGTCGGACGTACCATATTGCCGGCAAAGTTTACTCTTGCACGTGGTAAGAGTGATGATGATTTGTTTATAGTCGTTTACAGCGACTCTATGCACCAGAAGGTGCCGATCGAAGTTACCATGTCGACCTACATCAACCATGACGTGGGTGAATACATCGAGTTCGATCTCGACCAGTTCGACATAGATCGGGCGTTGAACTACTGATTTCTGGAACGCCGGCAAAATAACTGCCCGGTTTGTTTGTTGTGGTAATATTGCCTATTTTTATGTCGATATATTGTATCACATATAAATAAAAGTAATGATTATTATCTTGATTTTGACGCACATAGGTGCATTTGCTGCCGGCGCATTGGTGTTCCGTAATAACTCGTCAAAGATTGAAACTACCGTGGACGCTGTGACAGCAACGGAGAAGACTGTTGTAGCCGACGTAAAAGATGTCGCCGCAAAAGTTTAAAAAAATTTTTTTTAGTATTTAAAATATTGTATATTTGCATCGTAATAATAAAGCAATGAAAAATTTATCATCATACAGCTCAAGTTGGTCTTGGTCCTCTAAAAGGGATGAGAGCGGAACTGTATTGTGGTAAGTGAAATACTTTAAATACATTTGAGCCTCGTCCTAAACAGACGAGGTTTTTTATTTACATACGTCGTAGCATAATGGTATGCACCCGGTCTCCAAAACCGTGGATAGACAGAGTTCGATTCTCTGACGGCGTGCTTTAAAAAGTGATAATGAAGGCAAGTGAGTTGATTGTGAAGTTGCAGAAGGCTGTGAGCGAGCATGGAGACATGTTGGTGTTGGTCCAGGAAAACGGTTTCGGTGGTTACTCCATGAAGATAGCGGAATCGGATGAGGGCGACTTGATGTACTTAGGTGACAAAGAACTCGAGAATCTCGACGATGACGAAATTAAAGAGCACGGCATCAAGGTGAATGAGGACAATTTTGTGTTTACGATCAACAGCCATACGACTTTGTTTTCGACTTAACAAAATATACACGGGTGTAGTTCAATGGTAGAATAAGAGTCTCCAAAACTCCAGATGTGGGTTCGAATCCGTCCATCCGTGCTTTTTTCAAATGCTAAGTATTGTGCAATGGATATGTTGAAATGTAGAAAAGGAAGCCATATTGCGGTTAAAGTGCCCATGATAGGGCTGGAGACGTTCGCCAAGGACGAGCGGGACGTCCCGGTTGCGATTTCGGAGGCCGTGGTCGCGTTCTGTATCGCGGCCGAGAAGTTTGGCCGCGGGATCGAGGTGGAGCTGGCGGAGGCGATCGAAAACGAGTTATAGCGTGGACTAAAAATTTAGATCTTTGACATTGTGGAGGCTAATAAATGATTGTATTAGTCAGTATTATCTGTTATATTCGTGTAACAAATAAGTTAATGGATAGGAAGGATGTTTATGCCGTGATAGACGGCGAGAGGAATTACCAGGATAACAAGTGGGGCCCGCAGGCTAATTCAAACAAACCGGTTGAGAGCTACATAGTTTACATGCAGGCTTACTTGGCCGATGCCATACAGGCGATCTCCAAGAACGCCGGTACAAAGCTCGCTCTCGACGAGCTGAGGAAAGTGGTTGCTCTCGGCGTGTCTTGTTTTGAAGTCAACGGCGTCCCTAATAGAAAAGCAACGGTAGAGAATGAAGATGGACTTACGACGCCGGAAAAGTTTATCGAGTTCATTTCCGAAAATTGGATCAGGAGCGGCCTTTACAAGGAAAATCAGTTTTATAAGAGCTTTTACGCTATTGAGCCGATCTCTTTCGAAGAAAAAGAGGTGAAGTCTAAGTTCAATTTTGGCACGGAGCTGTTCCAGTCTATTTGTTCCAGCTATACTTGTACGCCTAAAGAAGATTTGCTTTCCGAGTTGTACGGGATGTTCATGGAGCAGCTGTGTATGGAAGCTTTGACTGCTACTGTTAAAATGCTTGATGTTGAAGTTAAGGACATGACTTTCGTTAAGTCTGTTGATTCCATTCCTTTCGTCGGAAACATGATGATGGGTCCAGAGATGTTGGCTAATTTGTATCATGATTATAAATGCACGCCTAACAATATTAGCGATTTTTCCCCGCTTTTTATGGGGGCTGAGAGGTGTGCGAAGTTCAAAGACAAGAATGTATACGTTAATCCTTTTTTACCGGAAGACGTATTTCTGTTGTTCAATGAGGGCTTCATGAACTTCGATATTCTGTTCGATCCAAGGAAATCTGATTATGGCTATTACATGTTCAATTTGAAGATAAGGGTGAATAAGAATAACGTCAGGAGGTATAAAATTTCCGACGCACCGAGGTGGGAACACCCGGCATATTGTAACATTTTTAAATAGGTTGTAATATGTTTGAACACATTGGTTTCTATTTCAGCAAGGACACGTACGGCGGCAACTGTTGGAAAAGCTTCGAGACCGTTGATGAGCTGAAGAGGTATAAGACTGAGTACGAGATGTTGTATGCAAATATACAGCAATGCGTCTCGACCGTGCCTACGCCGAGATTCAAAATAAAGCTTAACGTGAGGGGTACTTTTTATGTAGCAGACATGCAATACGTCAACGTAAGGGATACAATAGTTAAGACGGCAGAGGATGCGATCGAACTTATAAAAAACTGGAGAGAATATGACCCCGTTGAAACACAAGATTTATCTTGACAAGATTCCGGCCCAAGGCCGTTTCGGCGCCATAAGGAAGCATGACATCCACACTGGCGTTGACCTACACTGTCCTGAGTTTGCACTCGTGTATGCGATGGAGACTGGCACCGTAGTGAACATCTGTCCTTTCACTGGGGATGACGCAGGATCACCCTGGTGGAATGACACGTCAGCCGTTCTAATCAAGGGAAGATCCGGCATTGTTTTGTACGGCGAGGTTGGCCTCATAAAAGTAAAGGTAGGCGACAGAGTCACAAAGGGCGATAACTTTGCTTGCGTATTCAAGGTTTTGAAGAACGATAAAGGCCTGCCTACGAGCATGCTTCACGTAGAGCTATATCATAAGGACTATATCGGGGATGGCGAGTGGTGGAAGCACGACGAGCCGCAGCCGAGACACCTGAAGAATGTAGAGGCAATGCTTAAGAGGGTTGACGAGAGGAACGATCCTTATCTACAGATGAAGAAGCGAGGGCTTACAGATGCGGAGATCGCTGATGGAACAGTATTCGATGCTTCGTATTACATGGAGCCGCTCGAGGCGGAAAGGTCGGGGAAGGAAATAATGGAAGAGTTTAGGAAGCACAGACAAAAAATGAAAAATGAAATTGAAGCTGGTAATTGAATATTGTGATACGATAGCGTTGGAGGATCCAAGCGCAGCATACATTGGGTATTTTGATGATTTCCCGATATGCGTCGTCGGAAGCAGCCCGGAGCATGTCTTCGAGGAAGTGATGACCTCTATAAAGATAAAGATTGCGCACGACTCTGGTTTATCACATTTAATTCTGAAAGGCAATGACAAGAAAGAGCAGCTTACAGCTTAAGAGCCTGTTCGATTCGAAGGGTGCATTGTCTATCTGGGTGAAGAGTGCCCCGGAGCCGTATTTTAAGAACTTAAAACCTGGCAGCATAGAGATGGACGACGCAGGGAATCTTTGGATCGACCAGGGCACAACGGTGTGCTACGTACCGGAGCACAACATCGCGCAAATTGTGTTCAAACCGTAGGAATATTGTAATATAAGGAAGGTTGGGCGAGTGGTTTATGCCGTTAGTTTTGAAAACTAAAGATCGTGTGATGAGCATGATCCGTCGGTTCGAATCCGACATCTTCCTCAAAATATAATTATGGAATTTGAGCTTTTCACAGTCATCAGTATAGACGACAGCAATTGCATCGTTTTTATAAATAACTACGAGCGTCCTGATGCCGTTTTGGTTGATTTGCAAGACCAGCTTCGTACGCTCGATTTCAACGGCGAGGTTTATTTTGATCTGCTTCTTCCGAACGGCCCAAGTCAAAGGTTCTTTTCAATGAACTTCGACGGCTACGTATTTGAGCTGAATACGATGAAAGCATTGGAGTTTGTGCCGGACGATGTGTTTGGTGTATCGAGTAAGTACTTCAAGGAGAACAAGCATTTGTTGGGACGAGGCGTTTTGCTGAAGTATCAGATTGAAGAGTTTATGAATGCTTAACTGCATTACAAGGAGAGGTGTCAGAGTGGTCTATCGTAACAGTTTGCTAAACTGTTGACTGTAACAGGTCCAGGGGTTCGAATCCCCTCCTCTCCTCTGAAAAACAAAATGACAAATACATTTACATGCCACTACTTACGGATTATTTTATGGGTATTGATATTGGGGATGGCACCATAGATAACTTATCATGTTTGGTGGTTATGAATAGCGATAAACTTGTTATATATCAAACTCTTATATGTGATAAAAAGCAGTTTAAAGAGGAGGTTAACAGGGTAAAAAAGTTTTATAATATCCCAAGTGAAAATATTTTAATTGTTAAACATAACATAAATAAAAGGAGTGTCTACACTACCGATTTTCATGCAGAATTATTGGAGGGTTGGCAGAGCGGTCGAATGCGGCAGTCTCGAAAACTGTTGGCTGTAACAGGTCCGGGAGTTCGAATCTCCCACCCTCCTCCGGGTATTAATGTCTAAGTTCGTGGTCAAGAAGTGAACCGGCTGGATCAGGAGCCAGTTGTGAAAGGCTGGTGGGCTCTAACAGGCCTTGGGAGTTCGAGTCTCCTCACTTATTCTTTGGTTTAAACCATTATTAATTCGTTGTATTCTTTTGGGTTTGTATTTAAAGTATAAACGTTATTAATGTCGTACAACGTGTTTGATATATACTTTATAACTATCGTCCTAATCGTTGCTGTACTTTGGTTTGTGAAGACTTACCTCAATACCTCTCGCATTGGGTTCTTCAGGAACCAAGAGCAGAAGATACAGGACTCGGAGGAAATATCGAGCACGCTTGGCAAGATAGTTATGGATTTTGGTGCGTTCAGGGCGTTCATCTTCAAGTGTTTTGGCGATCCGGACCCGAAGTACGGCAACGATTGGTTTTTGAAGATATTGTTTCAGCAGGGGTACACCGAAGGCATGCTGCCTAAGTACGACTGGAGGACCCTTGACCACGTGTATTTGGGCATGATTGCAAAGACCGCTAAGGACGGCATTAATGCTTTCTACATTGAAGACCTTCCGGAGTGTCTTACGAAGAGGTTGTATAAGGAGCTTAATGTTGATTATGCTGTTATGTACTACCTGCAGGGTGACTCGCACAATATAATATATTCGAGCATTAGTTTCAAGAGGGCGCAAGACTTTTTTGACAACAAGGATGACATCATGAAGATGTTTAAGAGGCTTGGTAAGCTTTACAAAAAATAATTTATGAGTTGATCGTTCTACGAATCCCACTTATTTATGTTATAAAAATATTTTATGGTAGGTATATTCGACGAGCCTATGCCGCTCGATAGGGTTAATGAGTTTCTGCAGAAGCCTACAAACATAGGCGTCGAGGCCTTCCACAAGCTGCTGTGGTGCCTCAGCATCGGGACTATAAAGTTCTTCGATAGGCTTTTAGTTGAAGGTTCGTTGTTCGAATGCATCGTCAACATAGGCTTCATGGAGTCCAAGGGCGACATACGCAGGATGATGAAGAACAACGGCCTGAAGGTGTCGGGCAAGATGCTGACGGAGAAGTTCGTCGTGTCGGAAGATTGCTGGTTTGATGTTGAAGGTTCAAAGATAAAGTTTCTCGTGTTGCAGAAGGGCAGGAAAAGTTTTGACTTACTATTTAAAGTTATATAAATTTTGAATGAAAGCGAACAAATTAGACGAGTTGAACACTACATCTTACGCGAAAGCTATGGACAGCACTGAAAACTTCCCCTTTGCGCAGATGCTTGCGGGCGACAACAAGGATTTTAAGAATCGTGCCGACAAAATGGCAAACGTCAACAGCCTTGCGAAAAGAGGCTTCGAGGCGAGCTGGAATAAGGAGTTCAAGGGTACGCCCATAACCTTCATAGGCAAGAAGACGAACAAGGCTTATACCTACCCTGTTTTTGGCTTGAAGTTCAACGCGAACTACACGAACTTCGACATACTTTTGTCTACGGACGGCGATCTCGGCAGGTCCTTGATTTGGGTCAAGAATCCTTTGTACATAGACCAGCACGGCATGGAAAAAATCGCTCCCGAGCCAGTGACGTTGGACCCGAAGTCGAGGGAAATGTTCAAGAAGATGTTCTCGTTTGGTTTCAGTGCGGATCATGCCAGCAGGGGTCAGATAGGTGAGAGCATTGTGGAAAAGATAATGAAAGAAGCTGTAAGCAGCAAATAAGGAGAGGTGCCCGAGTGGTTGATGGGGCTCGCCTGGAAAGCGTGTTGTCGGGTCAAACTGGCACAAGGGTTCGAATCCCTTCCTCTCCTCCGAATTTAATTTTCGATTAGTGTTTGTTTGGTTTTCTATGATATTTTTTATACGAATATTTAAAAACCAAACAGCCCTGAATGAATCTACACGATCTAAACATATACTTACAACAGGTCAAAAATGCTAATAGGCCGCTCGTGTTAGATCCGAGAATAAAGCTTTCAATACCGCAGCAGGAGGCCATAGAAATTGGCGGTGGTGGAGGCATAGTAGAAATCGCTCTCGCGGACATTACAACTCTCATAAGTACTTCTTCTTTATCGCCAGGCACTTACTACGTTATTAGTGGCGTCGACGTCGGTTTATACGGAGGCACGACGATAATACTGCAAGCTATTACGGCTTCATACATGGCGCAGTCCGGCTTCGGACAGTTCCAGAACCCTTTGTATTCATCGTATTCGATGTGGGATCCAGGCAACTCATACGAGACCGGCATGTACGCGATATGGGGCGGCAAGGTTTGGGTGAGCAGCAACGGCGAGACAGGCAGCTCTATAGACCGCTTTAACCTTGATGATAACTGGACGGTAGTCAACGACCAATCTTTCTACAATACGGTTTGGGACCAGATAACTTATTCTTTTCAGTTTGATTTCATTACATCAAGGTTTGACGTAAACGTGAACAATTATGTCGCATGCGATTACGTCTCCAATGAGTGGTTCGAGGAAGGAACTCGTTCTATAGCCGTGTTCAAATGGGGTTACTATTCGAATTTCGAGCAGGTAGTTTCTGATTGCTTCATAGAGAACTCTTACATAGATTGTTTGAACGTGCTTGGCTCGATCCAGAACTTGAACATGACAAACTACAGCTACGTTTCTGGCCTATACCTCGACGCCGACTCCATATTCGGCGTGGCGAACATAGAGAATTTTTGCTACATAACGGGGATAACGATAACAGGCTCTGAGGTTTATAATTTGCATTTGAACAACGCGAGCTATATGTCGAGTGTTACTTTTGCCAATGCTTCTGTTTTAAACCTTGATATGTTCAACGAGTCCTCAATTAGCGACAGCACGATTACTTCTGGTGCTTTTGAGGACGTTTTATTGTCGAACACCTCTATTTGGACTAATAATAATCTGACGAGTAGCACTGTAAACGGGTGTGTCTTCGTTAATAATTCTTACTTGGGTTCGAACACGTTAAACAGTTCTGAGATGAACAACGTGAACCTTGACGGCTCTTCTATTGGCTCTTTGAATTTGACGGAATCTTACATAAACTTTTTGTACATGAGGGATGGAGAGTTTGGCAACTTTACCACCACTTCTTCTACTCTGAACAATGTGTTTATTGATGCTTTTACTGTTTATCCGGCATCTGTAGACGGAATAATTTGGGGCGTTGCGAGGTTCATAGTTAACACGATCAATTACCAGTTTGGCTTAAGCTTTAGCGGTGATGATGGCGCAGGTGGCATAGGAGCCATAACGTTGCCTTATATGATGGTGCCTGGCGGCTTCTACATCGAGAGGGTTATAATAAGCCAGCAGAACATGGCTGGAGATCCAGGGGCTGTCATCAACCTCGGCATATCAAACGGGACCGGTACGGAAGGAATCAACAACACCACTGGCTTGAAGTCAAACCTCGACAACAAGATTTCCTATTTCGACATGTCTAACGGCTTGGTGTCCGGCCTGCCGTCCGGAGGTATGAGTACTATAGTCGCGTCAGTCCAGAATGACGTAATATCTGAAGGCACCTGGGAGGTTGAGATAGTCTTAAAAAATATTAATTATGTTTCAACAAACGAATAATGGGCAAACACAAAGATCTTATTAACGCTGTTAAGAAGGACAGCTTCGATAAAAACAAAAAATTGCTCGTGCAGCCGAACGAAAAAACCATGAAGATAGCTGTCGCCGACTTTATCACGTTCGTGTCTAAGGTCTACAAGAGCACTTCGGCCCAAGCTATGAACGCAATAACGAATGGCGACGTATCAGTTAACGGCGAGATAGTGAGCGTGACTACATACATAGTTAAGGCTGGTGATGTGGTTAGGGTGGACATAGGCCACTACCTAAGGAATTCTGGGTACATGGCTGTGGCCGAGTAAATATTTTTACGTTCCGTGGATTATCTATAATATTGTGTTATAAATGGAAGCGAGAACAATAAAATCTACCAAGAGGATAGCCCTCGTAGCACACGACAACAAGAAAGCCGACCTGGTCGACTGGGCGGTCTTCAACAAGACGACGCTTTCTAAGCACGAAATATATGCCACTGGCACTACTGGCAAGCTGCTCGAGGATAATCTCGGCATAGAGGTTGTAAAGCTAATGAGCGGGCCTTACGGTGGCGACCAGCAGATAGGATCTATGATCGCAGAGGGAAACCTCGACATGCTTATCTTCTTCTGGGATCCTCTCGAGGCTCAGCCGCATGATAGCGATGTTAAGGCGCTGCTTAGGCTTGGCGTTCTGTGGAACATACCGATAGCGTGCTGCAGGTCTACTGCCGATTTTATTCTAACATCGAAGCTGATGGACCAGGATTATGAGCCTTTCCTTCCGGATTATGGCACTTACCTTTCGAGGGATGATAAAAATTAATATATGAGGCGAATTTACGTGGACATGGATGACACACTCTGCAAGTTTATGCAGAGGTACCAGGAGATGATGCAAAAGAACCCGTCTATACGCTACCCCCAGTCGCAATACGGCTTCTTTACGGACCTCGAGCCGATAGACGACGCAATATCAAGCATGCACACGTTGCGCGAGGTGTATGACGTCTGGATACTCACCAGGCCGTCCTACATGAATCCGCTGTGCTACACCGAGAAGAGGGTTTGGGTGGAGAAGCACTTAGGCATCAATTTTTGCAAGAAGCTGATACTTTGCCCGGATAAGTCTTTATTGAAGGGTGATTACCTCATTGACGACATAAAGTGGCCTGGTTTCGAGGGTGAGCAGATACTTTTCGGGTCTGAGAAGTATAGGAATTGGAAAGCTGTAATAGATTACTTATATTGGGATAAATACTGGGAGAGGTAATGGAAAAATACAAGGGTTATACCGAGGAGGATGGCATAGTGTACGTGCAGGATCCGGTATCCGGCCACTACACTGTTTTCCTCGCAAGAAGGCCTTACGTCATTGCTGAGGATGAAACAAAAGAGAAGGCGAAAGATCGACTTATGAACTTACTTGATATATTTGTAGACATGGAGGGACTGAACAGATGATAGCTAATTGGATGGTGCTTTGTTATAAGGATAACGGGCCTGTGGAAGACGGCAGGAACATAATCGTAAAGCACACTTGTGTGTATGAGGACGAGCCGAACGATAATGACATAACAAGTCTCATTAACGAGCTTAGCACTGTTGCAGACTTCGGTATGGTTGGTGACGAGGATTACGATATGGCCAAGTTCAATCGCAATACTGAAATGGGTCAGTTCTGGTTTAAGCAGATGAATATACCAGAGGGGATAATTTAAAAGATTTAATGGCAAGAATATTTTTGGGCGGAACATGTAACAATTCTACATGGAGAGATGATTTGATTAAGAAGTTGGAAGTAGATTACTTTAATCCAGTAGTACCAGACTGGACGGAGGAGGCTTACCAACAGGAGTTGGCAGAGCGAGAAACTTGTGACAAGTGTTTGTATGTGATAACGCCTAAGATGACAGGCGTTTATTCGATAGCTGAAGTAGTTGATGATTCGAATAAGAGGCCTGAAAAGACCGTGTTTTGTTTCATTGGATTCGATCAGGGGTTGGCCTTCGACAAGGGACAGGCCAAGAGCCTCGACAAGGTTGGCGTGATGGTCGAAAGCAATGGCGGCAAGTACTTAAAGACGCTTGATCAGGTTGCCAATTATCTCAACAGCAGTATATAATATTATACATGGCGTATTCGTATAATGGCAAGTACAAAGCTCTCATAAAGCTTCGGAGGTGGTTCGATTCCACTATACGCTACTTTTTTCAAATGGTAAAGTACCTTTGGTTTGTAACCTATAAGGCCTTGTTCATTGGGCCAGCTAACCAACGAATTTTTTGAATGGAAGTAACCAGTGTTGTTGTGAGCGATTTATTTTATGTCGGCGATGGTTTTTCACCGAGGAAAGAGGCGGTAATAACATTCAATTACGATCCTGAAATAATACAGGATCTTTATGGATTAAATACTTTTGACTTAGAGGAGCAGCTTGCGGAGATTTATGGAAAAAAATTGATAAGAGCTCTTGTAGATTACAAGGTTTGCACAACTGAGAAATAATATGCAGGTTAGAGCAGTGGTAGCTCGCCAGGTTCATTTCCTGGAGGTCATGGCGTTCGAATCCCATACCCGCAACAGAGTTTAAATAATACAACGCTCCGTGCGTCTGAAGGTAGGGCCGAAAGGTTAGCACCGTTCCCGTATTATTAAAGTGCGATTTTCAACTCACCCCGCCTGGGATAGCATCCCAGGTCCGACCATCCTCACGAGGGATGGTTTCTTTTTTTTACGTATGCTTTGGGGAATCGCTTGTATATTCGTATCAAATTGAAAAGTAATGGACAAGCCGTCTCTGATATTCGCCACGAACAACCAGGACAAGATAAGGGAAGTTGTTTCATACTTGGGCGACACGTTCGACGTGATAACGCTCAAGCAGGCCAACATCGACATAGACATCCCGGAACCGTACGACACAATACAGGAAAACGCTTTTATCAAGGCGAAGACTATCTACAACATGACCGGCAATAACTGCTTTAGCGAAGACACCGGCTTCTTCGTTGACGCATTGTACGGCAAACCCGGCGTTAAGGCGGCAAGGTATGCCGGCGAAAAGGCCACGTACCAGCAGAATATCGACAAGATGCTTTCAGAAATGCAAGGAAAGGCTAACAGGAGGGCCTATTTCAGGACGTGCATGATACTGCTGGTTAATGGTGTTCAGTATTCATTCGAAGGCGATTGTTTCGGCACCATAACCGAAGAACGACACGGCACCGGCTTTGGCTACGATCCAATTTTTATACCTGATGGCGCCGATAAGACCTTCTCTGAAATGGACGTGAGCGAAAAAGCCCTGTACAGCCATAGGATTAGTGCGCTTAAGAAAATGATTAGTTTTCTCGGTAGGTAAGTATATAAATCATAATAGAACTCAATGAGCCTCTCCACGATGCGCAACTACACAGAACTGAATTAACAGTTATCGCGCTTGGTCAATCATGATACACGGCCAGCGAGTGAGTCATTTTATTAGAATGCAGGATGATGCCTCTGTCGGGCGTTTTTCCTGCATTCTTGTTTTGCATATATTCATGCAAAGTAAATGAATGTTAGAGGAAAGCGGTTTTATAAATGGAACTGATTTGGTGTTTACGGATATATCATCCGAGGATTTCAGGGTGTATGAGTTCGAGGCGATGAATCTCGTCAGGATAGAAAAGCCTTTGAGGTTGCACGTTAGCGCAAGCGGCGGCCACAGAATATTTGACGCACAGGGATTCAGCCATTACATACCGTCTGGATGGCGCCGGCTTATGTGGAAGGCTAAGCCTGGCCAACCGAACTTCGTGAAATAATTTATGGCACCTCTGGTGCTTTTTTTATGTCCTATTTTAATATTTAAAACTGTAATGAAGAACTTACAAGATATAACACTTGACGACGTCAAGACGCTATTGGTCTCGAAATCTTATAAAACATTTACGGACGGCAAGCCTAACATAGTCGGCATAAGGAACGCTTCGCCGGACGCCGATGATTCATTCAACGACCTGTGTTGGGTGTGGTGGACGGATGGCGGCCAGGAGGTGTCTCACAGCTATACGATTACGACCCACCCGGGCTTCACCTACCTGCAGAATCCGATCGCGGGCACTACTGGGACTGCGATTCTCGTTCCGGGCCAGTATTTTGACACATGGGAGCTCGGGATGCATAAAGGCAAGCAGTTCGCGTTATGTCAGAATGATGGGCCTGTAAAGGTCTACAGGGACAATAATAAGGACACCATACTTACTTGCGATCCTAAAACGATAGAGTCGGGGTACTTCGGGATTGATTTGCACCACGGTTCTATAAACGACACGAACGTGATAGGCCCTTGGTCCGCCGGCTGCCAGGTCTGGCGCTTTAGCGGGCCGCACGAGGACCTGATGCAGGATTTAAAGGCGTTGTCTGCGAAGTACGGCTACAGCTCTTTTTCTTATACGTTGGTTAACCAGGAAGACTTCGCCTAATATTTAAAAAATAAAAATGTTTGCTTACAATACATTTATCGCCGCTTATGGTAGCAACGACCGTACTATTAGGGTGCTTGATACGACAGGTGCTGTTGCCTATACTTTAAATGTGTGTAACTACCAGAAGAGTTCTGTCAACGGCTCGAGCCTTAACATATCCATGCAGGACAACTCAACCGAGTACTCCCTGCCGTTCTCATCCAACAACGAGGCCAAGCTCGCCATAGTTGCCTTCAAGGTTGCCATAGATACGCTCAGGGTGAATTGCAATCCTTCTTCCGGGTCCTCTTCGAGTCCGTCAACTGCTATAGCGGTAAGTTATTTGCAATACAAAGCCATGGCTTCAGTGGCTGGGCTTACTGAACTCCAGTGGTACGACGTGACGGATTCTACGAATCTGCTTTTTCAAGATGCCACCTATACGATGAGGCTGTTTGCTAAGACGAACAACGACAAGCATCCGAGGGGGCAGCTTAACGCTAATCAGGCTTATGTTTCGATAGATGTGGCGAACAACAAGGTGCTGAGCTACGAGTACGCCGCGAACAGCATTTACATATTGAACAGCGTGCTGTATTCAACGTTCAGCGGTAGCAGTAACATCAGCGTTATAAACAACAGCCGTGTGCAAGCCACAAACACCTCTTACGTCGTTGTTGAGAACAATTCCATAGCCGTGTTGGACACGTGCTCTAATCTAAAGATAAGCAACTCTTCTAACGTGACTGTTAGCAATGCCAGTAATTGCACGATAGACAATATACAACAGGATTTGACCACCATGGGTTTCAACTTGAGTAACGTAGCAATTGACAGGAATTTAAGCGTTGGCCTCGCCGGCTCGAATCTAAATGTTAATTCTGGAAGCTTCGGCCTACTCGCCTATAGGGATAAGACCGATCAGATTATAAATTTCACGAACAGCCATAACAATATCTCTATTACGTTGGATAACCAGATAGTGCAGGCCAACGCGGTTTTTAGGTTGAAATATGTCGGGTCTGGATCTAACAACACTATACAAATACTGGACGCCTCAGGCGATGTATTGTTTACGATAGTAGATGGTTACAAGAACTGCGTTGCGTTGTTTGCGTTCAATGTCGGCAACGGCCAATTTGAGTTTAAAGAAATCGAGCTCGACATGTCTAACAAGTTGACTATCAACACATTCACGCCTACCAATAACCAGACGGTTTTCGCTTTGACTGTCGCTCCGGTTGACTCATCTAAGCTTGAGATGTTCATAAATGGCCAGAAGCAACTGATCTCTTTGGACTTCACTTACAACGGTTCAAACAACACGGTAGTATATACAAATAGGAATTTCTCCCTTTCCACTACGGATGAGATGGAAATAAGAATATACTAATTCTAAAAACATAACTTTTTATTTATATTTAAGGATAAAGAGTTAAATGTATTACAGGCTATATCCGTGCAAAAACAATACCATATTTAAGTATACGCAGTCAGATGGCGTATCAGACGTTGCATGGTCTACCAGCATCAATACTGGCCAGAGCTCGATAATGGAGATGCAGGACGGTGCCGGCCAGAGTCGTTTACTGTTCGGTTTCGACATACCGGCTTGGCTGAGCAGTAAGCTGACTGACTATAGCTTTACGGCTAACTTGAAGCTTTTCGATGCTGGCGCGTTGTACAACAGCCTTGCTGCGCTGAAGAATGTTACATTAAATTTATTTTACAACGATTTCAGCGAGGGTGACGGCTGGTCTTTCCTACAACCAACTGCGATCTCCGAAACCTCAAACTGGGGTTTCAGTCAGGACGGTATCGCTTGGGACTTCACTACCTTCCAGAAGATAACGGATTACTTCCCCAACAGTTTCCATGAGGATTTTGTTTTCGACGTTAGCGCCGCTTTTGCTCAGGCTGTGTCGTTAAACGATTCGCCTAATTTTTCCTTAAACATAACGGATCACGCTTATGCAGCAAACGTGCAAGCCAAGTTCATATACAGCAAGTATACGAGGACGGTTTTCCAGCCTTATGTAGAGTTTTTTATAAATGACGAGATTATAGATGGGTGCTTTAATATGACTGCTGGGTTGTCTAATAAGATATTCTTTGTGAATGAGAACGGCATGGACTTCTCTGGCGTCATAACAGCAACCGCAATACTTAACAGCAATACGATCGTTAATCTATCCTCCACCAAGGTTTCAACTGGTGTTTATTACGTAGAAGTAATACCTGCCGAGCCAATGTACTCTAACAAGAAGGAGTACGTCATATTGACATGGCAGATTGGTGGCGTTGACTACTACAAGCAGACTATACAGGTACAGCCGCAGAACAAGCTGTCCACTGGCCCTAACCTGGCGAATCTGTTCTTCTATCCGGCCACTCCATACTCACACAACATCGTTAGGCAGGGTGACATAATGCCGTTCGAAGTCGTTTCGCAGATAAGAGGTTCTGGCAATATAGTAGACACTGATTATCAGTTCAAAGTGGTCACTATGGATGGCTTCGAGATGATACCTTGGATGCCGGTTAGTACGTACAGGGAGAAGATGTACTTTTTCATCGACACTTCCTTCTTTTTCCCGGAGCAGACATACGAGGTGATAACGAGGAACGTGAAACCTAACTTCACAATATCCTCTAATCTGACTTATAAATTCCAGCTGGTGCAAGACGCGCAGAGTCAATTGAGGGAGCTCAACGCGAGCCCTTACTATGCCAGGGATTCATTCTTTTCAAAATAACAAAAATGCAGAATCAATTACTTAAGTACATCATAACAGACAACACCGTTGACAATAACTATGCTATAAATCCTACTAAGCAACAGTTGTTTTACGTACCGAAGGAAGAGAGCCAGATGATAACCGGGAAGACGTTTAGTTTTACCGGCACGAGGCCGGTCGGCTACAACAACGACCCGCTTAACGAGACTGTAAACAGGGACTCTACCGTAGCTAATGGAATTACGGCGAACACCTCCTTTACCGATACTGATTACGTGGGGTTGTCTGTATACGACGTGCCTACATTTCTCGTGGAGGGTTATTACGATTTCACGATTATAGACCTCATAAGGACGAGGAATATGATAGTGAACACGACCAATAACTATTTGACCAACGTAGCAAATGGCATACAGTTAATAAGGGTGCCTTCTGGTTTGTTAAATGTGGTGCTGACTGACGCGACGGCTATAGCAGCGAACAACGGCAGCACTCTGAAAAAATACTACGGCGATTACTACTTTACCATAACGCCTAAGTTCTTTACGACTTCCGTTATCGCCGTGGATAGCAGGGGTCAGTATGACACTAACAATTTGAACGATGATGTTAATAGTACGGATCCTGATAACATAGTTCCTACATACAAGAGGAGAACCGTCTACGAGTGCAACAAGACAGATGGTCTTGGACTATTGTGGAACTTTGAGCAGAATGGTTTGCAGTCGGGCAGGCTGATAGGCTCTGTTGTCGAAGTGTGGGACTCTTCGCAAACCGTGTTGAAGCAAGTGAAGGTGATAAACGAAAGCGAGTTTAATTTCACAGACGTCTCGAAGAACTTTAATATCGTTATGAGTCCCGACACTGTAGGGTATGATTCGCCCGTTCAGGCAGTTGGTGTCGGTGACGTGCTTAAGATATACCCGAGAGAAACGAGCTTTAACCAATTGACGATACTGCTGTCTTACCAGAACCAATCAACGCAAACTTCGAGCGCGCTATCATTTTTGATGAATGACGTTGCGAGGGACATGACCACCGGTGTGTATGAAATATACGACAGCAACGGTATTACTATAGACTCGAGCGGTAATTTCAACGGCAATGTAATTCAGCAGTACCAAATAACGCAAGTAAACGGTTACGAGATAAGAAAGAGAATAAATGGCTAATCTAATTAACAACAATCCTCTTGGTGCGGATTCGATCAAGGGCGGTATATTTTTTGGTTCAAACTTAACACCGAATGGTACGTTTCCTAATGTGCCATCTTTTTATACGCCAGCCCAGATAACCCAGCAGGAGCCTGCTCTTATGCTTACGCTGCAGAAGGTGAAGGAGTCGCTCGCGACACAGGTGTCTTTGGAGACTGGCGCGACTACAGTTGACGACGTTACCGTTTCGCAGTTCTTGACCACTTTTATAAACCTGCTCGTTGACTACAGGGATATAAGGAATTTCGTCTTCTATGGCTCGGCTAACACAGAGATAGCGTATAACATACAGTACATTATAAACAACTACCCTTATCAGACGCTCGTCGGGCAGAAATTCGGCAGCAACTTTATAAATATCGTCCAGCACATAGACACGCAAACCACCGATATTATCTTCCCGGAGGTTTACTCCGACTCGAATGGGAAGATAGGCAGGGTGATACTTGACAACTTCAATAATTTTTCCTTTTACGACGACGACGCGAGCATCAACTGGCAGAATTACGACGTAGTTGATGCGAACGCGAGAAGATACCCGATATTAAACGTCATAACGCCCTATATGTCACAGAACATATTCAAGGTGCAAGGCTTCTCACAGACTTCAGCCCTCGACAACAACGGAAACCCATACGATACGATCTCCGTGCAGGCCGCAGGTCACACTTACCAGGTAGGCCAGATAATAGAGTTTGAGGACTTGCAGTGCGTCGATACGAGTTTGCAGATGCAAGTGAGCATCGCTTCTGGCGGTGCAAGTTACAGTTACAATATTAACGATTACGAGTTTGTAATAACGAGTGTATCTACAAACTCCTTCACTATAAGGAGGAATAATGTTCTTAGCATTTATGAAGACCTCGATCTTGTATCAAACACTTACGACAACACTAACCCGGGCATAGTCAGGTATTATCCCTTGCAGGCCAACACGAGGCCATTCGGCATAAAAGTTACAGTGCAGGGAAACTTCGTGCAGGAGGCGTTGCTTGACTTTTCTTACCAGTCTTCCAATGACATTACTACCGTTAGCTATAACGGTTTCGTCATAAGTCCTAAGCAGTCTATAATTGACGACTGGAACTACAATCTGACGCCTGCCCAGAACCTTATATTATCGCCAGCCTCGATTAACCCAACGCCTTGGCCGAGGAGGCTTGTTACTGGCAACATACAGAACATAACTTCTGGTTCCGACATGGAGTATGAATTTGTGACCTGGCTGACCAATCCGGCCGCTTTATACATAGCTGACGGTGGCTTCGACGACGACATTTCTTACAGCGCTGACATAACATACGAGTACAATCTCGTTAGGGCGATGGCTTTGGATGAGACGTACTCCAACCAGCTTATAAGGAGGGTCGTTCCTGCCGATATGATTAACGAGTCTAACGACACGCCAGACTTCTATTTCAGGAGGTTTATAATGATCGCCGGCTGGTTCTTCGATAGGCTAAGGACTTATATTCAGTTCATAAAGTACACGCACTCTATAAACACGACGAGTTTTAATCAGCTGTCGCCTGAGTATTACAAGTATTATGCCGATCACTACGGTTTTACTTTGTTTGA
>Ga0302194_10000386_pt1 | contig 28816 bp, 28 predicted proteins | sample II_Bog_N1_1_FD_200227 | JGI IMG/M metagenome (GOLD analysis project Ga0302194, IMG submission 200227) | Peat permafrost microbial communities from Stordalen Mire near Abisko, Sweden - II_Bog_N1_1 | ecosystem: Environmental > Terrestrial > Soil > Wetlands > Peat | place: Sweden: Abisko...
AAGCAAATTAGTAATGCAAAAGGACGAAAAAATAAATGTACTTCTATGTTAAATAGGGGTAACATAAACTTTAAAACCCCATAGCCCCCTAATTTTAGCATTAATGCCGCTAGTAATATACTTGTAGCCGTACTAGCCTCAACATGTGCGTGAGGTAACCACAGGTGAAATGGAAATAACGGAATTTTAACCGCGAAAGCTATAAACATTAATACTCAAAGCGAATATCCCTCCGTTAGGTTTATAAGCTCCGAGCTAAAACTAATCTGTCACAAGCTATAGCTATTAATTAAAACTAATAATAAAGATATTGAACCATATAGGGTAAAAAAGATAAAATAATAAGAAGCTTTTAGTCGTTCGCGGCGATCACTCCCACAATAAACCATTAATATAAAGATAGGGATAGCCGACGCCTCAAAAAATAATAAAAATGCAAATAAGCTAGTACAACTAAAGGCACCAACTAAACAAATTTCAAGTGCTAAAAGCATATTTAATAGTAGTTGCGTATGCGTATCAGAATACCACGCGGTTAATAGCGCTACAACTAATATAGCTATGCTTAATATAATAAAGGGTAAATTAAGATTATTCTGTAACTCAAATCAAGAATTTGCGGGATATACAAGTGACATTCGAGACTCGTCAAATTTGGGATATGCATTTCATAAGTATACACCGTAGGCTAAACTAATTTGTAGTGATAAAAGTGTAATAAGCTTTAACATGCTTCTAAACGATGAACCAAAAACAAATATATTAGACCAAGTACCCCTCGCCCGAAATAGCCAGTTTGCAAGATTAATAAAAATTATTGTAGTTAATGGAATAATAATTAATGGAAAGATCATTAATGATATATTAATTGAAGTAGAAGGAATCTAACCTTCGTTTCCCGAGTCAAAGTCGGACGTATTAACACTGGACCATACCTCAAGAACCTGTGACAGACTGGATTTGCACCAGTACCCTCTCGAGCCACAATCGAGTGATCTAATATTGAGCTACTGCCAAATCCTAAAAAACAGGAGTAGAAGGAATCGAACCTCCTCATCAGGTTTTGAAAACCAGCGCTCTCCCAGTAAACTATACTCCCCACATAAAAGACTATACTTTGTTACTAAATTTCAGATTCTCCAACCTCAGGTTCCCCTAAGATTACCTTGTTACGACTTCGTTCCAGCCCCTGAGGACGGGTACCACCCCACTTGTAACTAGTGTTCAAAAACAAAAGATACAGTTAAAGCGTTGATCGGGTCAAAGGCCAGACCGTGACGGGCTAGGTATGCAGGGTTCAGTAACGTATTAACCACAACGTGCTGATTTGTGATTACTAGCTATTCCTGGTTAATTATGGTATACCCGAGTTTCAGAGTATAAATCCAACTATCAGAAAACTTTTAAGTTTTGCTCCGAATTGGTGCCTCACTTTACTGGATTTCTCCAAATGAGACTTCATTGCTTCTTATTGTAGTTTCCGTTGTCGCATGAGTTCAAGCCCGTAGTTCGTGGACGTGATGACTTGACGTAATCCCTGACTTCCTTCTAATTCCTTAGGTATGTTTCTTAGAGCGCCTTTGAAGTTAATCAAATTGTCAACTAAAAAAAGGGTCTCGTCCGTTAGCCCTGCTAGCTTAAAAGTGACGGTAAATCAGAAAAAAAAGGAGTAAACCGTACATCCTAAAACACGGACTTACGACAGCCATGCATCTCCGTGAGTTTGCCTACAGTTAAGCCAAAGAGAATGTTAGGCCTCATTAGTTTAGTAACTAAATTACAAATAGGGCCCCGAGGGGACTATTACTGTATGTGTTCTATAAACCTACATATCCTCTCGTTCTTCTGTTGCCAGATCTACGCAGGGATATTTCCGAAGAAATGCCCCCAGTATATGCAGACTATAGCTACCGCTCATAAACTAGGTAAGGTTCCTTGCGTTTTATCTAATTAATGCTCGTGCGCCACAGCTTGTATAAACCCTTGCCAATCTCTTAAAGTTTCAGAACTAGGTTACTTCCCAGGCGGAGTGTTTAACGCGTTAGCTTTAATGCATAGAGAAGACTCCACACCCACTTTAACACTCATCGTTTACTCAAGAGACTACTGGAGTATCAAATTCCCTTTGCTACCTATCGTTTCGTTGCATTAGCGTCAGATTATACTTAGTTAGCTGCCTTCGCCATAGGTGTTACTCGGAATATTTAGACCTAAGGCCAATTTCAACTCCGCCTTCCACTAACTTATATATATCTCAAAGGCAAACATTGCAAGACTAGGATTGCGTCGACACGCAAACATTCCCATCAAGCCTTCTTAATAATGCCCGCCTACACACCCTTTACGCCCAGTCATCGTATTTAACGCTCGCCCCCTCTGTATTACCGCGACTGCTGGCACAGAGTTGCTCAGGACTATGTCGTTTATTAGAATACTGCGTATATTGCAGCACCTTTCTCGGTTTACAGTCAAAACTTTCATCGCGAGATAAAAAAAGATGCCATGTTAGGCCTTTTTAGCCCATTGCACAGACTTCCGAACTGCCGCCTCTTCAATAGATTCCAGACCGTATTTCATTTCTGGTGTGAATGGTCATCCTCCCAGACCATTTAGGGATCTATTCTACGTAAGCCATTACCTTACGTGCCATGGCCACCGCCGCATACTCCCATACTGCGTCATCCAACAGCGCTAATCGCTTTTTTATTATCTGGTATTTTAACTATAAATAGTTTTTATCCCAAACTGAAGGGCAGACTAAATCAAACCAATACATTACTCACCCGTACGCAACGTTCAGATACTTACCCAAACGTTATACTTGCATGTTTCATTCACCCTTTCGAAGCGTTCAAATCGAGCCAGAGTCAAACTAATCCTACTAAGCCATAAAATAAATTTTAAGGTTGTTAAACTATGGATATTATAACAAATATATAAAATAGTATTTTTAAACAACACCTTACCCTTAATATCGTATACCCAGGTTAGGATTTGCACCTAATCAGATGGGGCATGAGCCCACAATGCTACTATTAAACATCACCCGGGCCTCTTTAACAAAATAATGTGCGAAAATATAGCTCTAACACACCGCAGGCAAAAGGAATCGAACCTTTATGTTTAGTTTTGGAAACTAATACTTTACCACTAAGCTATGCCCGCCCATATATACCAAACTCTAAATTACTGAAACAGAATGACTGACTACTAAACTAATACCTATTACAGCGGGCTGCACGAATACCCACAATAGTATAATAATTGACAATCCTAACTGCTGCTGAAATACGGAGTCGGTATCTAAAACCGCCGAATTTTCGCTTGAAACTACACTACTGTCGCTACTTGCAAAAACATAGGCCACAATTCGCATATAATAAAAAATAGAAATTAGAGTTAGCATGACACTCAATATAAATAACCCATAACTATAGTAGTCATTAAATATATAAATGTCTTCAATAAGACTTCCTCAAACTAAAAACTTACCGAAAAACCCCGAAAAGGGAGGTAACCCCGCCATTGACGCTAATGATAAAACCAATAAAAGAGGGTTTCATAGGCCGCCCTGTTTCACAAAACGCAAATCAGATATATATACTAACTCATGACCACATTGCCTCGCGGAAAGGAGTATTGAAAAAAATAGTAAAGAAGAACAAATATACGTTAGAATGTATATAAAGGAGGCGGATAAATCACCTATTAATAAAAACCCAACATGTGTAATCGAGCTATAAGCTAAAAACCGTTTAATCTCTAGCTGCCTTAATGTTAGTATACTACCAATGATTAATGACAAGCTAGCAAATATTTCAACTGTTGAGCCAATATTACAGTGGTAGGCTAAACGACAAAAAATCATAAATATTAAAAATTTTACCGCAGTCGCAAAATAAGCCGTTATAAGCATATGAGACCCGGCGTAGACGTCAGGTACCCACTGATGAAGTGGGGCCGCACCTAACTTAACTAATAGGCCTAATAGCATTAAATTGCTCGCGAAACTAAGGGACCCACCTAAAGGTATACTATTATAGGTGTTAGAGTAGTCCAATAAAAAATACATAATATTGTAAGATAAAGAAGGTACTAAAGCATAAAAATGAACAGCGCCCCAAAATAAAAAAACCGATCCCAGAGTCCCAAAAGAAAAATATTTTACAGCTGCTATTATTCCGCCTAGAGTACGATCCATGGTCGTCAAAATATATAGTATCAATGAAAATCCCTCTAACGCCAATAATAAGAGCGCAAAATTTGTAACAGATATGATAGTTAACGCCAAACAAATACTAATATGTAATAGTAATGGTAACTCGCCTAAATTTACTAACTGTCTTGATAATATCATACTAGGTAAATATAAATATAGACATAATATAATCATAATCAGAACTAACTTAACCGTTTGGGTATAAATATCCACCTTTAAGGCCTGATTAAAAATGCTAACCCCACAGCTTCAATCAACCCCACCAAAATAAGATAATCACAAATTGCTAAACGGAACTAAAGTAGGGGCCTTAAAGAACATTAATACTCATTGCCATGATAGAAGCGCTAGAGCAAGCACTAATAAAATACGACTAACTGCACTTAATAACATTAATAAATTGGCTGGGCTAAGCCTGTAATAATTAACGCCGATCAAACCTATCAACACAATAATACCACAATAAAGCAGAATATCAGGTAAAAACATAAACCATACCGGGCTTCCCGACCCAGCATTTAACAACAATGGTGTGCTAATTAATGACTCGCTATTCTTAACTACTAAGGTAATCATGGATTGAATCTCATTAGGTTTAGTGCTACCAAAATTTTGAATTTGTTGTTCTATTAATGTTAATAAATATTGTTGTAATGTAAAAGCCATAAATATAACCTACCCTGTATGGGAATTGCACCCATGTATGTTAGAGCCTAAATCTAATGTGTAAACTACTTCACCAACAGAGCGTTTAAATACTAGAGACCTCGGCAGGAGTCGAACCTACACCCTTTAGATTTGCAATCTAACGCACTACCATTGCGCTACAAGGCCCACTATTAATATTGAGCACAACTCTACCTTATATAGGAATTGCACCTATGTATGTTAGATTTTGAATCTAATGTGTTAGCTACTTCACCAATAAGGCCCTCTTTTTGGTAATAAGTGAATACCTATTATTTTGATCCTTTAGTAAATATCGCGGAGCCTATTAAGGCTACTAACAGTCCAATGACCGAAACTAGTAATAGCATAGAGTTTTCCTCATATAAAATATGCTTAATAGCTAGTAGGCTATCAAGGTGCGCTAAACTAGGCGAAAATTTCGTCTCCACTCACCCGACAGACATAAAAGTAAACGGAGAAGCAGCCAGAAAAACCGATAATAACATACTTACTTGCTTAAGCGCATTAAAATGCTCAATAGCGTCCAAGCCCGCTATTCAAATATTAAGAATAATATTAGCGGTAAAAAATATACATACATTAACCACAAATAATGCTCGATTTAATCACCTATACCCACATGTATTACCACGAAAGTATTTGATTAAGCCAATATTAGTTGTATACGGTAATAGGGTGAATAAGGATACTTTTAGGCTAGCCGGAATATAAGGCACCTTCATATCTGGTATAGGATAACTAGCAAAAGCTAGCGACCGAGAAGGCGAATACCAACATTCAAAAACCATAAACAATTTTCCCCATACAGGCTGAGTGTGCTCATATATTCGGCGTATCTCACCATTATTATTATAGAGCTTTGATTCAATATTAATATAGATATAGTATAAAGCCTCATACCACACCAAACTAAGAGCAACGGGATTTGGCATGGCACTATAATTTAATGGGTTTTTGGTGTAAGCTCCTAAAACAGAAACTGGCGTATTAAACCCAAAAAAACATTTAGTAGTGTCTCAAGCTTTGGTAATTAGCCCTATTAGAAACTCTAAACGCATGTGCGAATTAAGAAATAGATTATAACCGCTCTTTCCCCAACTATATAGAGCCGCGCGGATATCGTCCCACTCACCACGCGTAGACGGCGCAATAAATAACACACCTCATAAAAAAAAATTAATAATAATAAACACAACAATAAGATAAACAATATTACCATTATCAACATCCGCCGACAACTCCGTAATTACGGACCCTAGAGGTAGAGAAATATGCCGTATATTACTAGAAGTAATACTCGACGGCAGCATTAATATGACACTCAAAAAGAGCATAATCACAGCACCAACAAACGCTAATATGTACACAATATATAAAAATGTAAAATCGGTAAAATAGGTCCATGTCCCAACGACCAACACACTTAATCCTGCTAAATTAATAACCCGGTATATTAGATTATTAATCTGATTTAAAAAGAGAGCAACTACAATAGCAATTCACATTGTCATAAACATACTATCGATGTTAATTAATAAACTATGATTCCCAAAATCGTTAAATAAAAATAGGGGTGGCAGTCAACTAACAGTCCCGCTAGTAGCAACTGCCTTCTGAGGCACTCAGTTTAGCAGCCCGATTGCTCACTCATAATAAAACCCAATTAGTACAACTAATAAAAATAGATTCATATTAATGTAACCAAAAAAGGAAAGGTTATTAATGTCCACAACAATCGGAATTAAGAATACCACCTCTAAATCAAAAATAATAAATAATAACCCAATTGTATAAAAATGTATATCAAAGAAACTGCGAGCATCACCAAACGGCTCAAAGCCGCATTAATAAGATGAATGCTTTTCATAATCATTAGTTGGAATATTAATAAAATATGTAGCTGCTAAAATAATAATCGCCAGTACCGCCGCAATAACACAAAAAGTTAAAAAATTCGTCATAACCTACCACTTATATTTATCTTCTAGGCGGGCTAGACTCTTACGATCCGATGCCCCCTCTCACTGAGATAGAACAGGATCCTGTCACATAACCCTACTATCTAGTGGTCTATTAATTGATGAAAATACGGAATTAGTTAGTTGTAAATAATTTCAGGATGCGTGAATAGCGCCAACTATATCCCCCGCTGCGCGTGGAATACTAATGAGCCTGACCCTTTTCTTTTTCAAAACGATATTTGCACTATAAATATAAGCTACAATACTTTCGATTGACACTTCCATTTCCTCAGATAAATATGTAGATGCAGGCCCCGCCACAATTGTAATGATTGAAATATCTTCTAAAGAGTACACGTCTAGTTGTCCCATTGGTTATTTATTTATTATAGATAAGCATAGTGCGTTACACCCCTCATATATATACAAATGCGAAAACGCCTAATCAAACAACATAAACAGAATGTCAATATCAAGCTGCTGTTTAAAACCCAATATGATGCTTAGTACTAAAATTGTTTACAATAATCCGTCAATATGAAATTAACAATAGAGTTGTACCAACAATTACATGAAACCCATGAAGGCCGGTCAACATAAAAAATACAGAGCCATAAAGTCCATCATTAATCGTAAATTTCGTTAGGCCATACTCAATAAACTGTAGCCAAGAAAAAAAAATTCCAAATGATATGGCCAAATACATCATATTAACTACAACCGCTTTGCTGCCGTATATAATAGCGCGATGAGCACCTACAATTGCAACTCCCGAACATAATAACACTAACGTGTTAACTAAAGGTAACATGAAAGGGTCCAAGGTTTCAAGCTCATTAATTCCTACGGGTGGCCAAATAGCGCCTAGCGCAATAGAGGGCGAAAGGCTTCCGTGAAAAAAAGCCCAAAAAAACGGAAAAAACAACATAGCCTCTGACACTAAAAAAAGTAGCATACCATATTTTAGAGCTAATTGAACGCGCAAAGTATGATGCCCCCCTTGGGTTGACTCCGCAAATAAATTAAGAGACCAAGCTCACATAGCCGAGGTTAAGAGTGAAAGTAGGCCGAGTATTGTCAAATTATAAGATATATGTTGTAATTCGCCAAGCGAAAATAATGGGTCCGACACCATCACCGCAATGCTAGAGAATGTCCCCAATTCTTGAGTCGTAAGACTGTGCAACTTTGCAATTAATGTAAGCGCCACAATACCTGATAAGGTTGCAGTTAATACAGGGATTTTGCTACTTGTTAAAACGTGAAAGGGATGCTGCTGTGTTATTTTAATATTGTGCAATAGAGCAGAACTGTGCGAATTAGACATTGATAGTAGATGTTAGTGAAGCCAAGCGGAATCGAACCGCTGTTTTTACCGTGAAAGGGTAAAGTACTAGCCGCTATACGATGGCTCCCAGCTCAGGACACACTGGGGATTGAACCCAGGACATTCAGATTAACAGTCTGAAGCTCTACCAGCTGAGCTATGTGTCCAAAAATGCCCAGAAAAGGGGTCGCACCTTTGACCAATGGATTTTCAGTCCACTGCTCTACTACTGAGCTACCTGAGCCAGCAGTGTAAAAAAAAAAAGAGCAATGAAGGACTCAAACCTTCGACACTCGGTGTGTAAGACCGAAATTCTATCACTGAATTAATTGCCCAGTAATAGCTAAAGGTAACTCGTCTAAACCGTTACAATGGACTATATATAGTATATACTACAAACCAAGATAATTAAGCAAATGTAACATGATCATCAAATGCAGGACGAAATCGTCGCCGAAACAGGCAAATAGGTACGCGTAACATACGGAAAAAATTTTCATTACAAGCGTGAGAAAATAATTCATTATAAATAAAATGAATTGTTAGAGGGAGAAATATACCCTTATGACTATCGTGCATAATAGGATCAACTAAATCATCAAAGTCATCAAGGCTATTAAACTTATGCCTGATGCGTAGTGTGTAACTTTTAGACGGCAAACCTTTTTGCCACTTAGGAGATCTAAAATCTGTAACAATCGGTAATACTTCATGGACAAATTTATCTAAAAATGGACAAATATAAGATCCAAGTAAAAATACACACGCCGCTGACGTCCGACGCTGACGCTTACCGTGAACCTGATAGGTAATAACTGGAGGCTTTCCACTCAGCGAGGCAACAATCAAACTATGGTTAATTAGATGGAAGCTAGGCTTATACAAGCCAGCGACTAAATAAATAGCTGAAATCTTTTGGGTAATGAGGCCAGAATAGGTAATATTTTTTGCGCTTAACATACCCGCGCCGGTTAAACAGTAAATATCTAAGCGACTGCCCATTTAAACAATGCCCCCCGATAACGAAATAACGGACTTAAACCTCGTCCTAATTTTTTTGTTTTTAACTAACTCTAAACAAACGGGACCGGTGGTTTTGGTACCAATAAAATTGGGTATATTCTCGGTTTTCCCCGCGGGACCAAATTTTGTCGGCTCTGTGAATGTCATCATATTATTTGTGTCGAATTTAATATAAGACCCATCCCCGCGCCTAGTCGATTTTTTTAAGGAAACGAGCAGGGCTAAATAAGGTCTTAAATTAGGCTGTTTTTTTTTTTTGTTTTTGATCTTACGTTTCTTTTTTACCTTTTTTGATAGTTTGGATAATTTTAGTTTATCCGTCTCATGACGGTAAACTTTCCGCGAATGAGAAACAACACCAACCGTCTCGCCTAAGCCGGCATACCGCCGTTTAAACCCACCAAATATAGTAATACAAGTAAATAAAATACCCCCCGCATTATCGGATGCTTGTATTTTTGATTCAAGCATTATCATTACCCCTTTAATGTTGAGCGCTCATCAAATGAAATTTTACCTTTCGTTCGATATAATAAGATTAAAATTCCCAGCCCAACTGCCGTTTCTGCGGCCGTAATAGCTAAGAAGCATAGCGCATAGACCTGGCCATAATAATCCCCCCATACAACCGAGCTAGTAATTAAATGAAAATTAATTCCTAACATCATAATTTCTGTATTAATTAAAATACTTAAAAATTCGCGGCTTTCTAAAAAACCCCCCAACCCAAATAAAAATATTGCCGTTGCTAACGGGATTAACTCATGGCTAAAATGTAACTCTGCTACTAAGTTTTGATAATACTCCTCAGTTATAATTAGATATAAACCTCACATCTCTAAACTGCTATTAATACCGCTGTAATAAATATAAAATATCCAATGGCAAATGGTAAAAATGTTTTTCATCCGAGGCTCATTAACTGATCATATCGATACCGCGGATAATTCGCACGAACTTTAATAATTGAAAAACAAATAAGAAGGGTTTTGCCTATAAACCACACTGATGAACTAGGAAGCCATGTCATAGGCGAAAGTCACCCGCCTAAAAATAAAATAGCGGTAATTGCCGATAATCACAGCATATTACTATATTCAGCTAAAAAAAACATAGCAAATGCCATCGAGGAATACTCGACGTTATAGCCTGCCACAATCTCTGCCTCTGCCTCCGGTAAATCAAATGGCGCCCGATTTGTTTAAGCTAGAACTGAGATAAAAAATATTATAAACGTAGGTAATAGCGGAGCTATATATCAAATACTACGAGACTGTTGGTTAACTATTTCAATTAAATTAAACGAGTTGGCGCAGGCTGCCACCGGTAGTAATAAAAGCGCAATAGAGATCTCATAAGAAATCAACTGAGCAGCTGATCGCAAGCCGCCTAAAAAAGCGTATTTTGAGTTGCTTGTTCACCCAGCGCCGATTATACCATAAACACCCAACGACGAAAACGCGTATACTAATAAAAGACTATAATCAAAATTAGTAAGGTAATTTAACTCCGAAAATGGAATAAATACTCATATCAAAAGCCCGATAAATAACGCTATACACGGGGCAGCTAAAAATAACACTCAATTAGACCGAATCGGAACCACAATCTCCTTTAACAATAACTTTAAACCGTCTGCAAACCCCTGCAGCACCCCCCAAAATCCTATAACATTAGGACCTTTACGTCGTTGAATCGAAGCTAATAATTTTCGTTCCGCTATAGTAAAAAATGCAATTGCTAATAAACATGTTATAATAGTAATTAATGTTACGATCATTATTTAAACCAAGAGGATGGTGGGAATTGAACCCACTTATTGCAGTTTTCAAAACTGTCTATTTACCGTTCGGACACATCCTCACATAAGTCTTTACCATTTTATATAAAATAATAGGGATAGCTGGAATCGAACCAGCGACTTTACGCTTATCAAGCGTACATTCTACCAGCTGAGTTATATCCCCAAATAAAGCCCCATAAACACAATATGTATTTCGTCGTAGCGCACCCCATATTTGTTAAATTACAAAAATTTATCCCACGTTCCTGTTGCGGGGTGCCTGGAAGCTATTATACTATAATATTTACCGTTTTATTCTCACCATATTTTCTATCTTTTATTTACTGTTTTCTTAATCATATTTTATATCTTTACCTCCCAAAAGAAACTCTAAAAAAACAAACATATATCCCCCCTTCCCCCTTTCTATATATTAAATTGTAAATCTTAAGGCCTTTACACCCCACGAACCACGCCCGGTTTTTAAAACCGATAACTATACCAACAACAGGGTCGCGATTACAAATGATTACCCCTTGATTTTGATTTTTCCGGTTTCTGGACGTCTTATAACGTTACAAATTTTGATATATTGACCGCTTTTTAGGACTTTTCCGAGACTTCTCTCTAGGACAGTTACCTTAAATTCTCCACTATTTCGGGTGCCGGGTCTCATATTTTTATACCAATTTAAATCCAACATTTTACTACTTTATGATCTTCCGAGACTTTTCCATTCCGGTACGAACTTTTAAACCCCCTATTTTGGACACTTTATAGCTTTTCCGAGATTCCTTGCTACCATAGAATTACTGAGAAAGGTGGGAGTTGAACCCACTTTGATTCGATTAGCAGTCGAGCCTTCATCCGACGAAGACCTTCCCCAGGCTTACGTAACATATTACCTACCCCGTACTGGATTTGAACCAGTGTATGACAGATTTTAAGTCTGCTGCGTAACCGCTTCGCCAACGGAGCGTTTATGTAAACCTAATAGGCTAGAGAGGAGTTAAACCTCTGTTCCACCGTTATGAGCGGCATGTTATTTCGTTGAACTACTAGCCCAAATATACACGCGTGGGGAATTGCACCCCAGACCATTGGCTTAAAAGGCCACCGATACTGCTGCTGAGCTACGCATGCTTAGAAGTTATATATATTTTTCTAGTTGTACCAAGGCCACGTAAACCGCACATTTGCTTGAAGTTTAATTGCCTCCTTTAAATATGCATTTCTTTTTTTTATAATAGTATGCCTTGGCGCTCCGTGTATATCAAGTAGCCTAGAATAGATCACGTTTGAAAATTTATTTCCATCACGGGCTGAATACTGGCCCGCCTCGAGAATATCTCCCTTAAGCCAGTGCAGTGCTACCATATATTGTTTTTGTCTCATCACAATCCTGGGAAATACGACCTTTGTACGCCCCGGAAAACAGTTATCTAACTTAAATACGGGTTTAATCTGATCAAGAATTTCAAATAAGTATAAGACAGGTAAAACATGCTGAATCATTTTAAGATTAAGAAAGGCTGTATACACGCGCTTTGCGGCAGCCTTCTTAAGCCCCTTTTTAACTAGCATATTAATAAGCCTCCCAGTCCAGTAAGAACTATACAGGCCATCAAGGCCCCTATGAAACTCGCGCCCTCGGCGTTTATATTTTTCGCTAACCGCTCCCACTAGTAAATCGCGCAGAACTTAAAAAGTATCATCTTAAAATGATTTTCCTTTTTGTTTATCCTTTTTTCCTGCCTTCCGGATAAATACCCCCTGTTTTTCCCGAATTCCCCTGCCCGTATAGACACTAGGCTGTCTATATTTAATAATATCCCGAGATAAGGAATAAACGCCGGCCTTAGCCGATCCAAAAATACACAGTTTTCTGTCCTTTTTGCAAACTTTAACACCAATACTAGACGGAACGCCTAAATAATAGTCGGTTGTATGCCCCGCCCTAATAATTAAGTAACGCGAAAATACCAACTCTAAACTTGAAATCTGGTTTCACAAACAACTTGCCTCCGACCGACTAACAGAGTCCTGCTGCACAAACCCGATATTATCCGGTTTATTAAGGGCGACCCCAGAATAATCATTACTTATAATATAGGCACGATAACCAATTCCTCGGATAATCATTGTTGAACAAAAACTGGTATGTTTACCTCATAAACGATTTCTTAAAATTGTTTCATAAGTCGCCCATGCCGCGACTTTATTATAATCGAGAGTAATAGTATTTCTCATTAAATGGCTTTGAACATCAATATACCCCCAATTTGTTTAGATCGATCAGCATTAGTCATTAAACCCCTATCCGTGCTTATAACTACACAAAACGCATCTCCTAAATTTCTAGTTAATTTATTATATTTAGACGCAGATATAGATGGTTTTTTAATATGAATAATAGGATCAATACTTTGAAGAGATTTAAGAGTTCGGCCCCACCCTACTCAATAAGTTTGTTTTAAATAAACAATAATATACTGACCTCTCCGCTCAAAGCTTTGGATAAAGCCCCCCGCATGTAAAATTGATAAAACCTGAGTTTCCCGGCCCCTATAAGGAAGAGTAATAATGCTCAGACCCTGTAGGGAGGCTCTTTTAAGAGAAGCTATTAGATAGCGGATGTCATTCATCACTATTTTTGTAACCCCGAAATAAGCCCCGTTTTAACCAACTTACGACACGCCTGACGAGAAATAAATAATTTACGATTATAGGTCCGCCCGCGCCCGAGTATTAAACAAAAATTTTTAGGTTTAGACATACCCCCCCCACCTTGCAGGGCCGGCGGCTGAAACAGCATTAAAGGTGTGTCATCTACTTCGGCGAATTGCGGTTTTGGATAGTTTGTAGATAAAGCAATTTGTTGGGATTTTAGAATAATTCGCATACTATCGGCATCTCTTAGCTCGCTGTATATGTGCGTTTGCCTATCACGATTACTTCCACTAACCCAGCGTGATGATTTCCGGCCAAATATATGCAAGCCCTCCTCATCCCGAGTCATTACCCGGGTCCAAGGTAACTGATCCTGCGGTATGCGTTTTTTAGACCTCTTCCTCATAACTGCTAACCGATCAAACAGATGTGACAGCTGGAACACGAAGACTTTGTGACAATTCAACGTCCTTATAAATAACCTGTTTAGTAATATCCGAATATTGTGTCTCTCGAAACCCAGACACCGGAAAATCTTTACGTAACGGATGGCCGGAAAACCCGTAGTCGGTTAAAATACGACGCAGATCTGGGTGATTAATAAAAAATATGCCCGATAAATCCCAAATTTCCCGCTCAGCCCAATTAAGTCCAGGAAATAACTCCTGTATAGACCCAAGCGCTAGACCGTCATATAATTTTGTTACAATTCGTACACACTGATTATTAACCGAGCTTTGGATTTGGTAAACAACTGTAAATCGGAACTCATGCTCTAGCACATCGATAGCAAACGCATCAAGAGCCATATCGAGATTAAAGGTGCTGCTTAGTTTTAAATACGTTGATAACTCTACGATAGAAGATCTATAGGCACTAATGTGCAAAAGGCTAAGAGGTTCGTATATGTCCGTATAGGATGCTACAACGGTATTACTTATGCTACTTAATAATGCATCTGTATTAGGATAAGACATTAGTGGTTAGCTATATTTTAAATGGTGGGTTTCGCCCCTCAAAAAGGATTTTCCGGTATGCTGGTGTATTCTGGTACATACTGCGGTGAAATGCTCTCTGGGCGAATTTATAAACATTTCTCTGCTCAACTCTTAAGCGAAATAAATGCTTTGACATAATATTATCAGACTGTTCAATAATTCAATTCGGAAAGCAATATGTCAGCCTAGCTATTGCTTGCGTAGAAGAAATTAACTCAAGGGCCATTACGCACTCCCCTCAACTTCATTCATGAAGCGGTTTTGTTGTGTGTGCCGCATACTCCTCCATTGGATTGTTAAGCCCTAAAAGAATTTGTTTTTCAGTTTCTGATGCCGGCTCTCTTTTCTCACCGCTTTCTGTAACAAAATGTACTCTTGGATATCAATAAGGATGCCACTCAACTAAATCTTTGTCTGTAAAATAATTTTCAGGAAATGCTATAGCTAAACGATACCGTGGAACTCGAGGTAAATCTGTTAATCTGTCACGGCGAATATACCTTGTACGAAATCAAAGCCCCGCAAAAACCTCCTCAAACCCTGTTTTTAAACTTCCGTGTATAATCGCGTACTGGGCTGCTATATAAAAAGCCGTCGTATTAACAAACGGTATTACCGAGCGCCTGGCACTTTCCATAAGACTAGCCTCAAAGGAGTGTAATTGCGTTTGACCAATATTTGACATAAAAGCACTTGTATTTCTTGAAAAATTTTCTCGCATAACGGTCACCATGCGCGCGATTACTGCCTCTTTTTGATACACACATATCGTTTCAACAAGGGGGTTGTATGGGAAACTATTTGGCTGCTTAAGCTCCTGCTCGCGCCATTTAACCATTAATATCAGCTGCTCTTGTGTTAATCTAATATTCTTCATTAATACCAGGAATAGTTCGTGTGTTAAATTAGCCCTCGTCATTTTCGTCTTCTAGGTTTACTACGTCAATCTGGTATTGAGCCTGTGCTAGGCCGTATGAGAACATTAGAGGACCATTAAACTCTAACGTTCGTTTTTCATATTGCTCAAAAAAATGCCGGCTTAAAATAAGAGTTGGCAGCGCCAAATACCCGTTAACTATTTCATTATAGAACCACTTACACTCAAAAAATCGACTTTCAACCTCCATAGCCAAAGCAGTGAATATAAGGGGTAACATTTTCACTTCTGGGGCTAATAGCTCAGCCTCGACAATAACCCAAGTCCGCGGCAGAATAGTAACCCCGTTATTAAAATAACTGCTACCTAAACCAGAAAATATATCCTTAAATAAATAACCCGACACTAAACTTAATATACCCAAAACTCCCAATATCATAATTTCAATATAGGTTATTTTTGCATGTTTAGCTATCACCGACTTAAACCCGCTAAAATCCGCTCAAAAAACTTGCTCTAGTAATCGAAAGGAATATACAGCTGTTAGTGCTGCAGACACAATCGCTAATCAGTATAAAAACTGACCGCCAACTCAATGCTGTAGATTTGTCGACTCTATTATTAAATCTTTTGAATAAAAGCCCGCTAAAAACGGAAAGCCCGCTAAAGATAATGACGCAATACTCATATTAATATAGATAAAGGGTGACAACTTACTAAGGCCGCCCATACGACGAATATCTTGCTCTCCGTTGAGTACATGAATAATTGAACCAGCCGATAAAAATAGTAATGCCTTAAAAAAGGCATGATTAAATAAATGAAATAACCCCAAATTATAGCTAGACAACCCGCAAGCTAAAACCATATAACCCAGCTGACTACAGGTCGAATATGCGATAATTTTTTTAATATCATTTTGCACAGCCCCTATTGTACCTGAAATTAAGGCGGTTAGTCCGCCACATAATGCAACGACTATAAGAATACGCGGGGCGTACTCAAATATAAAAGAGCACCGAATCAATAAAAATACCCCGGCTGTAACCATAGTCGCGGCGTGAATTAATGCAGAAACAGGGGTTGGGCCTTCCATGGCGTCGGGTAACAATGTATGTAATCCTACCTGCGCTGACTTACCAACGGCTCCAATAAATAATAATACTGCTATGCTTTCAACAATAAATGAAGGATAAAAACCCACTAAAGCTCCAACCGTTCCAAATTCTAATGAATGAAAAGACAAACCAATAACGGATATACCTGTAAGTAAAAATACATCTCCTATTTTATTAATAAGAAATGCCTTTGTAGCAGCCTTGCCTGCCTGAGCTCTTGTATACCAGAACCCTATCAAAAGGTAGGAGCACAATCCCACCCCCTCTCATCCAAGGAAGAGGACTAAAAAATTACTTGAAGATACTAAGAGCAACATAAAGAATGTAAACAAAGATAAATAAGATAAAAAGCGAGCTAAATAAGGGTCCGTATACATATAAACACAAGAGTATATATGCACACAGCTCGAAACAAGTGTAACAACAATAAACATAATACTGGTTAAACCGTCGTATCTTAGGCTAAAATCTACATCAAACCCTGATCACGACAATCAGCGTCATATATCAATATACATGCTATGATCAAAACTATAACATAGTAACAAAGATAATGAGGCTAATAATGCCGCCACTATACCGATCAAACTAATCCAAATGCTACCGTAAATCCCAATACTTGTTCCGGCTAAACAAATCGAAACAAATGAAAATAGTGGCAACAACAATACTATATTTAGTAGGTTTGCCATGGGCTATCTATATTTTAAGTTAATAATCACGCCACTCCGATTTAGCGGCACTATAGTGTTTTAGCTTATACGGAAAATACCTAATATAATAGCGAACTCACCTTTCAGACAAAAATGAGGGAGCTATAAGCTCATGTAAAAAAGGCCACCGCACTACCATAAACATTTGCATACCCCAGTCCGCTTGAAGAAAAGGCCACTGGGCTCGCTTAACTCTGCTATGATAGTTATATAACTTCCACATATGCCGATGAACAACTCAGCTAATCTGCAAAATATCGCCAGGCATCGCATAACTACCGATTCCCAGCCCTGACGACGACTTACCATTAATAATAAGCCCTCCACTTTTACATAGCATCTGACCCATGGCTATTGAGGATGCGTACCCCAGCAAGACTACAAGATATTGAGGAGTAAGCAGTAGAGTTTGACTAAATCGCTGCACTAAACTAACTGAGCCCCAGTTACGTGATGCGCGGCGATAACCTCTCCAAACCGTCATTAATTCCCTCTCATTATAGCCCGTCAATAGGGATAAATGACCCCGTAATAATAAACTAAATGCTTTATTTTTTTTTATTCGTCGAAATCTTCCTAATCAACGTTTTAGCCGCTTTTTATATCATTTACCCCTAATCTGATGCTTATTATAATACCACCCCACCCGACGTTTAACAATAAATCGAAGATATGTCTTCGCTTTTCGAGGGTAAAGGTAACGCAGACTTGTTAATAGCGGACTACAGCCAATAACACGTCGCCTAATAAAATACTGCTTTGCCACCTCCCTCTCGCGCCCCAACCGTAATAAATTTATTTGCCATAGGGCCCTATATAAACCAGCACGCTCTATATTTAGATAGGCAGGAATCTCTGCTTCAAGGCTAGGTAAAATAACACGAAATGCAGCTAAACTAGGCCAACATTTTTTAGCCTCTATAGACTTCGGCTGCATTCCAAAATGTTTAACTTTTTTACTACGCCTAAACCTCAACATAGTAAATAGGCGCGAATATCTCTTAATAATCAAGGGCTTTAACTGGGCCCTAGAACGTAAAAGAAGTTTATCAACATTGAACGGTTTAATAACAAGCCGCCCCCGCCTTTTTAATCTCGGCCGAATTACTTCAAACCGCCAGCAGTCAGCCGCTTGTTTAAAGTATGAGAACATGCTAGACTCCCATATACGGTGTCGCTCAGCCTCGCCTCGACGACTCACCCTCAATGAAAGATATAAATGCAAAACAGAGCGACGAGCATCCTGACTATCAAGAATCTTAAATGCGATATCATCAGAGTAACTACTATTCCTTCAAGTTGGTAATAACGTTTGCTGCCAACTGCCCATATAAACCGAATTTCATAAACTAACTATAGTTGTCCTATTTTGTTTTCCATAATATATGGGCTGTATTTTACGAATAGCTGATTTACGGGTCCTCCGTAAAATATTACTATTTAACTCAGACAATATAATTTTTTCAAATTTATGATTTTTAAACAATCGTGATAACTTTGCTCGCGGTATAAGAGCGTTTAGTTTCGCTTTTAAAAACGACTGACGGAATCTACGCGTATACCACCTCTTTCTTTTGTATGGCTTTTTATATCAAGGCTTAGTGTTATAGGTATTATTCGTATGCACAGCAGTTACTGTGCTAAATGAACGATAAATACGGTTCGAGACATCACTTATTAGTGGCCGGTTGGATATTAACTTCGCCACTACTCGCATAGATTTAAATCTTGGTAACCGGCTAATAAACCATTTTTGGTTACCCCTAGGCATAGCCGGACGCCGACCTTTTCAGCGCCGTTTTCGAAAAAAGCGCTTATTAAAGCAGCGAGTATCTCGAATTATTAGCGAGCCCAACCCGCGTTTAAACCCGAAATAAGAACGAACTTTGGTTTTTGATCAAATTCGGGTCAGTACACCTTTTATACGAGGCCGACGCCTCGGATTATAACGACTATGTAACAAGCGCCGTCACTTTAAAGATGACTTTAGTGTATTTTTACCCCTTAACCGACTAGGCAATTTTAATATGGCACGTAATCGCCTTCGACCACGCGCGACCACGCGCTTATATAATCGCGATACCCTAGCCGAAGGGGCTTGGTTCTCTCAATTAAGGTAGCTACGCAACCAATAAACCCCATTTTTAAAGCGCATAATCCTTCGCATTAACTGCCGAACTCTCATTTTTCCGCTTCGTGTATAAACTGAAAAGTTTTTATATGAAAATAGCCGCACTGTGCGGAAAGGTCTTCGGACTATTCGACCCCGAACTAGAGCAGCAGTCACAAACCGCTTATATGACAGTAGCTTTACTCTGCGAGTTGATCTTCGAAAGCTACCACGCAAAGAAGCACCCAACTGCTGATTTATAGGAGATTTCTTTACTATAGATTTCCGGTTTTTAGGAGCTACGTAATATTTTTGCGACATCACCATTGAATATCAACAAATTTTATATAACCCCCTACTTCCGGAAATCTACAGGGTCTAGCAAACCGGCCCGAAACTGAGCTATTATCTCTTGAAGACGCCTCTCTTCTTCCTCACAAAGGTTCGACGCCTCCTCCCGCTTAAGCCGTTGCTCCTCAATTCGATGCTTCATTTCTGCCTCATAATCCCGAGGAAGATACTCAATCTCCTCAGAACTAGACTTATCTTCCTCCCAACTAAAAACATGCCGACGCCCTTTCTGACTGCGTGCTATTCACCATTTTTTCATAACTCAAGCGAGCGAAAATACATTATATGAAAATATGCTAGCTCTTCGATAAGAACTTCGAGGCCTCAACAAACTAAATTTAGACTTAGCTAAAGCTTTCTTGGCGAAAAATAATACCGCCCACAATGGTAGGGTCCTGGCTAGGCGCCCTCCACATTTTACCTCAATCTCAACTTGCTTATATAAAAATAATTTTATTCCTTGAGGTAGCCGCTGAAAATGACTTTGAGAAGTAATGCGAGCTAAATATTGACGTGTTTTTTGCGTTATTGCAAAGTTTTTTATTAGTGGTAATGGTACAAGGGGAACACTATAAAACTTACGTGCCGCCCTCACTCTACGGCCCGACCACGGAGCCCGAACCGCGAGTATTTCAGCCTTTTGTTTCCGAGCCTCTCGGCCCATTAACATCATTAAACGGTCGCTCGGACGAAAGCTATTATGAGCTTCTCAAAATATGCTGAGCCTCCGCAACTCTCGACGCGCCCTGCCTTCCCCAACTTTAGCTCTTAGGTGATGATTATCGAATAACCTTTTTGCTCCACGTGTTAAATTTTTTACAGGGCGGGCCATACGAAAAGTAGTCTTAGTAATAACGCGCTTATATAATAACTGCTTTGTTTTTCAGGACCAACCCCGCCGTGCTCGATTAGATCTAACCCGGGCCGTCCACACAATACCCCTTTTTAGATGTACTACCTTGCGCATTGCTCGCCGAACTCGCATTTTTTCACTCCAAGCGTTAGTCGAAGAACTTTTATAAGCAAACCGCCTTTCGACATTAAAAGGTTTTTGGAGTCTTCGACCAGTGTATATAATAGAGGTCCAAAAGCACTTGTATGGAATTTGCTTTATTTTACATGTTCTTAGCATTACGCCCGTCCTAAATCTTCTATATCAAAATAGCTTTACTTGGCGGGTGCTAGACTGCTGATTTATAGTGTGTTTCATTCTTGCTTTTTTTTCGGGTAATGTAATGTACTTAGTTAAGAAGTGTTCCATTAGATATATGTAAGTTTATATTAATTACTCTGGAATCTATCGGATTTGAACCGATAACTTCATGGTTGCAAACCAAGCACTCTGCCAATTAGAGTTAAGACCCCAACACAAGCCTATCACCAGCCTTGATTATAGATTTAATAAGTTATTAATAGATTCCACTATAGTATATATTACGGCCAATTGCTAAATTAATCGAGATCTGACGGGATCGTTACGCAACTAGACGCCTCTTATTAAATGTCTACATTATTACTCTCGCTTAATCAATGAACATATATGTCTAATGGGGCAGCTATTACCGAAATTGGCATAAATGCGTGATTTAAGCCACAGAGTTCACTACACTGACCAAAAAATTGCCCAACACGTTCAATATACATTGAAAGCTGATTTAACCTCCCTGGGCAGGCATCGACTTTAACCCCCAAAGATGGTACCGCCCAGCTATGAATTACATCTGTTGAAGTCACTAATACACGTAAATGAGTATGCGTTGGTAAATAAATATCATTATCTGTTTTTAAAAGGCGAAATAAGCTCGTTTCATCAAAATCTTGGTCCATATAGGCATCAAAAATAACATTTGACCCCTCAACATTCTCGTCACTACTTATTCCAGGTGATAACGGATAGGCCTCGGTTAAATCTGCTGTATCAGTATACTCATAAGACCAGTACCACTGGCGACCAATAACCTTTAGAGTTAATGTAGGATTAAACTGCTCATCCATAGAATATAATAATATAAATGATGGTAATGCTATGATTAATAAAACTATAGTTGGAATGACAGTTCAGATTACTTCTATAGGAGTATTATGAACAACGTTATCCCCAGCATACCCATGAATATCATTATTTAAATCTTCATCAATAAACATGATTACCCCAGATACAAGTAAATACAATACAAAAGCCATAATATACACTAAAAATAGCATTATATCATGATGTAAGTCTACAATACCCTCCATAATTGGAGTGGCAGGTGTTTGAAATGGAATATCAACACTATGATGAGTTGGAGTTCCAATCATAGGCATAATACTTAAAATACGGCTAACCGCGATAGACGAAGAAAACCTACCTAATTTATTTTTCTCAAAATATTCCTCAAGGCGGTAAGTAGTTTCAACAATTAGCTCGGTATAAGGTACTGTAGGTGTTAAACCCTCCGTAACGGAACAATCAAGTTCAGAGCTATTTAGTGGGCGCCTATATCAAAACGCATTAAATAACATCACAAGAAAAACTAATGTAGCTACCGTTGAAATTAACGCGCCCACCGATGCAACATAATTTCATGTATAAAACATGTGTGGATATTCGGCAATTCGTCGCGGCATTCCAGCAAGCCCCAAAAAGTGCATTGGGAAAAATGTAATATTTACACCTATAAAAAATAATGTAAAGTGTAGCCGTGCTAAAAATTCATTATAGGCTACGCCTCACATTTTTTCAAACCAATAATAAAATCCCGCAAAAATTGCAAATACTGCACCCATTGATAAAACATAATGAAAATGCGCAACAACATAATAAGTATCATGAAGAGAAATATCTATGCCAGCATTAGATAATATTACACCTGTAACACCCCCGAGTGTAAATAAAAAAATAAAAGCAATTGTAAATAACATAGGAGTATTAAAAGTGGCTTTTCCACCTCATAATGTTGCGATTCAACTAAAAACTTTTATACCCGTTGGAACGGCAATAATCATCGTCGTAGAGGCAAAATATGCTCGAGTATCAATATCCAGCCCAACAGTATACATGTGATGACCCCAAACTATAAACCCTAAAAAGCCAATTGAAGCCATTGCCCAAACCATCGCATGATAGCCAAAAATACGCTGATTGGCGTGCTTTGGAATAATCTGACTAACAATACCAAACCCCGGTAATATTAATATATATACCTCAGGATGGCCGAAAAACCAAAATATATGTTGAAATAATATAGGGTCCCCGCCCCCAACAGGTGCAAAAAAAGTAGTATTAAAATGCCTATCAGTTAGTATCATAGTAATGCCAGCAGCTAGTGCGGGTAAAGCAACAACCAGTAGCACAGAAGTAATTAAGACCGATCAAACAAAAAGTGGCATACGGAACATTGTCATACCGGTAGGGCGCATATTAACAATAGTAACAATCATGTTAATAGCTCCCAAAATAGAAGAAGCACCAGCTAGATGCATGCTTAAAATAGCTAAATCAACAGAAGGGCCAGCGTGAGATTTAATACCGCTTAATGGCGGATATAAAGTTCAGCCAGTTCCGGCTGCGTCTAGGAACATAGAAGTAACTAGTAAATATAAGGATCAAGGTAAAAACCAAAAGCTTAAATTATTTAGCCTTGGGAAAGCCATATCTGGCGCTCCGATTAGAACCGGTACCATTCAGTTTCCAAAACCACCTATTAGAATTGGCATTACCATAAAAAATATCATTATTAACCCATGGGAAGTAACAACCGCATTATACATATGAGAGTTCCCTTTAAAAAAAAAACCACCTTCATGACTAAGCTCGATACGTATTACCATTGATAACAGCATACCGACAAGACCTGAAAAGCCACCTAGTAATAGGTAGAGAGTACCAATTTGCTTGTGATTGGTGGTGCACGTTCATTTAATAATATAGTTAAATATGTTTTTTAATGTTTTTGACATATCGGAATGGAGGGACTTGAACCCCCAGCCTTCTGGTCCCAAACCAAATAATCTTGCCCTTGATATAAATTCCGTTTCGCAAAAAAACAACCGTTTTCTAATCCGCCAAACTTATATAGTTAGAAAAATTAAGCATTACTACTTACGTAGCATCAACCCACATTCTAATAACGCAATTATATATTGCAATAATATGTAAATATTTTAAAATAGGCTTCCCACTTAATATTTACTCAGTGATTATCCCTTCTATGCATAACCACCCAGCTTTGCCTATAAAACAACTGGTTCATCAGACGCATATCTTACACGGTCCTTTCGTACTAATACTAGGGCTTTTCAATTTACAACCAGTGATAGTAGATAGGGACCGAACTGTTTTGCAACGTTCTAAACCCAGCTCATGTTTCGCCTTAGCGGGTGAACAAACCTACCCTTACGGCCGCTTTCAGTCGTAGGATGCGAAAAGCCGACATCGAGGTGCCAAACATTCTCATCGATATGGTCTCTAAAAGAAAATCAGCCTGTTATCCCCAGCGTACCTAAATTCCTTTTGAGTTTGCCTTTCCCCACAGAACAAACTGCTTACTATAGCCGGCTTACGCCTCTGCTTGACGTGTTAGTCTCACAGTCTGGCTAACTTTAGCTATTACACTTACGTATTGGTACCTGAACCAATATTAGTTAACCTTATGCAGAACCTTCGTTATATTTTAGAAGGCGACCGCCCCAGTCAAACTGCATCATGCACAGAAATTATTAGATTTAATTTTATCATAAAAACGTTAAGTTTTACAAGTGTTTAAAGGGTGGTATTTTCAAGGTTGTCTCGCATATAAATAATACGAAACTCCCACCTGTCCTACACGACAAACTTGTAAAACAATTTCCGTATGCCATAGTTAAGGTGCATGGGGTCTTTCCGTCTAGCTATCAGTATTCCGCATCTTCACGGAAAATTCAATTTCACTGAGTCGATACTGGAGACAGTAGAAAAGTCGTTACGTCATTCATGCGGGATGGAACTTACCCATCAAGGAGTTTCGCTACCTTAGGACCGTCAGGATACAGCCGCCGTTTACCTTATCTTAGTTAGAAGCTATTAACAACCTTCGGTATGTTGGGGCACCGGGCAGACGTCAGACCTTATACATCATTATGTAATTTAGCAAAGTCTTGTGTTTTTAGTAAACAGTCGCTTTTCCTTATTTTATGTCACCGTAAATACTATTAATACTCCACGGACCGCCTTGTCCCGAAGTTACAGCGTTATTTTGCCGAGTTCCTTCAATACCGTTATCTCACACGCCTGAGTATTCTCAACTAGTTTACCTGTGTCGGTTTACAGTACGGATGCAATTATATGTTATTTCTAGCTCTTAAGAATAGTATAAATAATCTACTGGGCTTACTTATAAATAACCTAAAAGGTTAGCATATCATAAAACAATTAGTTAAATCTCGTCAAAATATAATTCTCATTTTTTTTTAGAGACCGAATCACTCAACGCAGCAAGACTGAACGTTGAAAACCTTTAACTTACGGCGATGCACATTATATGTTAGCATTTAGCGTTACTCATGTCAGCATAGTCAATTTTGAAATAGAAAACTCTTGTTTAAAAACTTGCAAAACGCTCCGCTACCATCTAATGATAATAGATTCATCGATTTATAGCTTCGGTTGAACAATAAGCCTCATAACATTTGCATCATATAACAAAAAAATAGAGTTAATAATTTAACTCGTTTAGAATATTGAGCTTTAACGCATTCCTTACTGGGTGGCAGCTTCCAAGCCAACCCATTGTTATTTCATAAATAATTGTATATTTGATTTATACTTACACACTATTTGAGACCTTAGCTATTAATAAGGGCTGTTTCCCTTTTGACCCTAAACCTTCGCACCTAGGGTCTGTCTGCTAATTCAATTTTAGATAGTGTTCGGAGTTTCCCCAAGTTTTGCCTAAGCAAAAATTTCAGAGTAGCTCTACCACTTAATAGTTAGCGGTATACTAAGATATATTTCGCGGAGAACCAGCTATCCTAAAGTTTGATTAGACTTTCACCCCTAGTCTTAGGTCATCCCAATCTTTTTCCACAGATATGAGTTCGGTCTTTAACCTGCCTAAAACTAGATCACTTGACTTCGGGCGTAATTATTAAAACTAGATTGCAAATTACTCACATTAATTAAGCCTGCAATTATATAATAATTAAGCATGCACTAATAATTAAGTTGCTGACCCATTATACAAAAGGTACACTAACACAATTAAGCAATTTAGCTGCTTAATTAATAAACTATTTTACTTCTTTTCACTCCGACCCCGGTATCTATTTCACCTTTCCTTTACAGTACTTGTACACTATAACTCATGATTAATATTTAGCTTTAGAAGGAGGTTCTCCTTTTTTCAAGCAACGTACTATGAACACCGCCTTATATAAACCTAAACGTATAATATTATCTGTTCAGCAGGGCTCTCACCTTAATAACAATTGATCACAAATCTTTACCAGCCTAAATACATTATAACTAAACTCAATCGCTTTCGCTCCTAGCTACCGACAATATCTCTGTTGATTTTTATTCCAATGGCTACTAAGTCAATTCACTTCGCCTAAGTTACAACATAATATGTTTTCCTTCAGATAGACACGACATCATCAAAACATTTTATGCTTAGATAGACATACTATTTTACAAACCTCTAATTTAATACATGGTAGGGTCTCTGCCGTTTATTAAATTTCACGCACAACAAATAATGGTTATTATATTTTTATATAGAACTGTAATCCCGACAACTATAGTAAACCTAAACTAATTTGTAATAATATCAGTAACGATTACGCGAACGATATAGTCTAATGTAAGATCTCGGACAATTTCGTCATCTAAATCAAATAAATTTTCTAAAGCTTCCCGATCATCCACGCTATTAAACCAGTCGAATAATATTTCTTTAAACTCATCAACTTGAGGTAATGTTAAGTCGTCTAAATAACCATTGCGTCCGGCAAATAATAAAAATAATTGAAGCTCTAATTGCATCGGCTTAAAAGGGGCTTGTTTTAATAACTCAACAAGTCTTGAACCACGTTTAATAATTTGCTGAGTTGTAACATCTATTTCTGACCCGAATGACGCAAATATTTCAACTTCGCGATATTGTGCAAGCTCTAATTTTAAAGAACCTACAAATTCTTTCATTAATGGATTTTGAGCAGCTGACCCAACCCGACTAACTGATAATCCAATATTAATGGCAGGACGAATACCCTTGTAAAAAAGTTCACGCTCTAAAAATATTTGACCATCAGTAATCGATATAACATTAGTAGGAATATACGCAGTTAGATCACCTGCTTGAGTCTCAATAATAGGCAGCGCTGTTAACGAACCCGAGCCGTACTCCTCATTTAACTTTGCAGCACGTTCTAGTAAACGGGAATGCAAGTAAAACACATCGCCGGGATAAGCCTCACGTCCTGGAGGACGACGAAGCAATAATGAAATTTGCCGATAAGCTACAGCATGCTTACTTAAATCATCATAAATAACCAACGAGTGCGTTTGGTTATCCCGAAAATACTCGCCCATAGTACAACCAGTATAAGGAGCTAAATATTGTAAGCTAGCCGGCTCAGCGGCAGTGGCTGAAACAACTGTAACGTAATCAAAAGCATTAGCTGCTTTTAATTTGTCAACTAGGGTTACAACCGATGATAACCTTTGGCCCACGGCTACATAAATACAATATAATTTTTGTTCATCATCTGCAGCAATGTTACGATGATTTAGAATTGTATCAATAGCTATAGTAGATTTACCTGTTTGGCGATCCCCAATAATTAGTTCACGCTGGCCGCGACCAATTGAAACAGCACTATCAATTGTTAAAATACCTGTCTGCATAGCCTCGTGCACAGATTTACGTGAGATAATACCAGGTGCTTTCGCCTCAATATAATTAAACTCTTGATAAGAAATTTTCTCATCTGTATCCATAGGCACACCCAGACAGTCAACCACACGCCCTAATAAATTTTCCCCAACCGGGACATAAAATAAATTTCCAGTTGAAGTAGCTATGTCATCTTGAACAATTTTTGTATCATCACCTAAAACGAGAGCCTTGATTCCGTCATGTTCGATATTCATGACCATACCGGCGCTATCAGCACCAATCATAATCACTTCACCGACAACAACATCCTCCAACCCAACGATTTGGATAATACCGTCCTTGTTTGTAGTTACTTTTCCAAAGTTAGTAAAAGCTTGAGAATCTAATTCTGAATTTAATAGTAATTGTTCATGATTTAAAATCATAGATTATTTCTATATTAAGTAATAGTTGCTTTAAACGCTAATATCACCGCTTCAGCAGGGCACTCTACCTTCATAATACCTGATCACAAGTCTTTAACAATCTAAATTCATTATAACTAAACTCAATCGCTTTCGCTCCTAGCCACCAACAACATCTCTGTTAATTTCTATTCCAGGGGCGACTCAGCCTATTCACTTCGCCTAGGTTATAACATAATATATTTTTCTTCAGATAGACATGCCGTTTTCCAAACCTCTAATTTAATACAGGGTAAGGTCTCTGCTGTTTATTAAATTTCACGCACAACAAATAATGGTTATTATATTTTTATATAGAACTGTAATCCTAACAACTATAGTAAACCTAAACTAATTCGCAATAATATCAGTAACGATTACGCGAACGATATAGTCTAATGTAAGATCTCGGACAATTTCGTCATCTAAATCAAATAAATTTTCTAAAGCTTCACGATCATCCACGCTATTAAACCAGTCGAATAATATTTCTTTAAACTCATCAACTTGAGGTAATGTTAGGTCGTCTAAATACCCATTACGTCCTGCAAATAATAAAAATAACTGAAGCTCTAATTGCATCGGCTTAAAAGGGGCTTGTTTTAGGAGCTCAACAAGTCTTGAACCGCGTTTAATAATCTGCTGAGTTGTAACATCTATTTCTGACCCAAACG
>Ga0302194_10000393_pt1 | contig 28476 bp, 27 predicted proteins | sample II_Bog_N1_1_FD_200227 | JGI IMG/M metagenome (GOLD analysis project Ga0302194, IMG submission 200227) | Peat permafrost microbial communities from Stordalen Mire near Abisko, Sweden - II_Bog_N1_1 | ecosystem: Environmental > Terrestrial > Soil > Wetlands > Peat | place: Sweden: Abisko...
TTAGATATAACCAACAGAAGCATTGATATTAAGCAAGCTAAGGCTGAGGGCATTATCAATGTAATAGAATTTATATTCTAATTCTTGATTTCGGGTATTTTCATCCGGATTCAATATATTATTTTTTTCAGTGGCATAAGATGCCTGAAGAGCAAATATAAAATTCTTAAACCTATAAGAACAACCACCACCAAATAGCATACTTGTAAATGAACTCACCCTGTAGGCTTTTTGGTTTATGCCTCCCTCACCTGTAGTATATGTACTACTTACTCCTGATATATAATCTAAAGCAGAGTATTGCAGATTTAAGTTAGCGGTAGCTTGTTCCAGTAAACTATAACTACCACCCAATATTGCAAAAAGTTTAAATTTGGTATTAGTCAAATAGAACTTGAGATATACCGGAGTATTGATGTAACTTAAATTCTCATTGTAGTTGAGGATATAATTGCCCGTTCCGTCATCCAATTCCCGTTTAAATCCAAAAGAGGAATAAGATATTGACGCTGAAACGGAAATACGGGATAGGAACGCGCATTCTAAATATACACCTTCCTGAAGGCCTAATACTAAATTGTAAGGGGCTGAATAATTAACACCCTGATAAACTGAATAGGTTTGCAATACCTTAAAAAAGGGAAGGTTAATTCCAGTGAAAAATCCTACAGAAAGAAAGGGGCGAACTTTTATACTAAAAAAATTAGTATAAAAATCCTCCTGACATGCACCCTCCTTGGGTAAAAAGTTTGGGTCCAGATGCAATAATTTCACTAATGATTTATTCACATCCTCAGTCCTATCTATCTCTATATTTACCCGGGCGCTAAGTATATCTGCTTCTTCTTTTTCTTTTTTTGACAGTTTACAATTCGCAAATCCCGCATTCAAAAGCGCAAGGCAGGCATCGTAATTACCATTGTTGTAAAATATTTCAGCATTGTTAACAATTGTAGCACAGTTACATTGCCCAACAGTATCTTTTGCAAGGTTAGAATGAACCGAATCAGGCGGAACGGTATTTTCAGTTTGTACAACTGTGTCTGTATATGATATAGTATGGGTTGTATCCTGGCTTATTTGCCGGTGTAATGTATCCGGTATAACTTGACGCTTTGAACCCTTTCCAGAATCTGTTTGGGCATTTGCCACTCCAAACAAAATAAATATATATACAAATACCAGAATATATCGGACCATACTATTTATTACATGTTTTTTGATACTCAACCTTTTCTCCAATAAATTGCGCCCATTCCATTTTTGTCATATCTCTTTTGAGGATAGGGCAGATTTTTTCTGCCAGTTTATCAGATGAGGTTTCCCAAACCTCAATTGTTTTATCCTCCCCGCCTACAATCAATTTATTGTTGCTGCTAAACGCAAATGCCCTGGTCTTGGATTTAAGATCCCTTAATCGTAGTGGTTTAAGTCCGCGATTATCTAAATCATAAATTAAAATTGATTTATCGGAACAAGATACAGCCAAAAGGTTTCCTTGGATATTTGCTGTTATTGATTCTATTCTCACAGTATTTTCTCCTAGCTGTTTATAGTTCGCAGATAAAGGATTCATATTGAATAAGCGTATTTTCCCGTCAGAAAACCCAACTGCAAAAATATTTTTCCTGCTTATAGAAATACAGCAGAGCGGCATAGATGTTTTGGATGAATAAATATTTTTCAAACTCCCGTCATTTATTGAAACAATATCGATATCCCCATCTTCCGTAAGCGCTGCAACCGAATTTTTATCAATAAACATTAATGCTTTAATATCGGACTTAATTGTATATGTATTCAACGATTTACCGCTTTGAATACTCCAAACTATCAACAATCCATCTTTACCGGATGTAACTAATGTAGTTTCATCTTGGCTAAAGGCAGCAGCCCGCAATATCCCTTTGTGCCCTTTCAATACTGTTGGGCTCATTATGCCACTTGCGTTTGTATTCCAAATACAAACTGCATTATCTTCGTGGCCAGTCAAAAGTAAACCACCTTTTGTGTCAAGGGTTACAAAAGCGATAGGGCTGGTATATCTAAAATCGGATGTGCCTTCAGATTTTCCAGTATTCAAATCCCATTTGTGAAGTATGCCATTTTTACCGGCAGAAAAGATAAAAGTATTTTGCGACTCGGCTAAAGTTCTTATTTCTGCTTCTGAACCCCTTATAATTGTATGGGAGCCCAGGGAAGTACATGCTAAGCGCAAAGCCTCGTAAATTGCCGGGTCTTGCACCTGTCCATTATTTTGCTTTGTAAAATTATATGCCTGCATGGCAAGTAATCCTTGTAATTGTTGGTCATTTTGCAATACAGATTTAAGTGCAAGATTCTGGGCAAGTGAAATAAGGCTAAGCCGTTTTGCTTTTTGTTCCGCTGTTTCAGCTTTATTCTTTTCTTGTTCGGCAATCATTTTCTGAGCCTCCGCTTTTTGAGACTCCTGCTCAGCAATTACTTTTTCCTGTTCAGCTTTCTTTGCTTCGCTTTCAGAAAGCTGTTTAGATGCCTCTGCCTCCTTTTGAGAATGTAAGGCTAGCTCCTTAGCGGCTAAGGCAGTATCTTCAGCCAATAAAGCTGAATGTTCACTTTCTGTGGCCATTTTTTTGGCATTTTCCGCAGCATTTTTTGAATCAATAGCTTGTTGTTCTGCTTTTAATGCATCGCTCGTTTTTTGCTCTGCGATAAACTGTTGTTTCAAAGCCTTATTTCGCTCAAGAAATGCAAAAGTAGTAAAGCCTGTAAGAACAAGAATTATAGTTGAAGTAGCAACTATCAAAAGGTTTCTTCTTCTTCTTATGGCGCTCCTGCTCATCCTGAAAAAAAGGATTGATTCTTCCATCGTTTTAGTTGCATGTAAATCTTTTTCGATTTCTTCAGCGCCGCTTTCATCATATTTTTTAAGCCAATATTTATTTGGCCTGCAACTTTCATACCATTCTTCAAAAAAAGTAAGAGGACCCGAAGGAAGCAGATAGCCTTTTTCTTTGTTGCTTCCCAGCCAACGCTGAAGTTGTTTTTTAAAATCCAGAAATGTATTCCAGTTTTCATGTTCTACCTTCGCCCATTCATGTAAGAACTTCCAATTCCTTATTAAGCTTTCATGCGTAATATCCAATACACTATTTCGGCTTAGCTTTAGCACAGCGCCTTCACCACTTGCAAAAGGCTTAATAAATGTATTACCTTGTACCCTGAAAATATCAAGTACTCCCCCAACAATTTCTGGAGTTACTTCCTTCCGGTCAATTATATTTGTTATTTCTTCTAAGGTTATTCTATTCCTGACAGACCGAGCCGCATCCATTTTGGTAAGGCATTGGAAAGTGCTTTTAATAATAAGTTGAGCCTGTTCTTTGCTAATCTTATCATCGTGTGAATTATTATAATATTCATGAGCAGTTTCATATAACTCATTGGCGTGGGCATTTAAAACATTTTCTAAAGAAGGATTTGCAAAGAAAGCTTTTTTAAATTCAGGAACTTTTTGAAACCAATTATTAAATTCATCTGTCAGTTCCTGGGATAAGTATTGCTTAGGAAGGCCGCTGAGTTTTGCCAAATGAATAATATCCAGTTCATCTTTTCCTTTATTGGCTTCGTTCCAAACAAGGTTCAATGCATGCTGCAAAACCGGAAGCTGGTCAAATCCTTCACCTATTTCATTAATTAATGTTTGGGTAAGTCGGTTCGCTATTTTATTTCCATTCAACTGCGCAGGTTCATGAACTACCTGGTGTATTTCTTTTCTTTTTAAACGGGGCACAAAAAATTGGCTGAAACCAATATACTCAGGTAACCCTCTAAATGTTGCACATTGTCCCACATAATCCGAACGCATAGTGCATATGATATAAATAGGCAAATCTTCGGCCAATGCAATTTTTGCAGTTTCCAGGAGAAGATTAACTACAATAAGGGAATCTTTGGAAGCTTTGCCGTTATTATAATTCTCAAGGTTTGTAAAAAATTCTTCAAATTGGTCTACAATAATAAAAAGGTTGGCTGCTTTTCTTTTTAGAGCTTTTTTTTCAATATCCGAAGCGCTTGTATATTCTGTACTTGAAGTATCAAGGTAATAGGTCGATTTTTTATACAGATTAATTAGGGAAGAGAACCCGAATCCTAATTCCTTCTCAACATATGCAAGGTCCTTGTATCCCAATTTAGACCCTATTGCCTTCGCCATATTTTTCATGGGTGACCTTTCGGGCCTAAAATCGGCTATCAACCAGTTGTTGAATTTTGCCTTAAAGGATCCGGCCCTTGAATTAGGTACAACACCTGCATATACAATGGAGGATTTGCCATCTCCGGATGCACCGGTAAGCATGACAAACTTCTTTTCCTCTAACTGTGAAATAATTTTTTCAATATGAGTTTCCCTTCCTCTAAAAAAGATGGACTCTTCCTCATTAAAAGGACGGAGCCCAGGATAAGGGCAAATGGTATCCAGATGCGTATTTATTGTAGGATTGTTAAGCATCTGGAGAAACTGTTTTATCGTATTGAACTTTAATCTCCAAAGGGATCAGTTCTCCATCAATAATTAGAGAAATAACTTTAGGTACAATAAATTTTCTGCCTATATTCTCTTCAGGATCAGTATCACCAATTAAGAGTATGGGGGTATGCGTTGTAGCGCCCCCAATGTTTCTCCAAAGTTGTTGGGCAAAAGGCAAAGCCCAATCTCCTGAATTTTTAAAATAGATTACAGCAAGTTTGCTTTTAGGCACTTGCTGTTTACAGAGTTCTGAGTAATCAATATCACTATCCTGAATAATATTAAGCTTTTCAACAGGTACAATGTCGCTAAGCATTTCACTTATTTCATTTGATTGCAATTCATCAAGCTGGTTAGAAATCAGGAAAATATCAGTATTCCTAAGACTATATTCCTGTACTTCATTTATCTCCATTTGCGAACGAAGATCATCCGCCAATTGCATGGGTAGGCCTGCATTACTGAAAACCATATTCCCAACAATATTGTTCCGAACCTCATTGATAAAATCTAATTGTTTCGGTTCAATATTATTTAAATTGGTGGAAGGAGGTATCCACACAAAAATCCTGAAATTGGGATTTAGTTTTGTTTGCTTTTGGGCTTCGAGAAATTGATACCTTGCCAACGAAATACCTGAACCTCCTTGTAAAACAGGTTCGTATTCCGGAAATAGAATATGTACCGAACAATTTGCTGTAGATAAATCGAGCTTGGTGTTTTCTGTTAGTTTCGAAGAATCATTGTCATTTAAAACTTTTATTCCTGCTCTTTCAAAAACCAGTGCAAGTTCATCACGCAAGGGTACCTGCGCTTCTGAACATTGGGAGAGAAAAACTGTAATATGTGAACCTGCCGACATTATTTTTGAATGCTGATTTTACCAGTTGCAACTAAATTTCCCTCTTCTGATGTTACCCTATATAAATATATCCCTGATGAATGGTTACTTATATCTACCGAAGATTTAAAGTCGGTACTTTTCAATTCTTTTGAATAGATTTTATCTCCCAACATATTATAAATCTGTATTGTATTCTTGACACTTAACTTTTCATTGTTAAATTGTATAGTAAAATCACCGGCGCAAGGATTGGGATAAACACTAACTATTTCACCAGTATCTATAATATCATTAACCCCCAAGTCTCCTGACCATTGCGCAATATTATCGGCAGGCCTTCCTCCGGCAGTGCTGAATTCTCCACCAACAATCAAATTTCCATCAAAAATAGTCAGGCAATTAGCCTGGCCATTAAGGCCTGAAGCGAGATTTGACCAGGATGCTCCGTTCCATCGTCCTATATAATTAGCTACGCTGCTACCGGCAATAAGTGAACTGTTGTATTGGAATAAACTAGTACAACTTCCACCAATTCCGCTTCCAATTGGAGACCAGGATGCTCCGTCCCACAACGCTATATTAAGCGCAGGTTTGCCGCCTGCACTGTCGAAAGAGCCACCGGCAATCAAATATCCATTGTAAGTACAAAGAGCATAGACAGGCCCATTCATTCCTTGGCCCAAAGGGGACCATGACGTACCATTCAACTGCGCAATACTTTTAGCAATCTTATTACCTGTGCTATCAAAAGTTCCGCCTGCAATCAGATTGCCGTTATAAACTAAAAGTGCCTTAACTGAATTATTAAATCCGCTATCTAAAGTACTAAAATTAGCCCCATCAAATACCGCCACATTATTAACAGATTTTCCTCCTGCATTATTAAGAGTGCCTCCAATAATTAAATTTCCGTTAAAGGCACATAATGCTGATACGGTATCTTCTACTCCTCGGCTTACTGCACTTAGTAAGCCCCCACTCCATTGAGCAATATTATTGACCCCTAAAGGAGTCCCACTATTGAATGCATAATTGAATGAACCTCCAACATAAAGTAGAGTATCATTTATAACGGCCAAAGCCAAAACCTTGCCATTTACTCCTATTTTAATAGAATCCCATTTTGTACCATCCCATTTTGCAATTCTATTGGCGCTATATCCTCCTGCGCTATCAAAAAACCCACCTGCAATTATGTTGTTTTCGTATATAGCGAGGGCATTAACAGAAGAATTTAGCCCGCTACCAATATTGGACCATGTTTGAGCATGGAGAGTGAATATAGAGCAGGGAATGGTAAACAATAAGAATATCAAATAAGATTTCATCTTAAAATTACCATTAAAAAATATTTCTCTCATGATATAAAACTTAAAATTAAACTTATTGTATAATTATTTTACCGGAAGAAATAAGCTCATTTGTGTTTGCGGTAAATCTATACAAGTAAATTCCCCGGGGCTGATTACTGATATCAATTATTGATTCCGATATAGTACTTTCCAATACTTTTGAAAACACTTTCTCGCCAAGCATATTATATATTTCAATATTGTTAGTGATTCCTAATCTCTCAGATTCCATTTTTATAGTGAAAACACCTTTACCGGGATTTGGGTATATACTTACTGCATCATTGTTGCCTTTTATGTCATTAATTCCAGAGGGCGCTGACCATACTGCAATATTGTTAGCAGGGTTTCCCCCTGCAATAGTGAACTGTCCTCCTGCAATAAGATTTCCATTAAAAACGGTTAAGCAATATGCTTGGCCGTTTAATCCTGAGCTTAAGGTACCCCAGGATGAACCGTTCCATACCCCTATATAGTTTGGACTGCTAACACCAGCCACAACCATACCATTATATACAGTTAAACAAGTACATTTATTATTTAATCCTGCTCCGACCTGGGACCAGGTTGACCCATTCCATTGCGCAATGTTACTGGCAGGTTTTCTGCCTGCAGTTGTATAGTTACCACCAACAATTAAATCACCATCATAAGTAGTTAATGCCTCAACCGTAGGACTACCCCCCCCTGTTATACCATCGCCAAGGGAATCCCAGGAGATACCATTCCACTGCGCTATCCCATGTGCAGGTTTTCCACCAGCGCTATCAAAGCTTCCTCCCACAATAAGATTGCCATTGTAAACACATAAAGCTTTAACAGGACCATTCTTCAATCCACTGCCTAAAGTACTATATGTACTGCCATTCCAAACTACTATGTAGTTACTCGGGATTCCTAGTATTTTTTGGTTGAAACTGCCTCCTATAATTAAGTTCCCGTTATATATACAAGCAGCATTGACATAGTCGTTCGTTCCATTACCTGCAGAGCTCCATGAAGTTGCGTTCCATTGGGCTACGTTATTAACTAATACACCACCTGCCGTGTTGATACCTCCCAAAGCATAAAGATTGGCCTGATAAACAATTAAACTATAAACTAAAGTATCTACACCTGCGGAACTAAGAGAACCCCAGGATGCACCATTCCATTGTGCAATATTAGTATCGTTACTTCCGCCTGCCTTAGTAAACCCCCCCCCCGCAATAAGGTTGCCATTATATACAGTAAGGGCATTACAGGATCCATTCAATCCTGTTCCAAGAGCAGACCATGTTTGAGCATGGAGACTGAATGAAGAAAAGGGGGTGGTGAATAGAAAGAATATCATACAACATTTCACCTTGAAATTACCAGTAAAAAACATTTTTTTCATGATATTCAAACTTTAAAATAAACTTATTGTATAATTATTTTACCGGAGGAAACAAGCTCACCTGTGTTTGTTGTAAATCTATATAAGTAAATACCAGAAGGTTGATTACTGATATCAATCAAGGATTTAGTCATATTGCTTTCTACTAATTCTGAATATACTTTCTCGCCAAGTATGTTATATATATCAAAATTGTTGCCGGCCCTCAATTTTTGAGTTTTAGCCTCAAAAGTGAAAACACCATTACTTGGATTGGGAAAAACACTTACTTCAATATTACTGCTTGCAATTGAATTCACCCCTAAGAGGCAAGTAATACACCACTGAGCAATCCCATTGGCTGTATCTGTTCCTACTGCATTGAAATTTCCGCCAGCAATGAGATTGCCATTATGTATACCAAGCACGTTAACTTGATTATTCATTCCAAACCCCATAGTAGACCATATTATTCCACTCCATTGGGCAATATAATTGGTCGGGGAAGGGTCTCCTCCGGCATAAAGAAAGCTTCCTCCTGCAATTAAACTACCATCGTAAACACATAATGCGAAAACAAAGTTATCCAATCCACCAAGAGAATTGGACCAGGATGTTCCATTCCACACGGCAATATAGTTAGCCGGATATCCTCCTGCATTAGTAAATTGTCCACCTACTATAAGGCTATCCTTGTAAACGCAAAAAGCATTAACCTGCTTGTCCACTCCCGAAGCAAGAGCAGACCATGATGTTCCATCCCAAGACGCAATATTATTAACATTCGATGGGATTCCTCCAACAGAACTAAAAGAACCGCCAGCAACTAGATTTCCATTGTAAATACAAAAAGCATAAACCGGACCATTCATTCCGGAGCCGAGAGGCAACCATGATATACCATTCCATTCCGCTATATTACTGGCAGAACTTCCATCTGCCTGTGTAAAATGTCCTCCTACAATTAGATTTCCATTATAAACACAAGCTGCATAGACAGGCCCATTTAAACCACCCCTGACCGAATTCCACTCATTTCCATCCCATAAAGCAATACTATTTGCGGGGTATCCATCTGCAGAGTTGAACTTTCCACATGCAATCAAATTTCCGTTATAGTTGCAAATAGCAGTTACCGTATCATTCATCCCGGCGCCTAATTGGCTCCAGGCAGAACCATTCCACGTAGAAATATTACTGGCGGAGAATGGGAACCCTCCTAAACTATCTAATTCGTTTTGAAAACTTCCCCCCACACATAATTGACCATTATAATCAGTTAAACTATAAATACTACCTAAAACTCCAACACCTTGATGTCCTAATGCCACCCATGTTTGAGCAAAGGCAGTTGTGGGGCATATACATAATCCCGAGAAAAAAGCAAAAAACAGAGAAACAAACCTACTTATTTTCATAGTTCTGCAAACTTACAATTTTTTTTTAAAGGGTACCAATACCCACCTTACAATACCTTCTATAGTAGTCATCTCGATATTGGGCTTCAAATTTTAATGTGTTTTGAAATGCAGGTATTTTTACAGGTATAAATAAAAAGCACTTAAAGATATTCTAATTTCAAGTGCCAAGTGGTACGGGTGAGCGTTATTAGTTGTTTTCAAGTTGCTTAAAGGTTGCTTTGTGTTTTAGCTGTCAATGGGTTACATTTAATCCGAATATCTTAATGAAAACCATAAAACAACCAAAAAACCACCGTATAAGAAACTGGTTGAAGAACTTTTTTTAGGCATAAAGATAAATTGAAATGGTATTGTACATCGGACACCACTTGTGTATCTTTTGTAGTGGAAGTTGATTCAGCGCCTAAAATTCATTTATCAGCTATGCGGGATACAATATGTGTTGGTGATACTTCCGTTTTAACTGCAAATGGCGGCATATTTTATATCTGGAGTACCAGTGCAACAACATCTTCCATAAAGGTGTCACCCTCTATTACAAAAACTTATACTATTGGAGTATCCAAAGGACCATGCGTAAAGGACACTACTATAAAAGTAGTTGTTATTCCTGTGAAAGTTAGGACTTCGATGGACACTTTTGTAATCAAGACTATAAAGTAAAAAATTAAAAACTGATTTCATACTTTCTCTAATACATTCGTTTACAATATATTATAATCTTTTTCTAACATAATAAATCGGCCTGCTTTTTCACAGTTCACATCCCAGAAGAGACCGGCTGCTTTAAAATTACTAGTTGCTGCCGAAAGCAAATAGTCGGCAATTTCTTTGTGATTTTCAATTTCTTCCTGTTTTTTATAAAGGGATGAATCCTTAATCTCCAGTTTGATTACTTTTTCTAAGACTTCCATTTTATTGTTGATTAATTTTTACTTTTTGTATTTTTCATATCCTTATAACTCTGCCCTGATTCACTCAAAGCAATAGCCACAGCTTGTTTTTGATCTTTTACAACCTTATTCACATTAGTTTTTAGTTCACCATGTTTCCATTCGTCCATTACCTTTTTTACCCTTGTCATCTTGCCTGTTTTTGTAGTCGGTTTTGCATTCCTTATAGTTAGGGTAGTTGAAGGTTTGTATCCTGATTTTGATGTTTTTGCTTTCATGTTTTGCTTTTTTAGGGTGAATACTATCTATAACAAAGTTCAGGATATTCAATCCATAAAGAGTTACATAGTGATGGGAAAAACTTGCATCCATCACACTTTTATCTAAATGTACGTAAAACAGTACTCCTTTTTTTCTAACTGATTTTTTTCCAAATAAGTACAAGTAATATGAATATCACGATCCCAAAAATGGCTTACAAAACAGGTATTTCAGGCGATATCCTACCCAAAACTGCTTATTTATCAACATTCCCGGTCAATTTTATGAACAATCAGTTGTGTTCATGGACTTTTTAATCATATCTTAGCCTTAATTAATTAATCGTTAACTTGTATAAATAAAAATTACAATGAACAAATCAGAATTAGTAGACGCAATTGCAGCAGAAGCAAAATTGTCAAAGGTAGATTCGGGAAAAGCGCTCGAAGCTTTTGTTAAACACACCACCAAAGCCCTTAAGTCAGGCGATGGACTTACCTTGATCGGTTTCGGTTCTTTCTCGGTTGTTAAAAGAGCAGCTCGCAACGGCAGGAACCCACAGACTGGAAAAGCAATCAAGATTGCAGCTAAGAAAGTGGCAAAGTTCAAAGCAGGAGCAGATTTGAAGAAAACCGTGAACAAGTAATCGCTAAGATTCTTGAAACTAAAAGCCGCTTCATTACTGTAGCGGCTTTTTTTATGTAATACTTTATATGAGCCAGTACAAGATGCATCCGGTAACAACGGACATTAAAAATATCTTGTTCCATAGGCTGTCAAGAAGTCGCACCTATATCTTCCAGTGTAGCAGATTTTTTTTTGTTTATTAAAAAACTCTTTCTTTGAATTGTTCGATACCCAAAAAATAGGGTAGATAGGAAAACTAGAGGTGTCAATACTACCAAAATCCTTTAATTATTTTCTAAGATAGAGTTCAATTTCCTTATCCATAGAATAAAGGCAACAACTTTTCATACCTCTATCATTAAAGTCCGATAAGTATTCTTTATAAGTCTGTTATTATAACTGGTATGTATTTCTATACGTTTTCTATGAGGAGGTGCTTTAACACCACTCCAAGTGCTTCAAAGATGTTGAAAGTACATTACTGAATTCTGTACCGAATTGGAAAACTTTAAATTTTCGGAATAGAATGTTCTACTTATAATAGATACTGGTATTATTTTTGTACTAACCTTTACATGAAAACCTATCTAAATAAATTCATTATAACTAACTTTGCCATCAAAGATTTTCAACAGTGAGATTGTCCTTGGATTCCTAATTTAATGAAAAAATGTATTAGTATTTGTTTGCTTTTGCTAGCTGTAGCATGTAGGGCAGAAGTCCTGAGTGATTCGCTGAAGATATCATTTAAGTGTGATACGAATACGGCACTGGCATTTATCTATGCAGCTAATACTTATGGATGGAATACCCCTGACAGCATGATTGCAAATGCTGCACGTGCATTAGCCATTTCAGAGAAACTGAATTACCAGCGAGGAATGTTTTTAGCCTATTCCACTTTAAGTTCCTCAAGGTATGTAACAGGCAATTTCGGAAAAGGATTAAGTGAAGCTAAGGATGCACTTGATATTGCAAGGAACAACAAAAGGAAAGACTGGGAAATACAAATATATAACACCCTTGGGCTGCTCTACCTGCAAACAGATAAGTATAAAGAGGCTATGGAATATTTTGAGGATGAGATTGCCTATTATACAAAAAACAGAAACGATACAATTTTAGGTAATACATATAATAACCTGGCAAATTGTTATTTTATGTTGAAAGAATATCCCAAATCGATTGAGATAAGGCAAAAGGCCATATTTCTGCGCAAAAAATTAAACCAAGAGGTTGCCCTTGGCGATTCATTTAACGACATGGGTGAAACATTTGAAGATATGGGCATGACTGATTCTGCAATAGTTTATGAAAAGCTATGCCTTGAGATAAAAGAAAAGGCACATGACGATGAAATGACGGCCATGGCAGCCTTGAACCTTGGGATTGATTACACAGATAAAAGAGAGCTTAATGTTGCTAAAAAATATTCAAACCAGAGCTACCAGCTGGCTTTAAAAATGAAGTCGAAAACCTACCAGTTAAATGCAATTAAGCAATTAGCTAAAATAGCTGCTCTTGAAAATAATAATAAAGAAGAAGCATCCCTATTAAACGAGTATATTGCCTTGAATGATAGTATATATACCGAAGAGAACCAGAAACAAATTAACTTGCTGCATACTGAGTTTGAAACCGAAAAGAAAGAACTTAGGATAAAATCGCTGCAAACAGAGGAACAACAGCAACAAATGCTTGCTGCAGCCGAGAAAAGGGAAAATAGTCTTATTTTAGTATTCTCCATTATCGGATTTATAGCGCTTGCTAGCTTCTTGCTCATTGTAATAAACCGTTTTCGCCTAACAAAAAAGCAATATGTAATTATTGAACAACAGCGTTCTGTTTTAAAGGAAAAGAACAAGGATATAACAGATTCTATCAACTATTCCAAACGGCTGCAAGATGCCATATTGCCGCCAATTAGCTTTATATCAAAGCGTCTTTCGAGCTATTTTATTTTATACAACCCTAAAGATATTGTATCGGGAGATTTTTATTGGATGGAAAGTGTGGGAGATAATATTCTTCTTGCTGTAGCCGATTGCACAGGTCACGGAGTACCTGGAGCAATAGTAAGCGTTGTTTGTTCAAATGCCTTAAACAGGGCGGTGAAAGAGTTTAAGATAATTGAACCAGGGAAAATTTTAGATAAAGTACGTGAACTTGTTTTGGAAACCTTTGAGAAAAGCCAAGATAATGTACAAGATGGAATGGATATTTCCTTGTGTTGTATAAACACAAATAGGAAAGAAGTTCGATGGAGCGGTGCACATAATCCGCTTTGGTATGTAAAGCAAGGGGAAATACATGAACTACCACCCGACAAGCAGCCTATAGGCAAGCATGATAATCCTCAACCCTTCCATACGCATAGTTTAAATCTTCAAAAGGGAGATACGCTCTATTTATTCACGGATGGCTATGCGGACCAGTTTGGAGGGCCAAAAGGGAAAAAATTCAGGTATAAACACTTTGAAGAGATGCTATTGGCAAATGCCGGCAAAGCTATGGATGAACAAAAAAACATACTGGAAAATAGCCTGAACGAATGGAAAGGTAACCTGGAGCAAGTGGATGACATATTGGTGATGGGGGTAAGAATATGATAAATGAGAAATTAAATTATATTGTATCCGCTACAGCAAATTTACTGTCTCAGACTAGATTGCCAATATCTGAAAGAACCCTATAAAAATAAGTACTGTTCTACCAGCTGTTTCAGGTTGGATGTTTTTATTCCATCTTATTCGTATTTCATCAGGGAAAATATCCGACCTTATGAGGAGAATTTCAGTTGGAACTGGGTGTTATTTTAGTATCTTAAGTTAAACCCGTATTTCATATCTTTGACGATGCTGCAGAATCTTTAAATCGGTTAATAGAATAATAATGAAACTTTCATCGCATACGCAAAAACAATTGATAGATAGCAACATTGACTCTATTGTTGTGACAAATCATAATTGCAATATTGAATATGCAAACAAGGCTACAATAAAATTATATGGTTATAGTTTGGATGAATTGACAGGAAAAAACATTAGTGTTTTCAATGTTTCTGGAAAAGAAGAAAGTTCTGAAGCATGGGATATTTTGGAGCGAACGGGAGAATGGGCTGGTGAAGCTTTAAGGCAAAAAAAAGATGGTAGCATTTTCTATGCATCATTATCTCTTTTCACTATATTCGACGAGCGTGGAGAAATAATCGGTTTTGTTAGTAATACTAAAGACATTACCCAAACAATATCAATTACCAATGCATTGGTTCAAAAACAATACCAGTTGAAATCAATTGTAGATAATACAGTAGATGTTATTGTCTCGATTGACAAAGATTTAAACATCGTAGAGTTCAATAAGGTTCTTGCTGGTCATGTTAAGACAGGTTTTAGCCATGAACTCAAAAAAGGGGACCCACTTTTGGAATATATTGACCCTTCTAAACATGATAAATTAAAAAAAATATATACGAAGGTATTCACCGGGGAAAGAGTTTTTGATATTGAAATATTTAAATCTAGAGATGGTAGTTCAATTTATTTTGAGTCGTCGTATAACCCGATATTTGATGAAAATAATATAGTAAATGGAATATCTATTTTTTCGAAAGATATAAGCAATAGAGTAAAGAGCGAGCAAGCATTGAAAAAAGCGTATGATGAAAAGGAAATCCTACTTGCCGAAATTCACCACCGTATTAAAAATAATTTAGCTATTATATCAAGCGTGCTTCAATTACAAGAAATCAATATCAATAATGAAGAAGCAATAAAATGCTTAAGAGAAAGCAGAATGCGAATCAAATCGGCTGCATTACTTCATGAAATGCTTTACCAGAAAAATTCACTTGATAAATTATATGTAAAACAATACCTGTATAAAATGTTTGAGGATATAAATAATTCGATAGGAAGCAAAAACCATAAACTGAATATACAAGGAGACGATGTTTCATTATTTATGCATAATGCTATCCCGGTAGGATTACTTTTTAATGAACTCTTTACTAATTCTGTTAAACATGGATTTAAAGGAATTACGCAGGGTGAAATAGATATCACGGTAAAAAACAAAGATAAGTATACCCAATTTGAAATCACAGAAAATGAAGGTGTATTTCCCGATGAAATCGATATTGAAGATGCTCATTCAACAGGATTATTACTTATTAAATATTTCACAGAACAACTTAATGGTAACGTTAAATTGTTGAAAACCCCAAAAACAAAATATATACTTTCCCTTGATCTAACATGATACAAAACAAAAAAATACTAGTTGTTGAAGATCAAAGGATTATAGCTAGCGTATATTCCATTTTGCTTTGTAAAAAAGGTTATAAAGTGACTATAGCAACAAATGTTAAAGATGCTCTTGCTAAAACAAAAGAACTAAATCCTGAATTAATAATAATGGATGTACAATTAAATGAACAATTAACAGGAATTGATATAGCGCGTCAAGTAAGATCTTAGGGGTATGATAGTCTCATAATTTTTACTACTGGAAATTTACATGAACACACTGTACGAGAGGTTGCCGATATAGATAACTGTAAAGTCCTGATTAAGCCAGTTGAATTTTTTGAAATAGAAAAACTTTTGTAAATTACATCACCCAGGAGTTAAAAGTTTAACATAATATACACCTTTGGAAAGAGAAGGAATAGAACCTTAATTGAGTCTTGGATTTTTTAGTGGTTTCGGGATTATGGTGTTTGGTTCGATTCCTTTCAGCCCTTACTCTTTAATAAACTTATCCGAAAACACAACAGAGTCATTGTTCCTTAAATAAACAATATACATACCGCTTTCCAATCCTTCAACAGAAGTGGTATAAGCCGTTTCCTGAAAACTTGAATTGGAAACTTCCTTGCCTTGTAAATTGTAAATTGAAAGTTGGAAATGGTTATCTGCGCCAAATGCCCTGATATTTATATGTAAATCATTTGTCGCGGGATTGGGATATATCTTTGCATTTATAACTGCTACTTTACCATCATTTGTCCCTGTGACAATATCGGACAGGTCTCGCTTAAATATTCCCCGTCCATGTGTGAAAGCATATAGGTAGTGGTCGGATGGTGAAACAATCAAATCGAAAACTTCAGTAGCATCCGGAAAGCCGTTGTCATAAGATGTCCATGTTGCACCGTCATCGATTGAGTAGAAGGCTCCAAAATCACATCCCGCAAATAAATGTGTGGGGTAAATAGGGTCAACTGTTATAGTTTCAAAAGGCATATCGGGCAGGCTGCCGCTTATGTCTGTCCAACTGCCTCCTCCGTTAGTAGATTTGAAAACATGACCTGTTCCGAATCCAGAAAATACAATATATACCTCTTTTGAATTAGATGGGTTAACTGCAATTCTTCGGGGGTAGCGGTCGGGGAGACCATTGGTAATATTTGTAACTGTCGTTCCCTGGTTAGCGCTGAAAAAAATTTTAAAAGGATAAATAGAATCCGGAGCGGTACAAAAATAAATGGAATCGGTATTTGTATATGAACCGGCAATACACATTATCCATGCTCCACTGTTCACAGGACTATTGCCCATTACATTGAAACTTGTCCCTCCATTGGTAGAGAGCAATAAATCCTGCGCTCCTGCATAGATATATTGAGTATTGGAGTAACAAAGCATGTAAGGCGCTAAAAAAGCGGCATAGTTATTATTGCTGTATGAATTGCCAGGGTAAGTAAGTATTTGCGAGTTGAAAGTATTACCCTGATCAGTGGATATGCAAACATTCAGATATTGATATGCGCCATATTGGTTAAAATCGTTGGTATGGTCAATGGCATTATAGCAGCCGTCGCCGCCTACCACCGGAGCCCATGTTTCCAGTCCAGTATACTTAATGGTATAATTATCCTGCAAGCCGCTCAATAAAACCGTTGTATCGGTGGAAGAAATACTGCCTATATATGATTGGGTAGTGTTATAGCCGCCGGTGCACTCATAATAAGAAGCGCCAAAATCATTGGAGCGGAAGAGCCCTCCGTCTGTTAGGATATAAACCTTATTCGGGTCATTAGGATTAGGAATTATTCCATGCACATCGGTATGCATGTAATTATTCGGGTTAAAAGTAATATTATCAAGCTGGTTAAAAGATAATCCCATATTAATAGATTGAAACAGATCAACACCGCCGACCAACATCATATATGGATTTCCCTGCTTAATCAGCAGTCCTTTTGCATACCATCCCTGGTAGGATGCTTCATCTGTAGAAGACTGTTGTGCCCAGATTTGACCTTTATCGGTTGAGATATAAATGCCAATAGTATTATAAATATCACATACATGTGCAAACATAGTGTCGTTATTATTGCTATATGACGCAATAGTTACCCTGCCGTTATAGTTGGATACTGGTAGCCCGCTGGTTACCTTCGACCAAGTTGAACCGCTATTTGTAGTTCTGTAAACCCCATGAAGGGTGCTTCCATAGTTACCAACACCGCAAACCAAAATGTTCGTATCCACATCATGAATTACTAAACTCATTACCATCGGAAGATTCATTACTTGATTCCACGTTGCGCCCGAGTTAGTAGTTTTCCATACACCGTTGGTAGCAGCTATATAAATTGTTGATGGTTTAAGGGGATTGTATACAATGTCCCAAATTCCAAGATTTTGCTGGTAACTCCAGTTAATAGTTTGGGTCCAAGTGTTTCCTCCGTCCGTAGATTTAAATGCTCCCATTCCGTAAGAGCCTCTGGTGGCGCGGATATTTACAATGCCTTGGGAATAACTGCTGTCACTATAAACTTCGCCTGTACCGACATACATCTCCAGGTGGTTTTGAGGATTGATAGCAATGGAACTGACTCCCAGAACAGGTACTCCTAAAGGATGATATGTCCATGCTGCTGTTCCAATACCTCCAGTGGTAGATTTCCAAAGCCCACCACTTGCAGAGCCTAACCATATAACCGATGTGTCGGTAGGATCAATAGCAATTCCAATTGTCCTTCCACCCATATTTGTCGGCCCCATACTTATCCAAGAGGTGGATGCCGTTAAAGATTGATGTGTCCTGTTATTGATCCGTTGCGTGTTATACCAGTCAATGGCTTTTGCATAAGCATCGTGCGGCAATGTTTTATTGGGGTAATTAGCTGCTATAGTTGTATAAGCCAAAGCATCTTGCGCCGAGCAATCATTTTCTTTTTCTTTAAAACAAAGGTGTTTGTTGCGGGTAATTGCAGCAGATGGACGATGTGCTTTTTTAAAAAATGAAAAAGCGGTTGCAGAAATTATTATTACTGCAAGCAACAAGGGTATCTTTTTTTTCATGACAAATGAATTATAAATTCTACCAAAAAGGAACTGTCGTATCTTTCAAAGATAGGAAAAATGAAAGGTTCTGTCGCATTTGTTGAAAAATTTCAATAACAATGGCAGTTACTTAGGGTATATAATGTACTCATCGTTATGTCCAACAACAAATATAGTTGGTTGCATGATTATCTGGTGTATGAGGTGTAATTGTTATAATATGTGAGCTTTTCCAATTAATACATAGCGTTAAGCTTTTTTCACTCCGAACTTGCGCCAGTTTTTTTCATGCATTTCTATATCGAAATATTTGGCAGCCTTTTTAATATTTGAAAATGCAAGGTCGCGTTCAGAGTCAGTAACAGCCTCAACCTGATCAAATCTTGACATCGCATCACGCACGTGTGTAGCATCTGTCATCGGCTCTTTACGTGTCTTTGGAAATGCGAAGGCAGTAGTTGGTAACGAATCTCTGTCAGCTTTAGAAAGACGGCCGTGTGTTGCAGATTTGTGAGGCTTCCAAGTTGTTGTTGGCATATGTTAATAATGTTATAGTGAAATTATTGTTTTGAGTTAGTATCTTTTATTCTTGTAAACTCTTCTTCCAATTCATTACATGCTTCTGTGCAAAGGGCCTCAAGCTGTTGAACCAAGGAAGGTATTTCTTGCGCTTGTTCTTGTATGTTATTTGCATGCGCCTGAACTTTTTTAGCCATATTCTCAAACTCTGCACTAATACCCATCATTGAAAAGGAAGGAATCATTTTATGCGCCGTTCCTTGCAATAAATTCCAATCTTTTTCAAACAAACTCTTTTTCATAGCATTTATCAGGGGTGGGGTTTGCTCCAAATATGTGGCAATAAGCTCCATCATCAATTTCGGATCGGATTTTGTTCGTTGAGTTAAATAACTTAGGTCAACATACTTTAATCCTTTCCCATGATTATTTCCATCTGTAGCGGATTTGGTAATTTTTATACCTGCCGGTTTCTTTATTAATCCAATTATTTTATTGTACAATAACCTTTCATCAACCGGTTTGGCTATATAATCATTCATTCCTACAGCTTTGCATTTAGCCAAATCAACAGTAGTCACATCGGCAGTTAAAGCAATAATAGGTATTTTAGAGTTCATCTTATTACGAATGTATTCCGTAGCTTCAAATCCATTCATCTCTGGCATTTGCAAATCCATCAGAATAATATCGTATCTATTTGTCTTAAGTTTTTCAATGGCTATTTTACCATTAGCAACTATATCAAGCTCAAACCCGAAATCATCTAATAATGTTTTCATTAATAATCGGTTAAGGGGAATGTCTTCAACCACTAATACCTTTATTCTCCCAATTTCAGCATCCAATTCAATTGTTCCTGAGTCTAATTCCACTACAGTTTTTGTTTTATGAAAACTTAATATAAAACAGAAAGTAGAGCCTTCATTAACTTTACTTGTTACATGGATACTTCCTCCTTGCGATTCTACCAATTGTTTAACAATTGTAAGCCCCAAGCCTGTTCCCCCGTATAATCGTGAGGTACCAAAGGATGCTTGCTCAAAGACTTCGAAAATACTTTCTATTTTATCTTGTGGTATTCCAATTCCGGTATCTATAACTGAAAACTCAAGGGTTGCATTTTCTTCATCTTCCTTTAGCAACAGAACCTTTAAAGTGATTTTCCCTTTCTTGGTGAATTTTATGGCATTACTCACCAGGTTTAATATGATCTGGTGCAATCGTGTCGGGTCACCCATCAATGTTTCCGGAATTTTATTGTCATACTCTTTTACCAACTCCAAATTCTTTTCCTGTATTTTTGCTTCAAACAAATGAAGCATAGTTGCCATAGATAATGCCATATTGAAAGGCTTTTGTTCAAATGTCATTTTTCCCGAATCTACTTTTGCAAGGTCAAGTATATCATTAATAAGCGCTATTAAGGTATCGCCACTTACTTTTATAGCCATTAAGTATTCTTTTTGTTTTAATGTAGGCTCTGTTTTCAATAATACGGTAGTAAACCCAATAATTGCATTCATGGGCGTCCGAATCTCATGGCTCATATTTGACAAAAACTGTTGCTTGGATTTCATTGCATCTATAGCAATTTTTGTAGCGTCCTCTGCAATTATGGTAGCATTTTCAGCATTGTCTTTTTCTTCCTCTGCTACCTTTTTGGCCATCTCAGCAAACATTTTTGCATCTGTCAATTCTTTTTCAACTCTTTTCTGGTTAGTAATATCTCTTGCAACTACAACTGCACCAAGCACATTTCCCTTTCCATCTTTATAAACTGACCCATTGAATAGCACATCGGTCAACTTGCCGTCCTTCATTGTTAATGGATAGTCCTTCACGAAACCTTTTGCAAATACTTCCTGATAAATTTTCCGCTCTTTTTGCGAGTCAGTAAAATAATTACTGAATTGGGTGCCTATAAGTTGTTCCCGTATCCTACCTGTAATGATTGTCATAGCTTCATTCATATCCGTAATTTCACCATCTTTATTAATGGTAACAAGTGGATCTAAACTAGCTTCTATCAAGCTTCTGGTATAGTAATCTGTTATTTTCCGATCGGTAATGTCTTCCACCATATTTACAGCCCCTATAATAGTTCCATTGGAATCAAAAAGTGGTGTGGGATATGGTTTTACATAACGGTGTGAGCCATCAGGGCGTTCAATAATTAGTTCAATATCATGAATAGGGCGTCCCTCTTTCAATGCAATAGCCATAGGGCAGTCTTCTAGCTTTAATGGGCGCCCATTTGACTGAAATATCTTCCATGACCCACACCAATGATCTTTACCAATCTCAGGTTGACGTCCCCAAAGAATTGCCGCTGCATTATTATATCCTGTAACATATCCTTCCTTATCGCATGTATAAATAGCAATTGGCAAATCTTCAATTATGTCGCCAGGAATTTTGTTGGGTTTTGTTGTTTCCATATTATTTATTCTATTACAACCCTCCCTTATTTAATCAATTATGAAAGGAGTTATTACAAATATTTAACTTTTCATCTAATAAGGCTTTACATTTAAAAAGAATAACTTTACACATATCCCACATTTCCTGATTAAACTTTTCAAATAATGCAACTATGAATAAATCCATGCATTGTAGTAATCTTTAGTAAGTAAATGGAAATAATCTACTTAGTAAATAATGTAACTTTTTCTACCTTTATGATAAGTATGAATAATATAACATAATTTAAAAGTTATGTAATACCCAGAATAGTTATATACCTAATCTTTGCTGAAAATAAAATTGATTTACATGAAGAAGTTATGAAGAAAATACTTAAAGCGAAAAGAATGGATAAAATAAATACCATATCTAAAATACCCAACTCAAAAGAGTCGAATAGTTATTCAGAAAAGGAACTGGCTCAATTTCGTATGATTATTATTGATAAATTAGATGAGGCGCGAAAGAATAATGAATTTTTAATGCATACTCTATCCCGTAATGACGACCACGGTACTGAGGATACTTCACCTACTTTCAAAGTAATGGAAGATAGTTCTAATGTTGAAGCAAAGGAAGAAACCGCACAACTTGCTTTACGACAGGGGAAATTTATTCAGAACCTTCAAAATGCATTAATCCGAATTGAGAATAAAACATACGGGATTTGCAGGGTTACAGGAAAGTTAATTCCAAAGGGAAGGCTTCTTAGTGTTCCTCATGCTACGCTTAGCATTGACGCAAAGTTAGGGAGGCAATTCAATGAAGATACTTTATAAGTAGTATATATCGAACCTTAAATTTCATTAAAAACCTCTCCTTTTATCTAAAATATAAGGACTATATGAAAAGATATTGCATACATCCCAGTGATATCTGTAATCTTATCCAATGTATGTGTAATGCTTTAACTATAGAATGGTAGTAGTTTTGTTTCTTTATTAGTTAAAACAAAAAGTTGTCCCCAAATCCAATGTGGTTTTAAGGCGACCTTTTGTTTTGTATATTCTACTATAGGTAATTAAATATGAATAAATTAGAAATAGAAAAGGCAAAAACATTTGATGAACACATAACTATCAAATATAGCAAAGTAGGTACAATGAAACGTGATAGCTTTGAGGAAAGGCGCAATACTTTGTCATTAGTGAGATCCTCAAAGAAGCAAGACATGAAGTCCATATTGCTCAAGAGGAACTTGCAGATAAAGTAGGGACAAAAAAAGTTACATTTCTCGCCTTGAGAATGGGAAATGTGATATTCAATTATCAACACTATGCCGGATATTTGAAGAAGGCTTGGGTAAGCAAATCAGTCTTATCATTGCATAAGGAATAGATTATTTGCTGAGGAGTCGCACGTTTATCTATCTATAAATACAACACTTTTTTGTATACTACAACACTTTTTTAGAATATTTTTATTCTACCAGGAGCTTTGGTTAGTGTTGTTTGTTCCAATGCTTTAAACAGAACCGTGAAGGAGTTTCATATAACAGAACCTGGCAAAATCCTCGACAAGGTTCGTGAACTTGTGCTTGAAGCATTTGAAAGGAGTGAAAACAATGTGCAGGATGGAATGGATATATCGCTATGCTGCATAAATACAAAGACAAATGAAGTTCAATGGAGTGGTGCCTATAATTCGCTTTGGTACATTCATAGTGGAAAAATTCATGAAATCCAAGCCAATAAACAACCAATCGGTAAAATTGATAAGCCAATTCCGTTCAACACACATAACTTAAATCTCCAAAAAGGAGATACTTTGTATTTATTTACAGATGGCTATGCCGACCAGTTTGGCGGTCCAAAAGAAAAGAAGTTTAAATATAAGCAAATGGAGGAGCTATTGGTGACAAATGCAGCCAAGTCCATGGAAGAACAAAAAAGCATACTTGAAAATACCTTCAATGAATGGAAAGGCAACCTGGAACAGGTTGATGATATATTGATAATCGGAGTAAAAGTATAGTCTGGCAGCCTCATGCTCAATTTTATATTGAGCAGCAAAATTCTCAATCCATTTTCTATCTTTACATCCTCCTATTAAACACGGGGAAGACAAATTTAAAACTATCCGTAACCAAATAATAATGGATCAATCCTCTGATTATGACATAGCCTGGGCAAAAGAGGAACAAAGCCTTGCCACCAAATCCATAACCAAAATTTGGTTGTTAGCGGCAATCATAATTCCTTTTTTTGCATTTCTCGAAATTCAAAATGGAATGCAGCAGGTTTTAGGTTTTCTTTATTTGGCGCTGCCTTTATCGTTCCTGCTTCTTTTTTCTGTTGCTTTTCATAAAAAAATAAAACTACCTCCTGCTGTATTAACGTATTCAGTTTCTGTAATAATAGCAACTTTATTCAGCTTCATGGCTATGAATATTCGTGCATTTTATGCTGCTTTTCCATGGAAAGTGAAGCTGTCTTCTATGAAGGATTCAAGTCGGGTTGCCCGTAAAAAACTTGGTTTATTAGAATACGATAGCAGATATAATGCTGTAAATTCTATTTGATTGTCAAGCAGATAGTAATTGTACCCTTTTTGTTCCCATAACTTATTAAATAATCTTAATACTAGGGAATATCTTTGCGTCAGATGTAAAATGTATTACCTGAAAATAATAAGAAGTATGCTATTATATTTCTTTTCTAAGTAGAGAATATTGTTGCAAATTGTCCTAATAGTTCCTTTGTTAAATTAACTAATTTATGAAAAAAACCTTAGTATTTATTTCTATTTGTGGTCTGCCATTTTGGCTTAACGCACAACTCAATACGACCTTTACCATTAATACAAATAGAGAGAGGCGGCCTATAAGCCCCTATGTTTACAGTACCAATGGTCAAAGTTTTGACAGGCCCGAAAATATCGCCGGCAGACGTATGGGCGGCGACAGGATGACATCCTATAATTGGGAGGATAATTTCTCGAATGGCGGCTATGACTATATAAACGATAATGATAATTACCTCCCGTATAGCCTGAATGTGCCCATGGCGGATTACCTGACACCTAACATTGTACTCTCCGTTTTCCACGACACCTCATTAAGCATGAATTGCACTTCCCTTATTACATTACCCATGTGCGGATATGTATCGCGCGATGGTAACGGGGTTGTTAGTAGCTCCCCACCTTCTCCACGCTGGAGACAAGTGGTAAACAAAAAAGGGTCAGCATTTTCATTTACACCTGATACTGCCGACAATTTTGTTTATGTAGATGAATGTATGAATAACCTTATTACCCAATTTGGCAACTCTTCATCGGCCAGTGGTATAAAGGACTATGAAATGGATAATGAATGGGCTATTTGGAACAGCTCTCAACCATTATTACATCCGGCACAACCTACTATTGCAGAAGCTATTAATAAATCAACATCTTTGTCAGAAACTATTAAACGAATGGATCCGACTTCCCTTGTTTATGGCCCGGTGGATTATGGCTATGCTTCCTATCTTGAATTTCAATTTGCACCCGACTGGAGTAGCTTTTCATCTTATGGCACATTTTGCGGTGCTTACTTGGCTTATATGAAACATGCCTCTGACTCCATCGGGCAACGTTTGTTAGATGTGTACGATTTGCATTATTATTCTGTAGCTCAAGGTCTGGATAACCTTAGTAACCTGGAAGTCGTAGACGGAGGCAATAATGACAGGGGTGTTGCCGTTGCACGTATGGAAGCCCCGCGTACTCTGTGGGATTCCACTTATGTTGAAAACAGCTGGATCGGAACAAACTACAGCCCAGTTGCCTATATAAGTGCCATACAAAACAATATTAATACCTATTATCCCGGTACAAAAATTGCGTTTACCGAATACGGCTTTGGAGGAGAAAACCATATTTCAGGAGGTATTGCTTTAACTGATATGCTGGGTATTGCAGGAAGGTTTGGAGTTTACTGGACCTCCGTTTGGGGGCCTGTTGATACATTTTTTACTTCCGCTTTTAAGATTTACAGAAATTATGACGGACATAACAGCACTTTTGGGAACACGCATGTGTATGCCAACACAAATGACTGGCGCACATCTTCTATATATTCTGCCATGCAAAGCAGCGACACCACTACGATGAATATAATAGTGATGAATAAAGATTATGACTCAACATTAGTAGCCGGCATTAACATTACCGCCAATACAACTTTTAATAAAGCCAAAATCTATGCCTTTAATCAAACGGATTCCAATATCCATTATATGGGCAGCATTCCTATTTCCGGTAATCACTTTAATTATACTATTCCTACGTTAAGCGTTTATCATTTTGTTTTATCCGATAGCCTTTTAAGTGGAGTAACATCTATTAGTAATCTTAATAATGTAGCTCTGTATCCTAACCCCTCAACAGGTATTTTTACCATTTCATTTAGTAAATCAACAAATGAAAACGTAATTATTGAAGTTTTAGATATAACCGGAAGAACTGTAAAAACTATTACTGCAAATTCTGGCATAAATTCAACACAGCTTGATTTACAAGGGCTGGCTGATGGTGTCTACATTGCCAGAATTTCAAGTAATAGTGGAATAATAATGAAAAAGCTTATTAAGGAATAAGACTACAAAACCAAATAAAAAAATCATGAAAAATGTAATTACAATAAGCATTGTCGGTTTAACGGTATTCAGCGTATCGCTGTTTGCGCAAAACAAATTATGTAATACGGAGGAGGCATTATCAAATAATTGGAATTCTTCCTTGCCAAAGCATGGTAGCATTTCCCACCGGCCCCATCGGGTTTCATCATACATTGCAGTTTATGATAGTATTTACAACTGGAATTTAGATGCAAGCACCAACCAATGGATTGCCCCGGGTGTGAGGAGAATTATAAATTTTACTTACGGTGCCCATGAAAATCTCACTTCTGAAACAATTCAACTTTGAGATGGCTCGGCTTGGGCAAATAACTATACGAATACTTTTACCTATGATGCAAATAATAACAACACCACTTATCTGTATCAAACCTGGAGTATTTCAGCATTTGTAAATAACACCATAGACGTTATGACCTTCGATATTCATAATAATGAACTAAGTGATACAAGTAAAAACTGGAGTGGCTCAGCCTGTGTGAATAACTATTTGTATTTATGGGACTACAATGCAAATAATAAAACAATCAGTGAAACGTTTCAAAACTGGAGTGGCTCAGCCTGGGTGAATAGCCATTTATACTTATATGTATATAATGTGGAAATTTCACAGTCCTTGACCCCTTCATTTCACAAAGTTTATAAGGCAAATCCACTTATTTATAATGATTTGATTTTCAAAATAGATTATATACTTTGACATCTTACTTTTAGAGGGTCAATCCCGACTGAAACAAGTGGGTCAAGGGCTGTGAAATATCCAACTAATAAACAGAACTTATAGTTTTCATCTTTCTCCAGTCTTGTAATAATTGAAATAAAATCATTCCATTCTAAATTGGTCGTTGTCGTTGTTTGTCCTTTCTTACTGTTTTGATTTAATTTGAAAAGTCAATTTTAGAGACCATAATAGTGCCTCATAAAACCATTGCAAAAATTTTCTTTGCTACAGCCACGTGGCTTTGAAGGTAGGTGGACTTGATTTTGGTTTTTAAATGTTTATATTTTGAGAGGAAATTTATTTTTCACGCTATTTAATTAAAAAGAAAAGCTCTGTTTTTTCATTGTGTTTAATTTTTGGTTTGAATTGCAAATATATAAAATTGGCAGCATATACGCTGCCATGAATGTAGTATTGAATCTCTTGCTTTGTATTATGCAACAGCAGGGCAAAAGATATTTGCAACTGATAGGTAATAATATCAGGAAAAGAAGAAATACAAAAGGGATAAGCCAACAAGAGTTAGCAGACTATTCAGACGTTGCAAAAAGCACGATTCAGAGAATAGAAAAAGGCGATATGAATCCTTCAATTTTAACCCTAAAATGTATTAGTGTTGCGCTTGAAATTAATTTATCAGAATTAATCTGATTTATTGAAAAGCAGGAAAATATAAACCTAAATAAACTCAAAAATAATGAAAGTGAAGAAAAAGACTATAGCAAAAAAGCAAACTGGTAAAAATTCTAAGACAAAAAAACTAACCAGTAAAACTTCTAAAAAACCCAAAAAACAACGTGGTAAAACTCCTAAAAAAACAAAAACATCTAAAGAGATACGTGATATTTATATAGAGCGGATTAATAAAATATTAGATAAAATAATAAAGGAAAATACTGATAAAGGTTCCCCTGAGAATGACTTTAAAGTTCGCCCGGGTTATGGCTATGACAAGTTTTATTTAACTTGGGTGGAAGGAAGTTATGATATGAGTTTACAAAGTCTTATTCATTATATTATGTATGAAGAAGGGATATATAAAGAATTTTTGACGAAAGAACAATATAAGGACGTGCAAAAAGCAATAAAAGAAGAACCAAATGGCATATATGGAATAAATGAAGAAGATGATGAAAAAGATATCCAGTATGAAATAATTGACCCAATTTATTATCAGTGTATAACGCATGTAGGGAAGGAATTAATAAGGCGTGGATTTGATGTGAAAAAGGACTTTGAGGAATACTTAGATTAATAATCAGAAAAGTTAAAATCAATCACACATTTTAAAATAGGAATATGAAAAAGAAAGAAAGAAATATTATCATGTTTTTTTTAGTTGTTTTCGTTGTTGGCCTTATAGTTATCGGGTTAATTCCAGAAAAATCAATTTCAGAGGAGTTATTTAAAAAATATAACAAGGCTTTTCAATTGTTATCCGAAATTTCAATTACTATAGGAGTACTAGGGGTATTGGTTTCCTACTTATTAAAAAATGATAATGAAAAGCAAAACCAACTTAATACTAGTCTTAATCTAATGACCAAATATTCTTCAGTTCTTCCTAGTATAGTGAGGTTTCAGAATG
>Ga0302194_10000395_pt1 | contig 28440 bp, 22 predicted proteins | sample II_Bog_N1_1_FD_200227 | JGI IMG/M metagenome (GOLD analysis project Ga0302194, IMG submission 200227) | Peat permafrost microbial communities from Stordalen Mire near Abisko, Sweden - II_Bog_N1_1 | ecosystem: Environmental > Terrestrial > Soil > Wetlands > Peat | place: Sweden: Abisko...
CAGTGCGCTTTCAGTATGGGCCTTCGGCTGTCCAGACGGTACGTGTTCAGCCGCTTACTGTCGGGGCAATGGAATAAGGCAGGAAGTGGTGGGAGCGGACTGTAGCGATTGAGTGCGCTGAATTTCTAAATCTAACTTGCAAGAGAAAGGGCATGTTTCCATGCCCTTTCTCTGCGCCGTCAAGACGCCGTTAAACTTGGGGAGCGAACCAGTGACGATTACAAAATCTGGCCAGAAGGGTTGCCTTTTCGGAAGACTACGAATGCCAAGCCGAACAGGCCTGTGCCTAGGAGTAGCAAGGTTCCGGGCTCGGGAGTCGGTGCAGTCATCGAAACATCCGCAAGTCCAGTGTCGTTATCGTTGGTCCCAGCCCCGGCCACAGAGAAGACAAGGTCTTCGTATGTTCCATTTGCGGTGAATGACTCAGTGAATTGAGTCCACTGGTCATCGTTTGGCGGAGTCACAGTCAAAGAAACGCCGTCAATTGTGACGGTCACAGGGTCTGCTCCATACCCCGGCCGCTGTTCCAAATCAAACGTCACGGTGTATGTTTGCCCAATTGTCAGTCCGGTCATTTCCTGAGAGATGGAGCCGCTGCCAGTGAGGCCGCTTTGTAGGAATGCGGTCTGACTTGCGCCAGCAGGCGCATTCGAAAAGCCCCATGCCGAGCCATTTTCCTGGACGCCTGCTCCGCCTGAGAATTGCCATCCGTTGATGCCCGTAGGATCGTATCCATATTGGCTGGGGCCCCAGGTCACAGTTCCAGGACCGCCGACGCTGCCGCCGCCAGGGGAAAGGGTTCCCCACGTGACGGACGAAGAGGTGGGGGTGTTGAAATTGCCGTTTGTTGCATACGAACCGGCAAAGGCAACCGCGCTGCTGCCCAACGCAGAGATCACAAGCAGGGAAACCGAAAGTGCTTTGGTCCTGGCGATATTCATTCAGACTCTCCTTAAAACTGTCGAGACCATTCGTGGGCCATGTGCGAGAACTGGGTCAGAAAGAGCGCGAATTTAGATGAACCGTCCTGGGCCGACCAGATCTCTGCGCACACCTACACATGTGGGCCGACCTATGTTATGCAGGTTGAGGGCCAAACCGTTCCATCGTTGATTCAATGACTTACAGTTGATCAAGGAAGGGATTGTGCAACCTCTTGCATGCTCATTGCCAGAGAAATTCCCTTCACGGCAGTCGGACGATGCAAAGAGAGAGGGCGCGTTTCTGCGCCCTCTCTTTTTGCCGATGAACAATCGAACCGTAAGAACTAACTGTTGAGGATCAGACGGCTGGACGGCTTGGACTTGCGGAATGCCACGAATGCAAGGCCGAGCAGGCCTGTGCCGAGCAGAAGCAGTGATGATGGTTCGGGGGTCGCGGTGGCTATGAAGTTATCGCCACCGTAAACGTCACCACCATCCCAGTCGCCGATGATAGAACCATAGTTGCCTGGCCCGTTGCCCCATATGGCAAGCCCCGGTCCTGAACTCGCTAAGAAGCCAAGGCCTCCGTTTAGCTGCGGGTCCTGACCAAGATAGAGAAGGTCATCCAGATCGGAGACTATTGTGCCGCCCCCAGTGTCGAAATTGCCAGGAGTCGACACAAATGCATAAGACCCATCAAGGGGTACTCCGGTAAAGGAGCCGCAAGCATTGCAAACACCTGCGCCTGTTATGGTTATGCCTCCGCCGGTGATGTCAAAAACGCCCGAATTGCCAATCTCTGTACCGGTGAGCCAACCCGTACCGCTTAGACCGTTACTGGCAGTATAGGTGAAACTAAACCCACTCGCGGATGCCGCGGGTGTAATCGCAAGGGCTGCTGCCAAGGCGAGTAAAGCAATTGAGAACTTCTTCATCATTCCTCCAGGAGTCGCCCTTGCGGGCGTTCGTTCTGCACTTGCCCTCTGCAGAGAGCCTGTCTATGGTGGGGCCACAGTTTCAATGGCTTACACGTTGCTGTTCAAGTACCAGAATCCCTTCCTCGATTAGCAAGGAAATCGGATCGAATATCAGGGCCCGAGTGAGTTGTCCGTGACTGCAGAATCCATGCGAGCCATCCCCACCAACAGTAGTAGTGCTTACTTCCAGATATGCACGTTGAACGCCAAAGCAAATGACTTTAAATTCAGCACTTTACACTTATGCAAATCGGATATATGCAAACTCTTGCACGGCTATTGTCCTAGTAAGTTCCTATTCTACTGCGCGCTTCGGCTTCAGTTTGCTGGAGTGGGCTGTGCTTTTCCGTGGCCGGTGGGCGCCTGAACTGTTTCATATGCAGATTCCCCGGCGAATCGCTACTCAGTGAATGGGAATGTGTCTGCTGGATCACGTATTCTGCTTTAGACAGGCTCCCTTGCAAAGACCACCCATGCCGCTGGGTGGGAATGGGGGCAGGAGTTTCAAAGACTGGGATTGGATAGTTGCGACTCGCATTGATTTTAAGAGAAGGCCGGGAGGCTGCACTATGAAGGGCAGCGCGAACTTCAGTCTGAACAACCTGGACTGTCTCCGATTAATTCTAGCGTCGATTGTTGTTTTGTTTCATATCTCGGCACTGACCAAGCTCCCGGCTTTTTATGCGCTTGGCAGGTACATGTCTCCGCATTTTGCGGTCAAATCCTTTTTCGTAATCAGCGGGCTGCTTATCTACCGCAGCTATTCCAGATCCTCTTCCCTGACCTCCTACCTGGAGAAGCGTGCCAGGCGCATCTACCCGGCTTACGCGACGATCGTCGTTCTTTCGGCCCTTGTGCTATGTACAGTAAGCACTTTACATCCTGCTCAATACTTTGGATCTGGGTTCTGGAAGTACCTAGGCGCCAATCTGGTGTTTCTCAACTTTCTAGCTCCTACGCTTCCCGGTGTGTTTGCGTCCAATGTAGCTCCCTGGGTGAATGGAGCGCTCTGGACTCTCAAGATTGAAGTCGCCTTTTACCTGTTTGTCCCGGTTTTGCATTACCTATGCCAAAGATTCGGAACCACGGCAACTGTGGCGACGACCTTCGCGCTTTCCTGCATGTGGAAGTACGGATTCGCGTGGCTTGCTTATACGCATCGTCCCCCCGGTATTCAATTGGATGATGCCCCCCGCAATATCTATGAAAAGCTTGATGTCCAGTTTCCTGCGCAGCTCGTTTATTTCATTGCTGGAGTCTTGCTCCTGCTCTATTTCGACAAATTGAAGCTCCACTTTTTGACGATCGCAGGCTTTGCGGCCAGCGTGTTTATTCTTGATCGTTTCCTGACCGGAGAATTCCTGGACGTCTTCTGGATATCCGGCGTCGTGTTTGTATTCGGATTCTGGCGCTATTTCGGGAATTTCTCAAAGTACGGCGACTTCTCGTACGGGGTATATATAGTTCACTGGCCCATTCTGCAGACACTTGTTGCGCTTGGAGCTAAGAGGCTCAACCCGGCCGCGTTTTTCCTGCTGAGTCTTTTTCTCATCGGTCTCGCAGCTTTCCTGATGTGGCATCTGGTCGAGAACAGGTTTTTGAAGAGTAGTTCGCATTATCGACAGGCGTCTATAAACGCTACTGGGTGAGGTCTAATCACCAAGATCGCGCGTATCCACTCGCAGGCTTGTGCAACATGCGCTTTCCTGTATGTCCCCGACGGTTTAAGGCGCGGCATAGGCACGCGTGCCAACCTGCAGTTTGCGCAATTCAGCAAAATTGATCTTTCGATTGATTTATCCTGTTGATGGCCGTGACCTTCATCTAGACCACTTTCTATGGGCTTTGTTCTAAGCATCATTTATTTCGTTACATACTACCTCACGCCCACCGCCGTGTTTGGGCCGTTTGCGCCTTATCATATCGAATTGGTTCTAGCTGTCCTGGCAATATTCGTTTCCTTGCCCACATTGATGAAATCGTTCATTCTGAAGACGCCGCAATCTCTGGCTTTGGTGGGGCTAAGCTCGGCGGTGGCATTGTCCGTGCTCATTGGAATGCGTTGGGCCGGGGGTACTCTGGATGCGATTCTCTATTTCATTCCGAATGCTTTCGCGTACTTCCTCATCTGTCTGCATTGCAACTCGAAGAAGAAGCTGCAGGTGGTTGTGCTGATGCTGCTGTTTGTGTGCTTATTCGCGATTGTGCACGGATACATCGACCTGCACAGTGCGGGGGTGGAGAACCACACATTTCAACCAGGGGCCAACGAAGGCGCAGAATCAAGTCTGTGGAACATGCAGCACCCGTTTCTGTTAGCCATGAGGAACAATGCGGGAACATGGTTCTATAGATTGAGGGGCTTGGGAGAGATCGCAGACCCAAATGACTTTGGCCAGGTAGTCGTCTGCCTGATCCCATTGATGTTCATCTTCTGGCGGAAAAAGAAGAGGCTGCTGAACGCGGTCTTTGTGATTATGCCGACGAGCGTTTTGCTTTTTGGGGCATTCCTGACACACTCACGGGGCTCAATCATTGCTTTGATGGCGATGGTCGCGGTGGCTGCCCGGCGGCGCATTGGGGTTGTTCTTTCGCTGCTGTTGGCCGGCGGACTATTCGTTCTGGCTTCCTTATTGCACTTCGCTGGTGGGCGGGAGGTTTCGGCCGACGCCGGTTCGGACCGCACAGATCTTTGGGGCGCCGGCCTGGAAATGTTGAAGACCCATCCGCTTTTCGGCGTGGGCGTTCGTCATTTTGCCGACCAATCCGGAGCAGGTCTGACCGCACACAACTCGATCGTCGTCTGCGTGGCAGAGCTCGGCCTATTCGGATTGTTCTTCTGGTCGTTGTTTCTGTTTCCTACGCTGAGAGACGCGCTGGTAATTGCTTCTTCGGAAAAAGTGACTCCCGGGGAGCCGATCGTTCCGGACGAATCGCCCTTTCCGCAGGCGGCAAGAAAGATTGAAGCTCTTGACAAGGAGGAAGTGAATCGCATGGGCCGCCTTATGGTTCTGTCGCTCACTGGATTTCTAGTGCAAGGATTCTTCCTGTCGCGTGCCTTGGTATTGACGCTGTTCCTGCTGGGGGGCATGGCAGAAGTGGTTTATGAGATGGCACTGCGGAGAGGGATGGTTGCACCTCGCATGCCCTTTGCAAGGGTTTTGGCCTATACCGGTGGGTTCACCATTTCGCTGGTGATGCTGATGTATGTCACAGTCCGGGTCCTGAACGTAATGCGTTGATGCGGGCTGTCTAACAAGTTGAACGAGACGAGTGCTGGAGAGAGTGGATGGACCAGTACCACGCGGTCAGAGGTTGAAGCTTCCCGTATGAAGATCGCTCACATTGTCGACAGCATGGAAGTGGGCGGCGCGGAGGTGCTTGTGTCGCAGATGTGCCGTCTGCAGCGGGAGCACGGGCACGACCCCTGCGTGTACGCTATCGCCAAGCTTGGCCCGCTCGGGGAGCAGTTGCAGAAGGAGGGCTTCACCGTGGAGGCGAATCTGGGGCGGCACATGCCGGACTCGGCGCGCAGCCTGTTTCGTCTCTTCAAGCAATCGCATCACGACGTTGTCCATCTTCATAACCCGACGCCGACGACCTATGGAGCCCTGGCTGCCAGAATGGCGGGCGTACCTAGCATCGTTTCAACGCGCCACAACCTGGCAGCTCCACCGCGCAGGCTGGTTGCGGAGATCAAATACGCCGTTGCGGCTACCTGCTGCGACTGGGTGGTGGGAATCTGCGACGCGACGGTGACAAATCTGAAGAGTATGCATGGCATTGCGGCGCGCAAGATTGTTCGCGTCTACAACGGCGCCGTCCCGATGCGGCGAGTAGCGAGTCAAGAGTGCCCGCCCCGGAGCGGATTCACGCTGGTTTATGTCGGCCGATTGGCACCGGTGAAAAACCACGAGTTGCTCTTCGATGCCTTTAGCTCTGCGCTTTCGTCCATGCCCGCATTACGGCTGTGGATGGTGGGCGATGGCAGTGAGCGGCAAAAGCTTGAAAAACTGGCGAACTCACTGGGGATATCGGCACAGGTGACATTCTGGGGTCAGCAGCTCGACGTTGCGCCGTTCTTTTCCGCCGCCGATGCCTTTATCATGTCGTCGAAGTCGGAGGGATTGCCCATGTCGCTGCTGCAGGCGTTTTCGTTGGGACTGCCGGCGATTGTGACGGATGTCGGCGGAATGGCGGAGGTTGTGCGTCTGGCGGAGGGTGGAATCACCGTATCCCGAGCGGACTCAGGAGAGATGGCAAGAGCGATTCTACGCATGGCGGAGAGCAAAGAGGAGCGGGGGCAGTTCTCGAAGGGGGCCGTCGAGGCATTCCACAGCCGGTTTACCTTGAGAACGATGGTGGATGCGTACCTGGACCTCTATCGCAAGACCTCGCGGGCGCGGCGGGGTTGAACAAGTTGATGGTCCTCTTCGATGGTTGCAGTTCGTCGGTAAAAGCTGCTCCTCACTGCTAGCAGCGGACGATTTTGGGGGAGTTTATGCCTTTGGTGGCGTTTCGGGTGTCGATTACCAACTGGGACTGGTCGACGATGGATTTGTAGTCGTAGGTGGAGTGGTCGGTGACGATGACTACGGCATCGTAGTCAGCGAGGTTGGTGAGCGGGGTGTTGGTCATGTTGAGGTCGTAGTGGCGGCCGCGACCGACGGTGGGAAAGTAGGGGTCGTTGTAGGCGACGATGGCGCCCTTGTCTCTGAGGAGTTCGATGATGGTGAGGGAAGGAGACTCGCGGAGGTCGTCGATGTCGCGCTTGTAGGCGAGGCCGAGGACGAGGATTTTCGATCCCTTGATGGACTTGCACTGGTCGTTGAGTCCGGCGGCGATGTGGTCGATGACGAAGTAGGGCATGCCGGTATTGACTTCGCCGGCGAGTTCGATGAAGCGGGTGCGGAAGTCGAATTGCTTGGCTTTCCAGGAGAGGTAGAAGGGATCGATGGGGATGCAATGGCCTCCGAGGCCGGGGCCGGGGTAGAAGGCCTGGAAGCCGAAGGGCTTGGTTTTGGCGGCGTCGATGACTTCGTGGATGTCGACGCCCATGCGCATGCAGAGCTGCTTGAGCTCGTTGACGAGCGCGATGTTGACGCAGCGGTAGATGTTTTCAAGCAGCTTGGTCATTTCAGCGACGGCGGGGCTGCTGACGCGGACGGTGCGGCGGAAGATGGCGCCATACATGGCGGCGGCGAGATCCGCGGCGGCCTGGCTGCATCCGCCGACCACCTTGGGAATGTCGTGGCGGGCGACGGTGTCGTTGCCGGGGTCTTCGCGCTCAGGGGAAAAGACTACGTGGATGCCGGTCTGGTGAGCGCCGCGAGCAACCTTGAGACCGTGGGCGTTTCCCTCTTCGAGGAGCGGGACCATGATCTCTTCAGTGGTGCCGGGGTAAGTGGTGCTCTCAAGCACGATGAGCTGGCCCTCATGGACATGGGGGGCGAGGGAGCGAATGGTGCTGGTGACGAAGCTGAGGTCGGGCTCGTGGTATTCATTGAGCGGGGTGGGAACGCAGATGATGACGGCGTCCATCTGCGCGATTTCGGCGTAGTCGGAGGTGGCGGAGAAGCCTGAGGTTTGAGCCTGCTGGATGGCTTCAGGGAGGATGCGGACGATGTAGGAGCCGCCGGCGTTGAGGGTTTTGACCTTCTTCTGGTCGACATCGAAGCCGGTGACGCGGAACCGCTCCGCGCTGAACAGAAGGGCCAGCGGCAGGCCGACGTACCCCATGCCGACGATACCGATGCGGGCCTGGCGGGACTCCATTTTATTGATAAGCGTGGAGAAGGGATCTGCTATCGCTGTGCTCATGTTCGCGGCGGTAATGGGCATTTCTTTCATGACGTTCTGTCCTTTGGGGTCGGCTTCGAGGCGGTTGTGCTAGGGATTTCGGACGCAGCTATCGGATAAATGAATTGGGGGTGCTTCGATGCTTTTTGCTGTTGGTGGAGCAACTGTTTCTTGCGGCAGAGCACTTTGGTGCGCGAGATTTTGCGCGATCACCGGTGTGGATCTCGAATTCCAGATCTTCCAGAGCGGCCCGCGCGTGGCAAGGAATTTGTAAAGGCCGACAACTGCCGCGGAGTTGAGTACAAGGAGCGCGCTGGCGGGAGCTGCGATTCGGTGGAGCAGGGGGATCCTGATGCGCAGGGCGATTAGAGCGAGTGCCAGGCCGAGAATCTGCATGGATGCGAGTGCCGCATATATGGGAGAGTTGACGGACAGCGCCAAAGCGGCAGCCAGAAACAGGACCATCCAATAGGGCACGACGAGACGCATCAACTTGTGGGAGATGAATTGGAAGAGGGCTCGATTTTGAAGGGTGAGCGTCCAAGGTGCGAGGTGGAGGAGTTGGAAGTTTCCAGCCAGTGTGCGGACTTTGCGATGGAACTCGCCGCTTGCGGTTTTCGGCCATTTGTCGAAGACGCAGGCATCCTGATCGATGACGGAGCGGAAGCCCTGACGGATGATCGAGAGGGGCTGAAACATGTCGTCGAGAATCAAGCCAGCTGGTTGCTGAACGGCGAGTTCGCGGCGGACGGCATAGAAACCGCCATAGACTCCAACCGGGGAATCGAATTTGGACTCACATTTTCTAATCCACTGCTCGTAGCGCCAATAGGCATTGCCGACAGCCGCCGATGCGGCATCGTGACCATCCTGGCTCAGGATGAGTTCGCCGGCAACACAGCCAACTTTTGGATCGGCAAAATTCCTCAACATTCTTGCCACTGAACCTTCTGCAATTTCTGGCCGGATGTCAACGAAGAGGATTACATCGGCGGTTGCGTTCGCGACTCCGATATTGACTGCTACCGCTTTGCCCGCGTGCTCTTTCAAAACATATGGCTTGATCCGTGGATCGCGCTGGTCGCCAAGGATCTGGGCCGAACCATCTGTCGATCCATCTGAGACTACGATGATCTCATTGATGTTGGGGTAATCGAGGGAAAGAAGATGCTGGAGTTTGGCTGGAAGCAGTGCAGCACCATTATGGACGGCCATGACGATGCTCACACTTGGTGCGATCTCGGCAACCATCCACGGCCGTGTACGAAGCTTCGAGAGCATCCAAATGATGGCCGGGTATCCCAAATATGTGTACAGGATTCCAATCAGCGAAAGCCAAAAGATGAACTTCACTGGGCGCCTCTTCTCAGGATGATGGTCTTGATGGTTTCAAACATGATGAGCAGGTCGAGGCCTACAGAGAGGTGCTTGACGTAGTAGAGGTCGTATTCGAGTTTCTGCTTTGTCTCTTCAAGGGTTGCGCCATATTGATATCGCACCTGGGCCCAGCCAGTGATCCCCGGTCGAATCATGTGGCGTAATTCATAGAATGGGATTTCGTTGGTGAGCCATTGCACAAACTCAGGGCGCTCCGGGCGTGGGCCGACGAATCCCATCTCTCCGCGCAGGACATTCCAGAGTTGGGGAATTTCGTCGATGCGCGTCTTGCGCATGAACATGCCAAGGGGAGTGACGCGAGGGTCATTTTTGGTGGCCCATACAGCCCCACCGGCTTCAGCATCCTGCCGCATGGTGCGGAATTTTATGACAGAGAAGTGGCGACCGCGCAGCCCAACGCGAGTCTGGCGAAAGAAGATTGGGCCTGGCGAAGAGAGGCGCACGGCGAGGATGATGAAGGGGATAAACGGCAAGCAAATGGTCAAGCCAATGAAAGAGACAGTGATGGAAATGAGACGCCGGAGAATCTGCTGAGACGCCTTCACATTGAAACCGTGCGTGAAGATCATGTTGCTTGGATTGAGCCCGTCGAGAGGGATTTTTCCCAGCAGTCGCTCCATGACGCTGGTTGCGTCTTCAATAACAACGCCGTTCAAACGAAGCTCAAGGAGTTCGCGAACCGGCATTGATCCGCGGCGGTTTTCCATGGCAACGATGACCCGATCGATGCGCATTTTGGGATCGCGGAAGGAACGAAGGTCAGAAGCAAAGCGATCGAGGTTCCCTTGAAACTGTCCGGCGGCGGCGCCTTCGACCACTTCGATGCCGATATCGCGCCTGTTGCGCAGGATCTCTACCACCGTGCGCGCCCGCTGGCCGTCTCCGAGCACGTAGACGCGTTCGCGGAAAGCCGGGAGTCCGATCATCCACTCGTACACGCGTCTCCAAAGGACAAGGACAACCGCGAGGAGGGAGATGCCGACAGTAAAAACGTGGGGGCCGATGAAGGTGTCAGGCAAGAAATAGACAAGCCCCGCGAGAATAAAAGACAGAACGCTAAGGACCAGCAGCAATCGGAAGTAGATCTCCCAACGTTCGGACATGCGTTGAGGTTCATACAAGTCGAAGTAGTAAGACAGAAGCAGCGTGAGAACGGTGATGGTAACAATCTTCAGCGCGCCATTTTCGTATACGAGCGCAATATAAGTATCGGGTCCAACAAGGAATGCGACTGCCAACAAAAATGAACCGCTCACCAGCAGCGCTTCACAGAGAAGCAGCACCAGTGCCCTTGTTGGATAGTACACATTGAAGAGTCGGATCATCCCTGTTTGTCCTTCTATCTACTTGGCTGAGGTGGAAGATTCTGACGTGCGGTAGTAGTCGTAGTAGTTGTATCCGCGGCGCGGAATCTCCTTGACATCGTTGAGCACAAAGCCAAGGATGCGGGAGTTACTGAAAGCCGCCTGAGTACGTTGCGCAACATCAAAGGGAGTGCGAGCCGCTCGAGCGACGAGCAATACAGCATCGGCTACGCGGGAAAGCTCAACCGCGTCTGTCACGGCCAAAACCGGCGGCGAGTCAATGAGTATCCAATCAAAATGCGGTGCAAGGGTTTTTATTAAATCTTCCATGCGTTGGTGTGCCACGATTTCGGAGGAGTTTTCGCCGCATTTGCCAGCCGGAATAAAGGTGAGGTTCGAAATGCCGTTTTCCCGCGAACTTTGAACGGCTTTGAGGCTGCTGTCGCGCTGAAGTATGTCTTTCAATTCGGCGGTTTCCGACAGGTATTCGGTGAGCCCTGGTTGGTTGGGAGCGCCAAGCAAATTGTGTAAAGTGGGGCGGCGCAGATCGCCGTCGATGAGGAGGATATTCGTCACACTGTTGCGGGCCAGGCTCATGGCCAGGTTCGCTGCGACAAAGCTCTTCCCTTCCGAGGGCATGCCGCTCGATACAAGAATCGTCTTGATTTGCCCTTCAAAGCGAGCCTGGTAAATTCGGGAGCGAAGGCTGCGGAACAACTCGACGCCCGCGCCGTGGTCCGCAAGCGTTGGGAAGGACGCGGTTCTTGGTTTCCAGGAATGTTGATGAATTTCATCGAGTGTATCTTCGTGCACGGGCTTAACCTGCTCCTCTGCGGGAGTGACAGGTTGGGTAGCGAAAGGCGGCTCGATGAATTGCTCGTCTTGTAATTCCGGAGCGGACTTCCGTTCGAGATCTGCCCTTTGAAGCGCTTCGAATATGCGGCTCATAGTTCAACGTCCTTGGCGGAACCGATTGATTCCGTGCGGCCATTGACCGCGATTGGAGTGGCTGTTGGCAAGGTATTCTTTGGCACACCGGAAAGGTCGCCATTTGAGATGAGGAAGGGCTGTTGGTCGAGATCGAGTTCGAGACTTACCGACTCAATGATTCGTGCCGGGATGGGCTTGATTTGTTCGACGAATGCGCTGATCAGGGCGTGCTCGCAGATAAGGTTGATCAGGCGAGGAATGCCATTTGAGTAGCGATGAACAAGGTGAATCGCTTCAGGAGAAAAGATCGGCTGGTTTGCGCCGGCAATTCGCAACCGCTCGGTAATGTACGCCTGTGTCTGGTCCCAGCTCAACGGCTGCATTCTGCACCAGACTGAAATGCGCTGGCGCAGTTGGCGCACGCTGGGGTCGCGAAGCTTGACTGCGAGTTCGGTCTGGCCGGAAAGCACAATCTGGAGTAGCTTCTGAGACGAAGATTCCAAATTGGTCAACAGCCGGATCTCCTCGAGAAGCTCCCAGCTGAGATTCTGCGCTTCATCGACCACAATGACACATAGACCGCGCTCCCGAAATCGATCAATCAACCAGTGATTGAGTTGGAGCAGCATGCCGGACTTTGTCCGCACTTTGGGTGGAATGCCAAAGTCGGTCATTACAAATTCCAGGAAGTCGAGAACGTCGAGGCGTGGATTGAACACGAAAGCGGAGGACACGCGACCCTTTGCGAAGGTACTCAAGACCGTTTTAAGAACCGTGGTTTTTCCGGTGCCCACTTCTCCGGTCATGACTACGAAGCCCTTACGGGTTGCGATTCCGTACTGGAGGCAAGCCAATGCTTCCCGGATCTGCGGAGTCATATAGAGAAACCGCGGATCGGGGCTTGGCTCGAACGGGGGGACGCGAAGTCCGAAGAAGTGCTTGTACATGGTCAATCGCCACCGCCTTCAGCAGGCCGAGCGTTTCGGGAGAAAGGCATCCAGCGACGGTGGCGAGGCTTATCAAACTGCACGAGGCCATCGATGTGCGAGATTACTCCCAAGGTCGGAAGCTTGGTGAATGCCCAGATATCTCTTTCATTTCGAAGGGAGGTGTCACGGTATTCCAGCCATCCGGCAATGAGCAAGCCTAGAAACAGGCCGCCGGCAAGCCCGCCACCTGCGAAAACGAGGCGATTTGGAAAGGTGGGAGAGTCAGGAAGATTTGGGGCATCGATCACACTGAATTGCTCGCCCTGCTCGCGCTGTTCAAGGGCGGTTGCCATCGAGGACTCATTCATTTTATTCAACAGCGAGTTGTAAAACGCCAAAGCGGTTTCATGGTCGCGCGTGATTGCCTTGTACTCTTCCTCGACCTTCGGGCTCGACTCAATCCTGCCCTCGTAGGTGCGAATCTGCTGCGCGATTTGTGCCTGGTCCTGTTTGGCCGAGGCAATGGATTGCTGTGCCGCATGAAGCTGAGCCTTGAGCTGCTGAAGCTGTGGACTGTCTGCGCGTTTTACGCTGGACGTTTCGGGAGCAGTGTCCGGCGTGGCAGAGGAATGGGCAATTTGTGCCTCAAGATCGGCAATCCTCCGCTTCATCGCTACCACATCCGGATGGTCTGGAGTGTAGAGTGCGTCCAACGCCTGTTTCTGTTCCTTGAGGTCCTTCAACTCTTTCCGACGCTCATCGACCGCGGCAACCGCTGCTGGTTCGCTGGACTGCAGTTCATGAGTCTGCTCCGAAATCATGGTTTCGATGAAAGTCTCGTTTTGCTGCATCCTGTTTACTGACTGCGTAGCGGCCTCAAGCTGGGTGGTGAGCGCTTGAAGTGTATTCGCATTGGACGGTTCCTGCTCGGGAAGTTTGCCGAAGTACTTTTCCTGAAATACGGCTAGCTTGGCATCCTGCTGGTCGAGGTTGCTTTTTGAGTCGGCGAGTTGCTGCTTAAGGAACTCGGTGGTGCCTTCGGCGGACTGCTGGCGCGCGGTCAGATTCTCGCTGACGAAGAGTGAAGTGATTTCGCCACAGACCTGCTGGGCTGTATGTGCGTCCTGCGCCTTGAAGGTGATATAGAAGCCCGGCATTCCGTGCGACGCCTGGACAGCGGCGATGGGCTTGATGCCAATGGCTTTCTGCGTCATCGCGATCCGGTCATCCATGGTGGCCTGGCCGCCTGCGAACAGGTTGAATTTTTCGATGATCGGTTGAATTCGCGACCTGCTCAGAATCTGCTCTTTCATCGAAGCGAGGCGTTGGCCAAGATCTTCGGTGATAACGGGAGTTACATAGTCTGTGGGGACTTTCTGCTGTTCAATCAGGACAAGCGTTGTGGACACGTACTGCGGAGGGATGATGAAGGTGACGCCCACGCCAATCGCGAGGAGAACGATTGCGGAGGCCAGAATCAACCAGACTCGCCGCTTCAAAATGCCGGCGTAGTCTTCCATTGTCATGTCGCGATGTCCGAGCATACTACTCCTTAACTCTTTAGTGCCTGATACGAAATCCGCGGGGCGAGTATCCGATCCCGCCACTGATCTCCTGCAGAGACCCGTTCAGGGCATTTGCGGGAAGGTCGGAACTAGTGGACTGAAGCTGCACCGTATAGTTTGCGAACAAATTCAGATAGCGGCCGAAGTGTCTGTTGGCCTGGGCCCCGCAGTATTCTGAACTGGTGACTCCATTGTTTTGCAGGCCTGAGAGACGCCGGTATGACGCGTCAATGCCGACCGACACATTTCTTCCGAACTCCCGTGAAAGCTTTCCATTTACGGAGTCGCTCCTGCCGCCGTAGAGATACCCTGCGCCCCCGTTGACTCCGCGCGAGTACGACACATTGGCCGTCAGGAAGTGAAACTGGTACGCTGCGGAAGCATTCACCGCGACGTTGATCGAAGTGGGGACGACCGGGACGTTGGCCGAGCCGGAGGCGGTCGAATTGCTTGACTCCAAAACGAACTGCGGACCGGCTGAGACCTCAGTCGACAGCCTTGGACTCCAGCGCCGCGATCCCCCAAAGAAAATGGTATTGGAATCGAACCGGGTGCCGGTTCCTGGAAAGCTGTAGGTGGCAAACTGGTAACTCCCGGTCAGGGAGTTGCGCGCATTGACACGACGGCTCAACCCGGCATTGGCCATCAGGCTGTCCGTGTCGAGGCCATCGCTATTGATAAAGAGCATCTGTCCCGCACCGCCGCCGAATTTGAGGGTCGTTGCCGCGTCAAGGGGATGGGTCGCCGACCCGTTTGTCATGTTATTGAGGATGTGCGTATTCTCTGTCAGGACGGACTCATTGGTTGGGGGCGTTGGGTTTGGTTCGCCGATGGGTTCACCTGTGCCGGGGACTCCGGAAAATCCCGTCGTCGGAGCATCCGGAAGATAGCTTATATTGTCGCTGATCTGAACGAACCATCGATCCCAGATAAGTCCTTGCGAGATAAAGAAATGCTGGAAGAACCCATTTCCGTAGCCGTGCCCAGTAAGAGTCCAGCCATAACCGCCGGCATAGCCGATCTGAAGCGGGTGGCTCTCCTCAGGAATGGAATAGGTTAAATTGGCAGAGGCCCTGGCGGTCTGCCAATCCCCATAACGCCGGCCGAATTCGGCGGCCTGGGAGTATTGAAGGCTGTAACGGAGCCCGGCATTGCCCATGGTTGCCGCAGGCACAACTTGCCCGTGTGCCGCGACAGCGCAAGCGAAGAGGACCACCACGAGTTTGAGTATTGCCTTCATGGACAAACCTTAGGGAACTACGATTGTGTCGCCGGATTTGAGTGGGAGATCGAGTGATCGATCGCCCTTCAGGGCTTGCTTGTAATGCACCGGGATCTTCTGGTGATTTCCAGAATCGGCGCGCAGAATGTAGATCTTCTTTGTGTTGGCGTAATCGCTTAGTCCGCCGGCGCTTGCGATGGCCTGCAAGAGGGTCATGTCAGGCGTCATATCGATAGGGCCCTTTTTTGCGACTTCGCCGAGCATGTAGACAACCTTGCTGTGGATTTGGCTTACGACTACGGAGACGTTGGGGTCCTGGACAAACTTCTTGAGCTTGGCCGCGACTTGATCTGCCAGTTGGAGCGGGGTCAAGCCAGAGGCCAGAACATCTCCCAGAAGGGGCAGCGAGATCATGCCGTCCGGGCGGACCAGGATGCTGCCGGAAAGAGTTGGCTCCTTCCACACCGTAACGTTCAATATATCTGAGGGTCCGATGAGGTAAGTATTGGCGGATGCGCCGGCGGCGAGGGCCGGGGCCGGCTCGGAAGGTGCAACACTCTGTGGCGTGGTCTGGATTGGCGTGGTCTGGGCCGGAGCGGTTTGGGCAGCGGCGGAAGCGACCGACGGTTTCCCGGCCTGCGATTCGGCAGCGACCGGAGCCGGCGCGCTTTCAGCGGGCTTTGTGGCGGGCGTCTGATCCTGTGCGACGCAGAGAATACCAGGGACAAATGATGCCAGAATAAAAAGCGTTGCCAGTTTCATAGGACGACTCCATTGCGTGTGGAGGCAGGCTGGAATCCGGGTCCAACCTGCTTGAGCTTGTAGAGAAGAGCCTTGTAGCTTATGCCAAGTTCGACCGCGGCGCGCTTGCGATTGCCGCCGGTGGTGAGCAAAACCTCGGAAATCAACTGGCGCTCGACTTGAATCGATGCTTGCCTTGTAGCTGCTTTCAATGAAAGAGACTTGCGTTGTCCGTTTGCCTTGACCGATGGAGCCGCAGCTTTGAGAGCGGCAAGAGAGATGGATTGATCGCCAATTGCTACAAATGTCTTGATCGCGGTATCCAGTTCCGACAGGTTTTCGGGCCATGGATGCTCCATCAGAAACCCAATGATCTCTTCCCGAAGGACTGGCTTGGGCCGGCCAAACTGCTTGGAATACCGTGTCAAGAGTTCCTCGGAAATGGAGAGTATCTCTGACTTCCGGCAGCGCAAGGGCGAAATCCGAAGCGTGATAGCCGAGACCAGATAATAGAAATCTTCTCTCATACTCCAGGTTTTAACCTCCTCCGAAAGTTCGCGGCACGTACCACAAAGGAGGCGGCTGGTTTGGGGCTGGCTGGAGCGAAAATAGGTATCGACGATCAATTCCTGCAAAGGAAGGCTCAAATCGCCAATTTCTGCGAGATAGACCGTTCCCCTGGTGGAAAGCGCGGAAAGGATTAAGTCAGCATTGGCTTCGGCGCTATGGATTTCAGTGAAGGGGCAGCGAGAGAGATGGGACTGAACGTGGATCTGAGCGGCAGCGGAGCGCTTGCCAACGCCTCGCTCGCCGACGATCAGGACCGGGCAGTCACTTTCGGCAATTCGCAAGATGGCGCGCTGGGTATGCTCTTCAACGAGGACAGACAACCTCGTGGGCGCAGAGGCTTTCGTCGGCTGCTTCAGATTTTGGATGGTCGCAATTCCTGCCATGGCTGGTCCTGTATCCACCCATGGCCTTAGCAATACTGGTTCCAAACTCGGAGAGGATTGGGAATTGGCTTTCCGCTGCGTGTGCGCAATTTTGGGATAGCTCAAGGAAGGAGATTGGCGAATAGTAGGAAAAGTTTTTCCCTTTCCTGTGGAAGTATTGTAGAAATCATTTCCCTGACAAGCGGAATGGGATTTCCACCTTTTCTAGAAATCTTATACCAGCGCGGGACAATTCGCTGGAAATCCATGTGGAATGAGCCGATCAGCCTTCGGCATTCCGATTGCTAAGGACGGTATGGCGGATTGAAATACTGCCCGTTCCAGAACGGAGAATATGGCCCAGGACAGACAGTCGGCCGCGGTTTTGAAGCACCCATGGTCTTCGCGAGACGCTCAGTTGGCGTGGGGTTTGCTGATAATCGGCGTGCTTTTGGCAGCGGTTTACTACCGTGTGCTGGCGAAACTGGTACTTGACTGGTGGCAGATACCCGACTTTTCTCACGGTTTTCTGGTTCCGATCTTTGCGGGCTACCTGGTGTGGACCAAAAAGAAGACTCTCTTGGAGACCAAGATCGCCCCTTCCTGGAACGGAGTCGCGGTGGTTTGCCTGGGTCTTGCCGTTCTGATCCTGGGGGTCTATGGCGCCGAGTTGTTCCTGGCAAGGTTATCCCTGATTGTTGTGCTGGCGGGGCTGGTGCTTTGTTTTGGGGGACATTCGCTGCTCAAGGAGTTGCGTTTTCCCTTGCTTGTCCTGCTTCTGGCAATCCCAATTCCAGCCATTATTTTCAATCAGATAACCCTTCCCTTGCAGATGCTGGCCTCAAAGCTGGCCAGTGCCATGCTTCCCTTGTTCGGCGTTCCGGTTCTGCGCGAGGGGAACGTGATTGAGTTGCCCGCAATGAAACTGGAAGTCGCGGAGGCCTGCAGCGGCATACGATCTCTGATGAGCCTTTTCACTCTCTCGGTCTTCTATGGATACTTCCTGGAACGGACACTTGTGCGGCGGGTGATTATTGCGCTGGCCAGTGTCCCGATCGCAATCGCGGCAAACGCAGTGCGCATTCTCGGTACCGGACTGTGCGTACAGTACTGGGACCCGGACAAGGCCCAGGGTTTCTTTCACGAGTTTTCCGGGTGGGTGATGTTTCTGGTTTCTCTGGCATGCTTGTTCATCGTGCACCGCATCATGCAGTTGTTTCCCAATAAGGGGAGGCAGGCATGAAAAGCGCCCGTTTCTGGGTCATCGTCCTCCTGCTTGCATCGACTGCGGCGCTGTTGCACACGCGCGACAGCTTCGAGGTGATTCCGGTGAGTGAGCCGCTGTCGGAAGTTCCACGGTTCCTGGACGGAAGGACGGGGACAGATGTGCCGATTGACCAGGAGGCGCTGGATGTTCTTGGGGCCGGCGACTTCCTGTCCCGTGTTTACACAGGCAACGACCAGGCGCTACCCGTCGGTCTGTTTATCGGATACTTCCCTACCCAGCGGACAGGTGCAACGATCCACTCTCCGAAGCACTGCCTGCCGGGTGCCGGTTGGACGTTCGATTCCTCTCAATACGTTGATCTAAACGATACGAATGGCACGCAACACCGCGTGGGCGAATACATCATCTCCAACGGAGACACTCGGCAATTTGTCATTTATTGGTATCAAGCACACGGGCGCAGCGTCGCCAATGAGTACATGGCAAAGATGTACATGGTGACGGACGCGATGCGCCTGAATCGCACAGATGGCGCCCTTGTGCGAGTGATTACGCCGATCGATCCTAAGGGAGGGGTCGCAGAGGCAAAGGCCCGGGCCGAAGCTTTCACGGCCCAGTTAGCCCCGATGCTCCCTCGGTTTATCCCAGACTAGGTTGCAGGGCAGGGCAAGCAAGAACGGATACGCAGGGCAACGAAATTCAGGCTGTAGTCGCAGAAAACACAGCAAGCAAGGATGGAAGTCAGTGAAGAATTCATTTGGTGCAGTTCACTTCAGTATCAGTCGCCGGTGGGGTCAGATGAGCCGGAATGGACTTCTTGGGTTCTTAATGCTCTTTGCATTGGTCGCTCTTTTGCCGGGGTGCCACACCGATCCGAATGTGCGGAAGCGGAAGTATTTAGAGAGCGGCAATCGATACAGCACGGACGGCAAGTATAGGGAAGCCGCGATCCAGTATCTCAATGCTATCAAGGTGGACAAGAGCTACCCGGACGCTCATTATGCGCTGGCGCAGGCCTACATTCACTTGGGCCAATTCAGCCAGGCGTATAGCGAACTGAGCCGGACTGTGGATTTGCAGCCGACAAACTACAAAGCACGCATTGATCTTGGCAATTTGCTTGTGGCAGGCGGAAAGACCGACCAAGCTCAAGCGCAGGCCAATGCTGTTTTGGCGGCACAGCCGAACAACCCGGATGTTCATGCGTTGCTCTCCGCTCTTGCTGTCCGACGCGGGCAAAAAGACCAGGCTCTCGCTGAGATTCACCGCGCGTTGGAACTCGATCCCAACCGGGCGGAATTCCACGAGAATCTGGCGATCCTTCAATCGGGTGATGCAACCAATGCCTCTTCAGTGGAAGTTGAGTTGAAGAAGGCTGTGGCCCTCGATCCGAAGTCAGTGAACCCCAAGATGCTTCTTGCTGCTTTTTACATCAAGAACAGCCGCTGGCAGGAGGCCGAGCAGGTGAGCCAGAGCGCCATTGCGACGGACCCCAAGAACCTGTCGGCACGGGCTGGCCTTGCTGAGGTGTATCTCAAGCAGGGCAATCAGGCAAAGGCCGAAGAAGTGCTTCGCCAGGCGTCTCAGGATCTTTCCGACAATCCGCAAGGGGTGCGGATTCTGGCTGATTACTACGCGGGCTCGGGGCAGTTGGACAAAGCCAAGGCCGAATTCTCAAGCCTGGCCGCAAAGTATCCCAAGAATGTTTCAGTACAAAAGGGGTACATCCGCATTCTGCTTGAGGTCAAAGATTACGGAACGGCGCAGACCGTGGTCACCGAGTTGATGAAGAAGAACTCAAAGGACCCGGAAGTTGCAGGACTGAATGGAATTGTGCTGCTCAATGCGGGTAAGGCGAGTGATGCTGTCAACGCGCTTCAGAATGCAGTCAAGGACGCGCCTAAGGATGCGTTCTTGCAGTATTGGCTTGGTAGAGCCGCCTTGGCAAAGGGCGATCCGGGTCTTGCCGAGACAAGCTTTCGCCAGGCCGCGACGCTGAGTCCAGCGAGGGTCGACGCGGAAGAGGCGCTGGCTCAAATCGCGAGTCAACGTGGCGACATGAACACGCTGGCCGAGGTTGCTGACAAGACAATCAGCGCTGCGCCGCGGTTCCCCGGAGGGTATATCTGGCGAGCCCTGGTTGAGATGAACCATGGGGCCCAGGATAAGGCCGAAGCCGACTTGAATGCAGCAATGAAGGTGGCGCCGCAAAATCCGCAGCCTTATCTTCAACTAGGCAGGCTGCGCTTTGCACAGAAGCGTTTTCCTGAAGGAGTCTCGCTTCTGGAGCAGGCCCTGCAATACGATCCCAATTCTTATGAGGCCCTGCGTTTGCTGGTTGGTTACGACCTCAGTCAGAAGCAACCAGACAAGGCTCTGGCGCGGCTGAATGCCCAAATCGAGAAGAGCCCGAAGAACAGCGGATTTTACGATCTTCTGGCGCAACTGCAAATTCAAAGCAAGAACCTGGATCAGGCTGCGGCATCGGCTCAGAAAGCCATGCAACTGAACCCGGCGGATAGTCAGGCAGTGACCTTGTTTGCACAGCTTGCAGTCCATCGCGGACAAACAGCGAGTGCGGTAAGCGTGTGGCAGCAGTGGTCGAACGCTCACCCGAACGATGCCAACGCCTTTGCGATTCTGGGCATGCTCGAAGAAGCGAGTGGAGACTTTGGCAAAGCCGAGTCCTACTATAAAAGGGCGCTTCAGATCCAACCTCAACAACCGATTGCAGCCAATAATCTTGCGTATCGAATGCTATTGAATGGCGAGAATGTGGATGTCGCTTTGTCTTACGCGCAAACGGCCCGGCGAGTTAAGCCGAACGAGCCGGAGACCGCGGACACCCTGGCTTGGGCATACTACTACAAAGGGACCTACGGATTTGCCCGTGACCTGTTGGAGGACGCGGTCAAGACCGACCCGAACGATGCCTCAATGCAATATCACCTGGGAATGGTATACAGCAAACTCAAGGACAAGAGCAACGCATCCATTCACCTGAAGAAAGCAATTTCGTTAATGCCGGATTCATCGGTGGCGAAGGATGCTAAGAATGCGCTGCAAGGGCTGGGTTAGGCCGCGCAATCCATTCGCTGGAAATGTGCAACACACCAACGGATCAGCTTCATTGACCTGCAACCAGACTGGAATCAATGTCCAACACGAAGACAATAGCCAAGAACTCGGGCTGGTTCAGCATTGAAAACATCACTAGCTCAATTGTGGCGCTGGTTACCTCGATTGCGATCAATCGCTACCTGGGACCGTCGAAAAACGGCTACATTGTCTATGTTTCTTATATAGCTTCACTGGTGAGCAGCCTGGGAGGCATGGGCATCCCCGCAACAGCGCGCAAGTATATGGCTGAGTTTATCGGCATGGGCGATCGCGGTACGGCGCGTTACATCTACCGGGAAACGATGCGCCTGCAAGCCGGGCTGGCAACTTTGACTACCGGCGGGCTTTTGATTTGGGTGCTTTGGAGCGCCGCCGCCGATTACAAAATAGCCTCCGCACTGCTTGTGCTGAGTATTTGGCCTTCGATGGTCAACACCATTTCGGGCCAGGCGAATCAGGCAGCAGAAGACTTCTTCGCCAACATTCCGGCTTCTCTGATTTCGACCGTTGCTTACTTCCTGGCAATCGCGGCGACGGTGACCTTCCATTGGGGCGTCGTCGGCGTGGGTGCAGCGGTGCTGTTGATGCGGACGGTTGATTTCCTTATCCGCTTCTTTCCCACCAGGAAGCGAATTATGGGATGGGAGACGACGCATACTTTTCCCCCTGGGCTGCGCAAACGCATGATCTCTTTTGCCTGGCAAAGCGTGGCCAGCATGGCCGTCACTCTGATTGTGTGGGGAAGGTCTGAGATCGTTTTGCTGAAGAGCTTGTGCCCCGATATTCGCCAGGTGTCTTTCTATTCGCTGGCATTTACGATGGCCGAACAGCTGCTGCTTGTTGCGACAATTTTTGGCGCCTCGGCCGGCGCGACGATCTTCGCACAGTATGGGCGCGACAAGACCAGGCTGCCTGCCATGACTGCGGCGACCTTCCGCTACCTGGCGTTGACGACAATTCCGTTGCATGTGATCGCTGCATCGCTGGCGGTTCCGGCGTTACTCCTTCTCTATGGCCACAAATTCGAAGACGCCGCGCTTGTTGTGACTCTTGCGCCGCTGCTTTGCATGTTCAAGGCATTCATTGCGCCTGCTCAGAATCTTCTACAGAGTTCGGAAAAACAGAGTTTTGTAATCGCCGCGACTGTTGTTGCGGGAATTGTGGACATCAGCGTCGCCTGGTATTTCATTCCTGCTCATGGCGCGGTAGGCGCATGCATCGGCAATGGAGCGGCACAGGCGACGGCTGTCGGATTTACATGGGCCGCTTCGATGTATCTCTATCGAATCACGCTCCCATGGATGCAGGTTGCAAAGGTTTGCCTGGCTAGCTTGCTGGCTTCGCTGACGGCGCATTTCATCGTTTTGCGGCTTGCTCCGCTGTGGGGAATTCTCTTAGGCGGAACAGCTGCCCTGGTGGTTCTGTTCTTTCTTTTTTATCTGCTCCGGGTATTGGAGCCTGAGGATCGTTCACGATTCCGTACTTTGACCGGGATGCTGCCGAAGCCGATCGCCAAGCCGGCGAATGCCATTCTTTGGCTGCTGATACGTCCCGCAGATGCCGGTCTTGTCGATTTGTAGTTTATGCAAAGAATCTGGAACAAGAGGAAGAAGCGCATGAATGTTTGCCGCATTTTGTTTCTTGGATTGGGGCTCTCCATCACTCTGACAGTTTCTGCGTGCGGCGAAGGTCAGAGTGGAAAAGGTCAGGCCAGCGGTGGTCCAATTACGGTCTACATCACCCAGCCAAGCTTTGGTTTCAATGTTCTGCCGCGAAGTGTGCGACGCATCTTTGCAACGGTGACAAATGGAAAGACAGACACAGTCAATTGGTCGGTAACTGGTGGCGCAACGCTGTCGCCCTCGAACGGTCATTGGGTCGATGTGACGGCTCCGGCAAAGGGCAGCAGTTGTTCAATCCATGGAGCGGACCGTTACACCGTCACTTCAGCCACGCAATTCACGCTGACTGCGCAGTCGACTGAGAACTCGAATTCCACTGCGTCCATCATTGTGAATGTCTGCGATCCTGCGGTCCAGGTTAGTGTAGTGCCGTTTTATACAACGTTGTACTCGGGACAGATGGCCGACATTCAAGCATTCGTTTGGGGATCAACGAACCAGAACGTGGCCTGGGCCATCACTTCTCAGCCAAAAAATGGCGATGGCAAGATAGCCGACACGGAGAACCAGGATACGGCCTTCTCGGCCACGATTGCGGGACGATATACGCTAACAGCTACCAGTGCGGCAGATGGCTCCAAGACAAATACAGCTACCGTGTACGTCACTGGACACAAGATGCCCTATCTGGTGACGCCATCGAAGACTATGCCGGTTGACTGCTCTGTGGATCCAGACCTAACCGGGACGACGTACGAAGTAGGTCCGTCACAGGCCTACAAGACGATCCAATCGGTTCCGTGGGTCACCATCAATGCGGGTTCGACGGTACGGATTCATAACGAAGACGCGACCGGAAACAACCCCACTACTTATCATGAGTACTTCCAACTCGCTGTGCAGGCCAAGCGCACACAGCCGGTTCGCGTGTGCGGCGTACCGGATTCCAGAGGCAATTTGCCGGTTATCGACGCCAGCAATTCCACGGGGGATTCAACGCTGAGGATCAAATCGGTGGTATATGCCGCGATCACCCTTGGCGCTGGCGACTGGGCTGGGTTATATACGGGCATCTGGACAGGCCCTCAGTACCTGATTGTGGAGGGACTCAAGGTTCAAAACGTGAAACCGCCATTCACCTACACCACGCCGGCGGGCGCTGCGGGAACGGCATGGATCCGCGGCGCGGCGTGTGTGCGCTTGTTCCGCAGCATGGATACGGTGGTGCGCGGGATCGATGCATACAACTGCGGCAATGGATTCTTTTCCGATTTCAATGCCAACAACGGTTTTTTCCTGGTGGAGAATACGTTGTATGAAGGCAATCACCTGCACGGCAACGGCGTTGCCGGATCGGATCACCAGCACCAGTTCTATATCCAGGGATGGAACGAGGTGGTCGAGTTCAACGTGATCGACCAGTACCAGGAAGGCGCATCGGGCTCCAACTTCAAAGGCAGAGGCTTCCCCGAGATCCTCCGCTACAACCATTTCGGCGATGGCGCCGCAAGGCAGATCGACATGGTGGACAGCCAGGACTCGGTGGGATATACATCCTTTGAGGGATACCTCGGCGGGGCCCATCCGTATCATTCGATTTACCCAAAGGACTTTCTTACCGCCGACCTGCTGGCTGCGGCTGTGGAAGCGCACCACGCGGATTACGTCTACGGCAACACATTCGTGAATAGCACAGCCGGAGACCCGATTCATTACGCGACCGACTCGGGCACCCTCGAAAATGACCGCATTGGCACGCTGTGGTTCTACAACAATAGTTTCCACGAGCTTCAGAGTAAGGGATGGCTGTGGCGCCTCTTTGACGCCGGCGGAGGTGATTCTCCGGAGATCGAATGGCCGCAGATCCAGGTGCTGAATAACGCGATCTGGATGGATTCTCCCAAGCGTCCTTACTTTTACTGGAACAGACGCACGACCCAGTTCACGACCTTCGGCAAGAATGTTATCAACTCCGACTGGGGCACGGGCAACATGGCCGGTGGCGACGGCACGGGCTGGGCTCCAGGTGTTTCAAAATACGCCTTCCAGGGGGCGAGCAACAGCGCCGATACATTGGGAGCAGCGAACTTTATCAGGGTCTCGTCGCCACCGTTCAACTTGAGCACATTCGTTCCGAATCCGTCGCTGGCCAACATTCGGGCTGGCCTGCCCGCGTCCGGTCCCAGGCTCCCCGTTCGCTTTCAGTATGGGCCATCAGCGATACTAGCCGCTCGCAAACAGCCGCCCACGTTGGGGGCAATGAAATGAAATGGAAAACTCCCGAATTCGCATCAGGTTGCTCTGATGGTTCAGCCGCTCTTTTCGGTAAGTCGAGCCGGAAAAGCACAGAATTGTGTCTTTTTGGAACAGCCACGCCCCGTTTCCGAAGGGAATTTCAATAAGGAGTGGATTGAACACGCCATGCAACAGTGGACATCCCGCCTGTTCCCAAGGCTCTTGTCCCCAGGTTCTCAGGCGATGGAATCAAATCCAGGTTGAAGTGCATGGACAACATCCCGTCTGTCCCCAGGATTACCCCCAGGTTTACAGTTCCGCACACATTCCGTGGCGGGACACATCGCCTAACATCTAGTGAGACGAGGGTGATAGCATTTTTCAATGGGTACGCACCAGCAAATTGCGATTGCCGCTAGTTTTACTACTGAGCCATTGGAAGATACCCTGCGGTTCTGGATGGAGACACTCCGCCTAGACGCAGAGATTGCGTTCGCGCCCTACAACCAGATTTACCAGGAACTGTTGGATCCCGAAAGCCTGCTGCGAAAGAATCGTACGGGCATTAACGTTGTCCTTCTCCGTTTTGAGGATTGGGGGCGTGTCCAGTCGCACGAGGGTGAGGAGAATGTTTCCTTAACCACAACGGCAGCGGAAACCGAGCGCAACGCACGCGACTTCATCGACACGCTGAAGGCTTGCGCCGCTCGCACCTCGGCGCTGCACCTGGTGTGCATCTGCCCGGCTTCACCGAATCTGGATTCGCAACGTCGGCAATTGTTCGCGGCCCTCGAAGAGCAAGTGGTTGCGGAGTTGCAAGGCGCGCCTGGAGTTTACCCGGTGTCCAGTGCGGAGATCACCCGGCTCTACCCTGAAGCGACAGAGTACGATACAAACGGCGATCGCCGGGGCCATATCCCTTACACGCCGAAGGCGTTTGCGGCTCTGGCCACGGTGCTGGCTCGGAAGATTCACGCCCTGCGGCGCTCGCCCTACAAAGTGATCGCGCTCGATTGCGACAACACGTTGTGGAGCGGCGTAGTGGGCGAAGATGGGGCGCTGGGTGTGAAGGTAAATCCGCCCCATGGGTCTCTACAGCGTTTCTTGCTCGGCCGACGCGATGCCGGGATGCTGCTCTGCCTTTGCAGCAAGAACGTCGAAGAGGATGTTTTCGAGGTGCTGGATAAGCATCCGGACATGGTACTGAGACGCGACGACATCGTTTCGTCCAAGGTCAACTGGCAGCCGAAGTCGCAGAACTTGTGTGCGCTGGCCACTGGGCTGAAGCTTGGTCTTGATAGCTTTATCTTCATCGACGACAGCCCCATTGAGTGCAGCGAGGTGGCGGCCGGATGTCCTGAGGTGCTGACGCTGCTGCTTCCAGAGCCTGGACGCATTCCGCACTTCATGGAGCATATGTGGGCCTTCGACACCATGAAGATCTCCGAAGAGGACCGGCAGCGCAGCGGGCTTTACCGTCAGAACGCGCAGCGTGATTCGTTTCAAGGCAAGGCGCTGAGCTTTCGGGAGTTCCTCAACGGCTTGGAACTGGTGATCGACATCGCTCCGATGGCACCGGAGCATCTGCCCCGCGTCTCGCAGCTGACTTACCGCACCAACCAGTTCAACACGACGACGATCCGGCGGACCGAAGCCGAGATATTGAGCGTCTGCGCGGCCCCTGCGGAGGCGGGCGGCTATGGATGCTTGGTCATCCAGGTGAAGGATCGTTTCGGAGATTATGGCCTGGTGGGGACGGCCCTGTTTACCAGCCGCGGAGAGGCGCTGTACGTGGACTCACTCATGATGAGTTGCCGCGTACTCGGACGCGGCGTGGAACATCGCCTTATCGCCCGGCTGGGCGAGATTGCCGCCGAACGTGGAGCGAGCCGCGTGGATATCGCCTTCCTCCCGACCACGAAGAACCGTCCGGCGCGCGACTTCCTGCGCCTGGGCGACGACTTCAAGCAAGAAGCTGACGGCGGTTTGCTCTTCCGTCTTCCCGCGGGTTTTGCCCGCGCCATGGAATTTGTGCCCGGCAGTGAATCGGCGGCTGAAGCAAAGGCTGCCTCCGCGTCCGAGGTCGCTCCGGTCTCCGCTGCAGCGCCCTCGGACGCCGCTTTGCTTCGTCGGATTGCCGAAGAGCTCAGCGACGCATCGAGCGTGCTGCGGGCCGTGGAGGCGCATCGACTGCGCGACCGGCCGGAAGCTGCTGGAGCCTATCTGGCCCCATCCTCGGAGCTCGAGACCGGTCTCGCTGCAATCTGGTCGAAGTTGCTGGGCGTGGAGCCTGTCGGCGTCCACGACAACTTCTTCCAACTGGGCGGAAGCTCCCTGCTGGCCGTGCGGCTCTTTACAGAGATTGGGGAGCAGTTCGAGCAAGCTCTCCCGATCACGACGCTGCTGACCGCCCCTACCATCGAGAGATTGGCGGCGGTTGTTGAAAGGCGCGATAGCGCGCCGGTCGTTTCGCCCCTGGTGCCGATTCAGCCGCTAGGCTCGCGGCCGCCATTCTTCTGTGTGCACGGCGCGCGGGGCAAAGTGCTGGGATTCCGCAACGCGGCGCTCCTGTTGGGCTTGGAGCAACCCTTCTACGGGCTGCAGGCGGCCGACCTCGAAGACCATGAGGTCGACGACGTCACCGTGGAGGGGCTGGCGGCAAAGTATCTTGCGGCTATTCAAGAGGAATATCCACAGGGGCCATATTCGCTCGGCGGGAATTGCTTTGGCTCGCTGGTGGCGCTGGAGATGGCAAGAACCCTGCGCAGCGAGAACCAGCAAGTGGCATTCCTTGCGCTGTTTGATCCGCCGCTCTTGAGCCTGAAAAGTTTCGCGCGATATCCGCATATTACGCTGCTCGGTCTAGCTTCGAATGCCGTGCGCCGGGCGCGCCGACCGCTGCGCGACAACCTTGCGCTACTGGGCACGGTTGTCCTGAACATGCGCTTGCATTTCAAGGAACGATTCGCTAAGGCGCCCGCAGCCGGTCAGACCCCGGAGAAGAACACCATCAATTCGGAAACGGCGATTCCACGCCGGCTGCAAAACATCTTCTTTGCCAACATGCAGGCGGCCAGGCTATATCGTGCTAAGCCCTACTCTGGGCCCGTCAGCTTGTTTCTGGCGCGCGAAAACTCCTCGCTGCGGAACTCCATTTGTGAAGCGGAGTGGAGAAGCGTCACAAAGGGCGGCGTAGAAGTTAAGATTGTCCCCGCCCACCATGGAAGGTTCTTTGACGATCCGGGAGTGCAGCCTTTCAGCGCATTATTGGCCAAATGCATGGATCGGGTTTGGCGATAAGCTGACTTGTCCTTCCACCCGGGCCGTGCAGCCCTGCCGAGAGCGACCAGTGCCCCAGCACGACGTTGGCTGCGACATCACCCCGGCAGTGGGCTTGGTGATACCAGTCGTCGGATTGTTCCAGGGCGCTGGGCGATCAGAGTGCCTATGGGAATCGCAATTCGTTGCAACTCTGTGGATGACAGCGTATCCTCGACTCGAACACGCTCCAATAT